>Ga0209232_1001445_pt1 | contig 12716 bp, 9 predicted proteins | sample ETNvirenome_2_60_FD_184066 | JGI IMG/M metagenome (GOLD analysis project Ga0209232, IMG submission 184066) | Marine viral communities from the Pacific Ocean - ETNP_2_60 (SPAdes) (version 2) | ecosystem: Environmental > Aquatic > Marine > Oceanic | place: Pacific Ocean | collected 2013-06-22
AAGGAAGTCAAAAAACAACTGAGCGAGATATTTATTAATGAAGAAAAAGAAATCAAATTAGCAGAAACGATTTCTAAACCTAAACCTAAAAAGGTTGTCAGCAAACCTAAAAAACAATACACAAAAAACAAAGCGTTAAATGAAGTATTGAACAACACTAAACCATTAGGAGCACCAATGGAAGATGAGTATCCAACATTGGGCGGTGGTGTATTAGGAAGTGATAATATGGCAGAAGTCTTAGGTTATGGAGATTTAGGTCGTGGACAGAATAAAGAAAGAGCGAGAGAAATGGGAGCAGTTGACACAATCAAGAAAGCAGGAGTTTCAGTAGATGCAGTTCCTGAAGAAGTTCAAAACGCATTGACTCGTGATTATTCTGGTTTGATGAAAGCAATTAATAAAAAGAAAAATGGTGAAGGTAATTTTAGACCTTAATAACAAATGGCAAAAAGTGTAAGAGAGATAGATAGAGATGACAACATTTATGTTGGTGTCAAGTTTCCATTAGAGTATAATAGAGTTGATGGATTTTTTCCACAATCTAAAACTGTAAGAGAACAATCAAAGTCTAACCTAAGAAATCTATTGTTAACGAGTCCTGGTGAAAGAGTAATGCAACCAGAATTTGGTTCAAACTTAAAAGCTATTTTGTTTGATAGTTTTGATGATGTTAGTTCAGATAATATTGAAGAGGCTATAAGAGAAGCTGTCAATCGTCAACTACCATACATTACTATCAATGAAGTTATAGTGATTCAAGACAGCCAAGCTGAAAATAGAATTTTAGTGTCGGTTGATTATTTTACGACACTTGAACCTGATACATTAGATTCACTTTCATTACAATTTAACATTGGAGAATAAGAATGCCTAATACTAATATTAGAGAAGTAGATTATGGAGTTGGAAAAAAGATAGTAAAGAAAGAAGTAAACTATCTTGGTAGAGATTTTGCAGATATTAGAGCCAATCTAATAGAGTTTGCAAAAACTTATTTTCCAAACCAATACAATGATTTCAATGAAGCATCACCAGGTATGATGTTTGTTGAGATGGCTGCGTATGTCGGAGATGTATTGAATTACTATGTTGATAATCAATTTAGAGAAACACTTTTAAATCAAGCAGAAGAAAAGAAAAATGTTTATGAGATTGCACAATCATTGGGATACAAACCAAAACTAGCTTCACCTTCAAGAGTTGAGTTATCATTTACTCTTGATGTTCCTGCAAAAACAACAGGAACAGGAGCTTCAGCTACTTCAAAACCTGACTTAGATTACGCAAGTAAGTTGGAAGCTGGTAGTGGATTTACTGCAGAAAACGGAACTGAATTTACTTTATTAGATGATGTTAACTTTAAGGTTTCAAGTTCATTAGATACAATGGACATAGCAGCTTTAACACCTTCATCAGGTACAGTTCCTACTCATTTTAGACTAACTAAAAAAGGTGTAGCGGTATCAGGTAAAACAAAAGAACAAACATTTACTTTTGGAGACGGAGTAGCTTTTGATAGTATAATTTTAGCTGAAGATAAAGTCACAGAAATAGTTTCAGTAGTTGATAGTAGTGGTAATAAATTCTATGAAGTTCCATTTTTAGCACAAGATACAGTTTTTGAATCAGAAGAAAATACAAGTCTAAATGACCCAAGTCTTTCACAATATAAAAATGACACACCATACTTGTTAAAATTAATCAAGACTTCAAGAAGATTTACAACGAGAGTTCTTGACAACAATAAAATGGAATTAAGATTTGGTTCAGGTGTTAGTGATAATGCTGATGAAGAAATAATTCCAAATCCAGATAATGTTGGTTCAGCATTAGGATTCGGTGTTTCTAAATTAGACGAGTCATTTGACCCAAGTAATTTCTTAAAAACACAAACATTTGGATTAGCTCCAAGTAATACAACACTAACAATAAAATATCGTTATGGTGGTGCTGTAGAACATAATGTTCCAGTTGGAACAATTAATAGATTGAGAAGTATAACACTTACAAACTCAACAACAGGTTTGGTTTCATCTACACAATCTACTACTAACTCTTCTTTAAGAGTAATTAATTTAGAAAGAGCGACTGGTGGAGCTAACACAGAAGAATTACAAGATATAAAACTAAACGCTTCAGCTTTCTTTAACGCACAGAACAGAGCAGTCACAAGACAAGACTACATCACAAGAGTCTACTCTTTACCACAAAAGTTTGGTAATGTAGCAAAAGCTTATATTGTTCAAGATGAACAATTAGAACAAGAGGGACAATTAGAAGTTATCAATGGAGAAATTAAAAGAATAAAGTCAATAGATGTTATACCTAATCCATTAGCATTGAATATGTATTTATTAGGATATACATCAGACAAAAAACTAACACAACTAAATGAGGGTGTCAAACAAAATATAAAAACATATCTTTCACAATATAGAGTATTGACTGATGCGATAAATTTAAAAGACGCTTACATTATTAACATAGGTGTTAGATTCTCAATCACGGTAAAAAGAGGTATGAATAAAAACGAAGTATTATTCAATGCAATACAGGCTGTGAAAAAACACTTTGAAACTAAAAAATGGCAGATTAACCAACCGATAGTATTAAGTGATATAGCTTATGTAATTGGATTGGTTGAGGGTGTCGTTACAGTAGTTCCACCGCAAGACAATAATCCTAATAATAATTTAGTAGTTATAGAAAACAAACACAAAGTATCAGGTGGATATAGTGGAAACATATATGATTTAGATTCTGCGACAAGAGATGGAATTGTATATCCATCATTAGACCCAAGTATATTTGAACTTAAATACCCGAACATTGATATTGAGGGTAGAGTAGTAGGAGATAGATAATGCATTATTTTGAATTTGCAAAAAGAGATGCTACCATTTATTCTGGTGGAACAACCGCATCAATCAATACAGGTTTAGATGAAATATTAGAAATAAATAAAGTAGTTTCAAATAATGGTTCGGTTGCAAATGTATCAAGAATATTAATTGACTTTGACTATACATTTATTTCACAATCAATCATAGATAGTAAAATACCATCAACTGCAAAGTTCTATTTAAATTTATTTGACGCTACATCTGAAGAAGTAGAGGCTGAACAAAATGTATTTGTTTATATGGTTAGTGGTAGTGCTTGGAAACAAGGAACAGGTAAACTTGACCACAATCCAATAACAGATGACGGAGTGACTTATCAATATAGAGACCACGAACAAAAAACACCTTGGGTAACAGGTTCAGTATTGACTGACGGAGGTGCTTGGTGGACAGGTAGTCAAGGTGGTTCAAATAAAGTAAGTTCATCATACGCACTAACATTTGACAGAAAAGATTTAAGAGTTGATGTGACTGACTTAGTCAAGAACCACATATACTCAAGTTCATTATTTCCAAATAGAGGCTTCTTAGTTAAAAGAGAATCACTCTATACAGGTTCAAGTGATTTCTCATATAATCCAGGAAGTGACACTACTAAAGATGAAAGTAGTTCAGACAGATTAGGAAATCTAAAATACTTTGGTAGAGAAACACACACAATCTACCCACCTAAATTAGAAGTAGTTTGGGACGATAGCTCTTGGTCAACAGGAAGTTTATCACCATTAGTAACAGCTGATTTAGAAAGATTAAAAATTTATTTTAAAAATTTAAGACAAGAATATAAAGAGGGTTCAAAAGTTAAGTTTAGAGTTGTCGGTAGAGAATTATATCCTACTACCGCTTTTGCAACATCACCAGCAGAATTAACAGCTAAGTATTTACCAAGTGCTTCTATCTTTTATGAAGTTAAAGATGCAGATACTGAGGAAGTAATTATTCCATTTGGAACAGGTTCAAAAATTAGTTGTGATTCCACAGGTAATTTCTTTAACTTGTGGTTAGATGGATTCCAAGCAGAAAGAAATTATCGTTTTTGTGTTAAGGTAGTGAGTGGTAGTGGAACAACTGAAACAATCAATTACTATGATGACGACTATGAATTTAGAGTAGTGAGGTAATCAAATGCCATATTTGCCAAGTTCAGCAAGAAATAAATCAGAATATTATCGTAAGTTATTAGACGCAGATATTATTGAACAAAATAATCTGATTAAGGATTTGGAACTAAGACAAAATGTTTCAGGTTCTATCGACGCATTAAATCCTACAAGAGATGATGACGGATTTGTGGTATCTATCGAAGACCCAACAAATCCAGGTCAAGCTGCAGAAACAATCAATGAAAGTGTTCGTATAGAAAACAAACAACAATTTTTCAATGATAGATACTTAGGTCAAGTTCAAAAACCTTTTGAGTTTTTCACACCACCTTCATCATTAGTTGAAGAAGATGTTCAAATAGAGCAAGAAGAAGAACAAGAAAAACAAAAACAAGCTGAAAAACCTACTGATTCATTTAGGGACTTATTGATAGAATTTTTTGAATTAGACATTAATGTTTCTGATAAAAAAATACAATCGGAAATGGCAAAGTCTGGACAAAAGGTTCTTAAAGGTTTACAAAAGGCAGTGATGTTGAATATAATCGTATCAACTAAAAATTATGCATCTTTTATTAGAAATGTAATTTATCAAGATAACTCTTTAAAAAAAATATGGAAAGAAAAAAATCTTCCAACATCATCATTAACACCAACAGGTCAAGAATATGATTTTACAAAACAATTTGAATTTAAAGGATTAGATTTTTCAAATTTAAAAAGCTCACTTGCAAATTTAAATACATCAGGATATAGATAATGGCATTAGAATATGGATTCACACAAAAAGAAAGAGACACTTACTACTTAGCTAAAAGAGTATATAGTAGTTTCGGTCGTGATAATGAAGATGACTTTATAATGTTGTATGTGTATTCAGAAGATACAGATTTATTACTACAAAATATTATGATTCCTATTGAAGATGTTCGTTTTAATGAGGCTGGATTTATTGATATAAATGTTGGTAAACATCTTAGGGAAGCAGGATTTACCCAAGGTAATTATAGAGTTGTCTATAAATTTTTAAGAAGATTAGCTGGTGTTGAAAGTCAAGTTTTCGTTGATGACAATGGTAATATTTGGAACGGAGAAGTTTCTGAAAAAGAAGTAAATGGAGAAATAAAATATTATACATCTACAACAAATCCAGGTATAGACGAACAAGACCAACCAGTTGCACAAGAATTATTTTTAAAAGACTTTACATATTTCATTGATGACATTTCACCAGACAGAACAGAATTAATTCTTGAAGTTGATGAGAATATTAAGAACGAAGAATATCGTGAAGACTTTGAAACTATGGGACAACTAATAGAATACAAATCACTAAAAGTTGATAATCAAGGTTCTATTAAGTTTGACCAAAAAGACCCATATGTGTTGGAATTTAACATTGATGAAAAGGATAGAGGGTTTACACAAAATATGGTAGGTGGACAAATAGTTATTCCTAACTTATACAAAGCAACTGGATTCGAAGATACTGATAATGAGGACGCAATCATTGATGAAGTTGACGAAATAGATTTTATAGAACCAGAAGAAGTAGTAGAGGATACTAACGAACCTGAAAAAGAAGACAATGTCGTATCAGATGTATTGGGTGCTGATGTTGGATTAGGAGGATTTAGTTAATGGCCGCATCAGAAAGAGCTATAAGAAGAAACGCTGAATTATTACGACAAGGAAAAATTCGTAATAAAGCTCGTGGTGCTGCAAGAAATGCATATATCGATTGGGACATCACAGGAAAAATTAGAGGTGAGGAAGACGGCCCACTTACACCAGGAGATGGATTGCCATTAGGTGGACTAATAGGTGGTGGAGAAGGTTATGGTATTTATGGTGGAACTTCATCAGTAAAGTCTACCAAAGGAAAACAAAAAGTTAGAAAAGAAAAAATCATAACTAAAAAAAGAGCAAAAAAGAAAATTGATATACAAAGAGACTATGTCGCAAGAATTGAAGAAGTTTTAGATAGTAATCGTGTTAGAGTTAGTTTGTCATATGAAGACGGAGTAAACAAATATCAACACAAAGGTGATGACCAACGAGCAGAAACATTTAAGTATTGGAGAGTAAATTACGAAAAGAATAATCTTGAAAGATTTAAAACTTATATGATTTCTGGTAACCAATATTATCTAATGGTCAATGATAAATTGGGTGCTGATTTGAAATCAAGAAAAGTAAAACTTAAACAAGGTTTACAACCAAACATTGATAAATTAGATAGAGTTTATTTTGCAGAAAAAAGATTACCGGACTATGAGGAAAAAGTTAAATTAGTACCGTTTGAAGATAGACCTGATGAAGGAATATTTTTAAGAATACCTAATTTAAATTCAGTAGATAATCCGATTAACTTTCAAGGAACTAACTTTCAAACTCACAATGAGTTGTTAGGAACTGACACTTTATTAAACTTTGACTTAGAAGAAAAATTGATTTCAGGTAGTTTGTTAGATGTTAAACCAAATGTCGATTATCAAAAAACTACTACAAATTTACTTTTTGATGATGACGATACAGGCTTTGGTAATTATGTAAACTTTTCATCAGCTGAAACAAGACTTCGTAATTTTAAGAAAAAATTACAACTTATAGAAAATCATACTGCATTAAGTGCATCACTAACAAGTGTAACAAGTTCCCTTTCAACGATACAGGCAGAAGAACAAAAAAGACAAAGAGTAATTAATTCTTTTGACCCGTTTGAACATTATATGTATTTTGAAAGTTCTTCTTACGCAAGTTCATCACTCGGACAATTTCACGATACGGCTTGGCCTAAGATGACTTCATCTGAACCTTATAAGTTAGAACATACATCAGGTTCAACCGCAGGAACTTGGTATAATAATATGATTGCAAGTGCATCTGCATTTGACCAAGATAATCCAAATTCATTAAGAAATACACTACCTGAACACGTTAGTAGAGATGATACCAATAATGTGTTCTTAGAATTTATGGATATGGTTGGACAACAATTTGATGAGATATGGGTGTATGTTAAATCTCTAACTGATGTTAATAGAAGAATAGAAAAATTATCTGAAGGTATATCAAAAGATGTTACGATACATTTTGCGAAAGCGTTAGGTTTAGAATTATATATGGGTAATGACTTAATAAACTTACCTGAATTTTTGTTAGGAAAAAACCTTGACGGAAGTGATAAGTATGAAAAACCTTCAGAACAATTAACAGAAGAAATATGGAAAAGAATTTTAGCTAACTTACCTTTCTTTATCAAAGCAAAGGGAACAGAAAGAGCAGTCAAAGGATTATTAAGTTGTTATGGTATACCAAGTTCAATACTACGAGTTCGTGAGTATGGTGGGCCAGATAAGGGAACAAGAGTTAGTTATGAGATTAAGAAAAGATTTACAAAAGCATTAGACTTTAATGCAGGACAATTTATAAAAACTAATTGGAATCTAAGTGGTTCTGGTTTGTTTGATGATTTAACTCCTGATACTGTTGAGTTTAGATTTAGAACACCTTATAGTGTTGGTAGTTCTGGCTCAATGACAATAGTTCAAAAGTCTGGTTCTGATGGTGGTGGTCATTGGGCTATATCATTACAAGACAATGGAACAACAGATGAATACGGACATTTAAGATTTACAATTAGTGGTTCAGACGGAACAACAAAGTTTATTACATCATCACTACAAAGATTTTACAATGATGACTTTTGGTCAGTAATGTTAACGAGAAAGTCTTCAAGTGGTGCTGAACACGTTTATGATGATTCTACATTTAACACATCAAGTTATGAATTAACAACAAAACAATATGACGCTACAAGACAAAAGATTTTATTTCAAGATAGTCAAAGTATGACAATAACAGCATCTAAATTTGAAAGTGCTTTTACAGGAAGTGGTTTTGTATATTTAGGTGGTAGTGGTAGTGGAGCAGGTGTAGGAAGTTTTGGAACTGCATTTAGTGGTTCATTAATGGAATATCGTTTATGGTCAGAAGCATTGAGTGCTAGTGTATTTGATAACCACGTCAGAGCACCGAAAGCATATAACGGAAACACAAGCGCATCATCTTATAATAACTTAGTTGTCAGATATGAACTAAACGACAACCACAATATGTCAGCTTCAATGACCGAGTCAGTTAGTTCAACACAACATATAAGAACATACGAAACCGCATCACAACAAGTGTTCGGATTTACTGGTAACAAATTTAGAAATATAGTTGATGAAGCTAAATTAAGAGTTCCTAATGTCGGCCCAAATCGTAGGAACGCAACCAAGATTAGAATTGAAAGTAATACATTAAAAACAGGAACTGCTTTATCTCCTGATGTTCGTAATGAACAATCATCACAAGATTTTGCACCAATAGATAGTAATAAGCTTGGTATTTATTTTTCACCGGTTGATGTTGTAAATGAAGATATTGTTCATAGTATAGCTGACTTGTCTTTTGACGATTTGATTGGAGACCCAAGAGATGAGTTCAAATATTCATACAAAAGATTAGGTGGATTACAAAGAGAATACTTTAAACGATATAGTAAATCAAATAACTTTTTTGATTATCTAAGGATACTAAGTTTCTATGATTCAAGTGTTTTCACACAAGTAAGACAATTACTACCAGCTCGTGCAGATTCTACCGTAGGTGTTTTGATTGAACCAAACATTTTAGAAAGAAGAAAAGAAGTAATTGGTAAACAACCAACATTTGATAATCGTATATTTACGAATGCAAATCAATATGATGATGGTGTTTTAATAACAAGAGTAATTAGTGGTAGTGATGATTTATTTTTTAGCACCGCGGATAGTAGTTATGATACCTATGAGGGTAATGCTAACTTAGCATACTTTACCGGTAGTCATATTGGGTTCTTAGGAATGCCATCAAAACTTAGAGTTCTTGGTGAAAACGATAGAAAATTAGGATTTGGAACAACTTACTTACACGCATCTTCAAGTGTTTCATTAAAAAACTTTACAGATGCATTAGTTCCAATTATATCAGGTTCAAGATTGTCTGAGAAAAATGAAGAAGCACAATACATATTTGGAAACGCACTATCAGCTTCTAAAGCTAGGGATTCGATTAATCCAAAATACTATGCAGTTTCTACAAGTTTTTCAGCTAGTCAATTTGAAAGTGTGGCTGATTCAAACAATTTATTTAGAAGTTTCTATCAAGGAACTAAACACACAAAGGATAATTCTTTTGACAAAAAAGAACCAATCGAAGTATTTATTGTAGCTGGAACAACAGTTGAAACAACAGACACAGATTTAACAAAACTAAAAACTAAATAACAATGGAAAATTTAACTTTCTTATATTTATTATTGAAAAAGAATAGTTATATCATTTCCACAGGAGTAAAATAAATGGGATTTTTAGATAATACAACAATAACAGTAGACGCCATCTTGACAAAAAAAGGTCGTGAACTTTTGGCAAGAGGTCAGAATGAATTTAGAATTACAAAATTTGCATTAGCAGATGATGAAATTGATTACAATCTTTACGATACATCACACCCAAACGGGTCAAATTTCTATGGTGCGGTCATTGAAAATATGCCACTATTAGAAGCTTTCGTAGATGAAAATCAATTAATGAGATATAAGTTAACAACACTTCCAAAGGAAACAGCAAAACTTCCTATCTTGGAATTACCAAACGCATCATTGAGTTTCAATGGGCCTGGTATCACACAAGCTATCACACCTAATACAAGAAATGGTGTGGATACTTCTTATACATTTATTTTACAAGACGCATCGATTGCTAATATTTCAAGAACTGGATTTTTCCGTGGAGACCCAATCCGAGGCGATAGAAATAATCCACTTCCATTGCCACCAAGAGCAGTTTCTGGTAGATTACCTGACGGAACTTTTGAAGAAGATTTCAGAGCAGGTATTACAACACCAGTATTTTTAAATGAGAGTGAAAGAAAACGCTCTATTACAATTACAGGAAAATCAGTAAATGTAATAGCGAGGTCGATAACTTCAGAAACTTCAACCAATGTCACAGTCGTAGGTAATGATACAGGTGCTACCTTTAATTTACCAATCACGGTTAAAGCTGACCCAAGTAAATTATAAGGAGTAAGTAATGTCATTTCAAAGATTCGATAGACAAAACGATATTATAGAAAATCAAAGAACGACTGTAACGAGTGGATTGTGGACAGGTGGTTCAACCACACTAACAGCTTTCTACACAGGTTCTACAACAAGTAGTTATTTTGTTGATGTTTATAACGAGAACCCAGTTGCTAGTGCTTCCGCAGAAGTTCAATTTGCATTAGGATATGCACACATTGACGGAAGTGGTTCATTAGGAAACACAACTAAAACAACAACAGGTGATAGACAAACTGCATCTCTATATAGACAATTTAGAAATGTATTACTAGCACCTAATTCAGATAAATTTAAATTTACAGCATCACCAACAGCATCAGGTGAAAAAGACTTTTACTTCTTAAGTTTCCAAAGAGCTCGTATGAGAGAAAAAGTTGACCCAGGTAATTGGGAACTACATTTGGACGGCGGAACTGCAAAGATAAAATTAATTGATGATAGTTCAACAGCTTCAAGTGTTACGGTTGAACAAGGTGGTAGAGTATTCAATGTTGTTAGTGGTTCTATTACTAATGGTGTAAAGACAGCTGCATCAGCAGAAACAGCAAAAGGTGCTTATGGATTATTCTATCCTGATATGGGTATCATATTGTTAAATCCAACAAGATTAACAACAGGTGTAGCAGACATTACAACAACAAGAAGTGCAAACGCACAAGACAATAACAAAGGAGATTTGTTTGACTCAATAGTTCAAGGTGCAAATTTCCAAGCTCGTAGAGAAGAAGAAATTAGTTCAACGAGTTATTTTTGTCGTGTAAATAATAGAAAATTTAATTTCAGTGCTAACCCAACATTTGCAACTCAATCAGACGGAAGTTTAACACAACCAACTTTCTTTAAAGACCCACAAACATTTATTACACAAGTAGGTCTTTACAATGATACTAATGAATTGTTGGCTATTGCAAAATTATCACAACCATTATTAAATTCATATTCAAGGGAAGCTATTATTAAAGTGAAACTTGATTTTTAGGACAATCTAATGTTCAAGAATCTTGACCCACAAGACATCAAAGTTAAACCTTTTAAAACGTTTAAGAACTTTACATTCACTAACAACGATAGTGGTAGTGGTGTTTATTTAGTAAAAGCCCGTAGTGGTTCTTTCAAACAATATGTAAGTTCATCAGACGCAGTTACACATATCATATCAGGTTCAATAACAAGTAGTTTTTTCGGAATACCTACTTGGAATACAATACACAAAACTTTCTATAAAGACAATGATAAACCATTTAGAACATTTGGTAATAACTCTAACAACAATAGAGAACTAAATGTTAGTGCTAGTGTCATTAGTGTAGCTAGAGAAATTATTGGTGAAGAAATAAAACCAGGTTCTATTGAACTAACTACAACCATTGATAGTAAAACATATACGATTAAAGATGATAAAGACGGAAACTTATATGACAATGCACACTCAGCAAGTTTTGCAGCATTCAAGTCAAGTTCATTTGACAGAACACAAGGAGTCTCAACAGCTGCAGCAACAAGAGGAAGTGGTTCAGAAGTAGGAAATATTTTCTACGCACAAGGTTTAGTAGTATTAACCGACACAGGTTCTTACACTCGTGATACAACAAGTTATACTTTAAAGTATCAATCGACACAAACAATATATGAACACGAATATCGTTTAATTGCAAAACCATTTGAGTTCAATACTACACAGAATATCAGTATAACACCAGGCCGTAGTGGTAGTTTAACACTAAAACCTGGTACAGTTTCAATGTCTAACTTCTTACCACCAGGTGACCAACCAAGTGGAGAGGGAACAGGTAGTTTCAAAACAGAATATAACGCATCAACATCATCATTAGGGTTCGTAACTGGTTCAGATTTTAGACCTTATGTTACACAAATAGGGTTATACACAGAAGAAGGAGACTTAGCTGCAGTAGCAAAGGTAGCAAAACCTATCAAATTATCAGACGAAATCTCAACTACATTTGTAGTTCGCTTTGATGTCTAATTTTTAACATTCTTATATTTATTATTGTATAAAACCAAACGGAGAAAACAATGTTTCAGTTTATGAAAAAAATGGTTATGTCAGCAGTTATGTTTGGAGTTGTGTTTGCACAAACCCCAATCATAAGAGTTAAACAAATAGGTGAGTGGAAAACGCCAGAATATTGGTGGAAAGCACAAGAAACCGTACAATTACAAACTTTTTTAGCAGATGATACAACTCAACCTGCGTATCTAAATAATAATTTTGATTCGTGGAGAGATGATATTTTAGAAATAGAAGTTACCATTGATGATAATGGTGCAAATTTAACTGCATTTAGATTTGATATTGCATTCGATAATGACTTAATTACTTGGGTTGAAGATGATGGAATTGAAGATAATGATGAAACATCAATCAACGCTTGGAGTCAAGGAAACTCACGAGTAGTTAAAGGTAGTCATATTTCAGGTTGGACTGAGGGCGATGAAAGTTCTAATGCAGATTATTCTTTTGAAGTGGTTCACTTCTCTAATGTAGGATACACAGATAGTATTCAAAATAGTGGTAATGAACAATCAGCA
>Ga0209232_1001447_pt1 | contig 12713 bp, 19 predicted proteins | sample ETNvirenome_2_60_FD_184066 | JGI IMG/M metagenome (GOLD analysis project Ga0209232, IMG submission 184066) | Marine viral communities from the Pacific Ocean - ETNP_2_60 (SPAdes) (version 2) | ecosystem: Environmental > Aquatic > Marine > Oceanic | place: Pacific Ocean | collected 2013-06-22
GAAGACTGTTGCGAAGCACTTGAGCAAGTTATGTTGGAGTATAGTGAGTTCACTAGTGATAGTGAGCTTCATATTACTTCTTTTCGCTCTACAACTATATTGGAAATTGCGAAAATCATACAAGGCATATTCAAAGCCGAAGGCAAGACTGTCGCGGTTGAGAAAGCACAGACGAAGGACGAAGTGCAAAAGGATCTTCGTAATGAAGCAAACCCATTTATTAGAAAATGGTGGAAAGCAAAAACATCCATTGAGGATGGAATAGAAAAAGTATTTGAGGAGATTAAAAAAAATTATGAATGAAGATTATGGTTGGACAATCAACTCCAACAACAATGAAAAATACAATGCTGCTTGTCTGAAAGCAGCAGAAGATGACGAAGCATTTTCTACATTTAAAATTGATCCTGACTACACTAAGATTCTTGAGGGTGGACCTAGAGAGGTAGCTGATTATTACTATAGTAAAATCATGACTCACCCTCTCTATAGTATTTGGAAAGATAACGTAGATAAGTTCTTAGTAAATGAATCTTATTGTAGACCTAAACAGTATGAATTTGAATTTGGTAAGTGCTCTTCTGCGACATTAAAAAATTCATATAACATGTTAGATGTTATGAATTTCATTGATGACTCTAGTGTTCAGACTATCGTAGAAATTGGTGGAGGATATGGTGGTGTTGCTTGTATGCTTCATGAATTATCAGATAATTTTGAGAAGTATATTTTGATTGATACTCCTGAAGCATGTAAGTTGGCAGATAGGTACTTGAAAGAAATTGGAAAGAGTGGTAAAATTATAACATTACCTTGCACTGAAGTTGAAAATTATGACTTTGGTGATAGAATTGATTTGACTATCGCAGTCAACTCTCTATCTGAATGTGACCTAAAAACTCAATTGATGTATGTGAATAAAGTGATCACGCAATCACAATATACTTACATTGTTAGGAACATTGACTCTGAAGAAAACGCATTGAAGCATCAAGAGTGTGTAGGTGCTTTAGATGATACCTTCTTGGTGGATGATACTGAAAAGATCGAAGAGAAGTGGAGTCAAAACCGTGTTGTTTATGTAAAAAAAGATGAAAATGGATAGTAAAACCAGACTCGTATTTGCACTTGAGCACATACACCACTTGCATGATTTGTTTGAAGACAACCAGTTTGAAAAATACTTGCAAGATGCAGTTTACACACTTGAGTATGAATGTGAGAGACAACTGAAGTTAGAACTAGAGAAGAAACATCCTACTTTATCTAATGAGGAACAGATTAGTATACCTAAGGATTTCTCTAAAGACCTTGATTGGATTGAGAAGAGTGGTGGGTTTGAATGGACACCAGGTTCTCCATGGCCACCAGAGGTTCCTGATATCGAAGTAGATAGTGGTGACACATATACTCAAGCATTTGATCATCTAATGGGAGGGTTACAAGATGAAAAAGATTCGTAAAGTATTTGATTGTTTTAATTTATCTCATGAACCAATCAAACTCTTACTTTTAAGACTTAGAACTCATTATGATCATGTAGATCATTTCTGTATCAATGAGAATGCCATTACTTACAGTGGTGTTGAAAGGGAATGGATGTTCCCCAAGTATGAAAAAGAACTTGAACCATATATGGATAAGATTATCTATCGTCAGATTGATATTAGAGAAAGAGATTTAGATTGGTCTACGTTTAAACAGGATTACCATAGTAACAGAGATGAAGAAGATAAGAGAACTTGGCCAGTGCGTTGGCAACGTTCAATGTATGGTAGAGATTGTTTGATTGAATCACCTTTAGAACATGCTAGTGATGATGATATTATTATTCAGAGTGATCTTGATGAGATCATCCTTCCTGAGGCACTAGCAGATATTCAAGAATGGTTTACTGATGACAAAGCAATCTACACTGGTCATCAAAAGTTTTTCATGTGTCATGTTAATCGATTGATGTATGAACATGGTAAACCTGTTGAGAAGTGGAGAGGTCCTCAGTTCTGCACTCTTGCATATATGAAAGCATTTGGTGGATTCAATACTTGTCGTAATACTGGTAAAGGTCCTGATCACGTTAAAGAATATCTTATTGATGGTTGTGGTTGGCACTTTAGTTTCCTTGGTGGTAATGATAAAATCAAAGAGAAATTACAGGGGTATGGTCATCAAGAACATAATAATGACATGGTGAAAGATAACCTTGAGGAGAATATTAAAAACAACAAAGATATTCTTGGAAGAGGTTATTACGATTATCGAGTCGTTCCTTTTGATCCCGAAGAGTACCCTAGAGAACTAGTATTAAACCAAGAATTCTACGAGGAGTTTATCTATGCTGACAACTGAAATTTATAGAGGATCTGGAATCGGTAATCAATTGTGGAACTATGTTGTAACTCGATTAATTGCTGAAGCAAATGGATATGAGTTTGGTATTCAATGTCCAGAACGTTGGAAGGGTGCTAAGTTTATGCCTGTAGATCTTGGTAAAGAAATCACTGGTGGATCTGGTCCTGAAGGTGGACCTCCTACTTCTTTACCTGAAGGAATCAAAAGATACTATGCAGAACTTAGGATACCTCATCCTAAGAATGGTTGGAATATGGGATTTGTTGATCCTGGACTTCTAAATGTTGCTGACAATACTAAAATCGAAGGTACGATGCAGAAGATGTCATACATCAATGAGCATCGTAGTAAGATTCAAGAATGGTTAGCATATGATCAACCTTATATCACTGACGAGGAATGTTGTATTATTCAGTTTCGTGGTGGTGATTATCTAACTGGTGCATCTGTACTTCCTCCAGAATATTATTCTATGGCAATGGACAGAATGAAAACCATTAGTAATAATGACAATCTAAAATTCTATATTGTTACTGATGATCCTGGTGCTGCAAAGAAATATATTCCTGACGCTGATGTTATTGGATCTGCTATTGCTGAAGAGAAAGATGAATTACAAGGTAGTATTGGTTGGTACAAGTATCCTGGTGGTCCTATTGGAATTGATTACTCTATTCTAAACAATGCAAAGTATGTAATTATGAGTGCATCTACTTTTTGTTTTTGGCCAGTCTGGTTGAACGATGTTGCAGATACTATTATCTCTCCTAAGTATTGGTTTGATTGGAATATATCTGATGGATGGTGGAGACCTGATGATTCAATCGTTGATAACTGGACATATATGAATAGAGAAGGTAACCTTTACAAAGGTGATGAATGTAGGTTAGAATATAAAGAGTATAAGATGAAGAGTCCATACTATGCTTGATCTAAGTGATGTAACGTTAGTAGCACTAACTAACATGCGTATGGAAGGGCACATCGCTGCTCTGAAAGCAAGTATTAAGAACATCAACTTTGGTGATGTAAAACTAATCAGTGAAAAGGATAAAGTCCCCTCAGATCTACCTAGTGAGATCAACTTTGAGGAGATGATTTATCCTATTCGTAGTATTGATGACTATAGTTTTTACATGATCTATAACATTGGTAAGCACATTGAAACAACCCACATGTTAATTATTCAGGATCATGGGTTTGTTGTTAATCCAAGTGCATGGACTGATGAGTTCCTAGAGTATGATTACATTGGTGCACCATGGGCATGGTCTGAAAATGCTTACATCGATCCCTTTGGTAATCATCAAAGAGTTGGAAATGGTGGAGTTTCTCTCCGCAGTAAAAAACTAATGGATGTTCCTAATAAAGTTGTCATCCCATGGGATGTAAACCAAGGAGATTTTTATAAGCACATGAACGCTGGTTTGTTTAATGAAGATGGAAACATCTGTGTTCATAACAAACATCTATATGAGGAACAAGGATGTAAATATGCTCCTGTAGAAGTTGCAGCAAAGTTCTCATATGAAAGAGACCTTCCAGAGAACAAAGGACTAACTCCCTTTGTATTTCATTATTCATTACCCCCTTCATTAAGATGAACAAAGTTATTATTTGGGCACATAAACTTCATACCTCAACTCATAGTTACGTTCAGAATGGATACTATAGAGCATTCAAGAAACTTGGTTGGGAAACTCATTGGGTTGATACTACTGATGTTGATAGTGTAGATGTATCAAACTCTGTAATTTTTGTAGAGGATTCGGTGAAGAGAGGTATGCCAATCCGAAAAGATTGTAAGTATATTACACACCATCTTCCCACTCAAGAGTTAGTTGATCAAGGTATTCCATATAATAATATTTTAAAACTTGGTAATTATCTTCCTCAAGAAGAGATCCATGAGAAGATTGCCGATCTGACTTATTGGGATGAATCTACAAGATCAATCTATCAATGTTGGGGAACTGATCTTCTACCAGATGAAATTGATACTGATGATTATGTTGAATTTGTACCTACCAGAAAGAAATTAAATTATGTTGCAATGCTTTATGAACAAGGACCATGGTGGGCACAAGAGTTCGCAAACATTGTAAATGAAAAGCACCAAGTTCAGTTTGATGTTTTTACTCAGAATGCATCAGATGAAGAGAATAGAAACTTAATTAGATCTTCGTTTTTATGTCCTGACTTTAGAAGTGATTGGCACTTGCAATGTGGATACATTCCGTGTAGAATGTTTAAGAATATTACTTATGGTAGAATTACTGGTACTAATTCTCCACTGGTGAAAAGAGCATTAGGAGATCATATTGTGTTTGGTGGTACACCTCATACTTTGTATGAAAACCTTTTAAATGCAGAGGTAAATAGAACAGTTGACATGAAGGCAGCAATGACTTATGTTAAAGAAAATCATACCTTCATCAATCGTGTAAACAATCTCCTGAAATTCTTATGATAGGTTTTAATCATATTGGTCGGCACGGACGACTTGGCAATCAGATGTTTCAGTACGCTGCCTTGAGAGGTATTGCTAATAAACATGGATATGAATTTACTATCCCTAATAGTGAATTTAAAGATGAATGGCACGATCATCAATTATTTGAGGCATTTACTCTTCCTAATTTAAAATCAAAAACTTTTATTCCTGGTACATATTATCAGGAGCAACAGTTTCACTATGATCAAAAGTATGTTGATGACTGCCCAGACAATGTAAACTTGTTTGGTTATTTTCAAACTCATAAGTATTTCGCTGACATTGAAGATAGTATCCGTGAAGACTTCGCATTTAAAAAGGATGTTATCGAACCTTGTAAAGAAATGATGGAAGATTTTGATGAGATCATTTCACTTCATGTTCGTAGAACTGACTATGTTGAGAAGTCAGTTGATCATCCACCATGTTCAATGGAGTATTATGAGAAGGCACTATCAAAGTTTGATGCTAAACTACCTGTCCTTGTTTTCTCTGATGAACCTGAGTGGTGTATGGAAGAAAAACTTTTTTCAGGTAATAGATTTATGGTTTCTGAGTCAGGTAATAATTTAATTGATATGTGTTTGATGACTATGTGTACACACCACATCATTGCTAATAGTTCTTTCAGTTGGTGGGGTGCTTTCTTATCTAAGAGTGAAGAGATTATTGCACCTAAGAAATGGTTTGGAACAGAAGGATATACTGCTGCAAATAATACTGAAGATATTGTACCTACTACTTGGATAAAATTATGAGAGTTTCTATTTGTATTCCTACCCATGAGGCAGGTGGTCATGGTCATGAATATTTGAATGAATTGTTGGGAACCATCAAAGGTCAGTCCTATCAAGATTTTGAAGTCATTGTATCTGATCATAGTAAAGACAATAATATTATGACTGTATGTGAGGCATATTCTGATGATATTGAGATTAGATATGTTCGCAACTTCTATGGAAGAGGTAGAATTTCTCCTAACATCAATGTAGCATTGTCACTTGCTTCTGGAGATATCACTAAGATTATGTTTATGGATGATTTCTTCTATTCAAATCTTGCTCTAGAAACTATTGTCAATGCCATGTCAGATGGAACACAATGGGCAGCATGTGGTTACAATCACACTAAGAATACTAAAGAATACTTTAGAGCGAGTACACCTAAATGGGCAAAGTATCAACTTGAAGGAAATAACTTGATTGGTAATCCATCTGTCATTACATTCAGAACAGAGATTACTGAATTCTTTGATGATAATGTAGACTTGTTTATGGATACTGATTTCTACCAACGTCTTTATTCTTCTTATGGGTTACCAAAGATTATTGATAAGACTATTGTTTCTATCCGAGAGCATGATGATAGAGTAAGTGCTAATACAAAATATGATGGTCAGTTTGCAAATGAAGAAGATGGAACTTCTTGGTTGATTAATAAAGAAGAAATTGAATATCTTTGGGAAAAGTATGGCAAACCTAATGAAAGATAATTTAAAAGATGTAACCTTTATTGTTCCCGTTAGGATTGAATCTGATGATAGACTTAGGAATGTTATTACAACTCTGTGTTATCTTAACACACTATTTGATACTAACTTTATTATTCATGAGCATCATAATGAATCCATTTTCTTCAGTACAGCTCTTCCACAAATTGAAGAATACTGTGAAGGAGATATTGAAAATATAAATCACTCCTTTTTTAAAACTGATGAACCATTGTTTCATAGACAAAAGGTTCTCAATGATATGTTGATGGAGGTAGAGACTTCTGTTGTTGTAAATTATGATACAGATATTTTACTTCCTAAAAACACCTATAAAGAAGCATATAAATTAATTAGGGAAGGTGCTGATCTTGTGTATCCTTACGCAAGAGGAACTGCTCAACAAAGAGTACAAGCAACCGATGAAGTCGTCTCTAATTTCTTAAATAATAATTTCGATTTCAAAACTTTAATCAACGTATCTACTCCTTATGACGCACAATATGGATTTTGTCAATTCTTTAATACTACGTCTTACATTGAAGGTGGTATGGAAAATGAAAACTTCAGAGCATATGCTCCCGAAGATGTTGAAAGATACCACAGATTTAAAAAGTTAGGGTATAATGTACAGAGGTGTGGTAATACAGTATACCACTTAGAACATTCCCGAACTGAAAACTCTTGGTTTAATAACCCACACATGGATCATAATAATAAAGAATGGGAAAAGATCCAAAGATTTGATAGACACCAACTAAAAGAATACATTACTAATCTTCCATACTATGTTTCAAGAACTACCACCACCAGTAATTAAAAATAAATCTGTAGAAAAACTAAGAGGATTTGGTCCTATCTACTGTATCAATCTTGATGGTCAACCAGAGAGATGGGAATACATGCAATCTCAATTTAAAGAATGGGAACTCACTGATGTAACCAGAATTTCTGCATATGATGGTAGAGATGATGACCTTAGTGATGTGATCACTGGTAGGTATCCTGAGATGATGACCTCTGGTGAAATTGGATGTGTTACTTCTCACCTTAAGGCAATTAAAACTTGGTTAGAAACATCTGATAGTGAGTATGCAATCATGATGGAAGATGATTGTGATATGAGTATTGTTAAATCTTGGAGATTTAGTTGGAAACATGTTATATCTAAGTTACCTTATGACTGGGACATTTTCCAGATGGCAATTATTAGTACTACAACTATTCATGCTAGACTTCATGAAAGATTTGTAAATGATTTTTCTACTGCCTGTTATGCTATTCGTAGATCCCATGCAGAGAAACTAATGCGTTTTCATGAAAGACGTAATGGTAAATGGAAACTTGACAGTGGAGTCAAACCACGTCCAGTTGCTGATGACTTACTTTATAATCCTGGTAAATCTTATGCCATGCCATTGATGCTTTATCATATTCCTTTGGGTTCTTCTATTCACCCAGAGCATGTTGATGTCTTCCATCGTAGTAGTTACATGGGTATTAAGAACTTTTGGGATAGTCAAGCACCTCAGTTAGATGAAGGTACTTTAAATGGTTTATTTGATTATGACCCATACTTAGGAAGGGTAGCACCATCTTCAGACAAAGACCCAGAACCTGTAGGTAAAGAAGAAGATGTAGAGGAAGTTGAACTTGATAAATAAAGCAGAATTAACATTTAAATATGGCAGATACTAAAGTGGAAAAACCTAAAGGTCCTATTGGTAAACTAAAAGAGTTTACTGAGGACAAGGAAGAACAACTTGCTATCCTTAGTACATTTGTACGACTAGGTATTTTGGTCTGGTCTGGCGGGATACTCACATTAAATTACGTTACTATACCAGGTTGGGAACAAGATAAAATTGATCCAACTTTCATAGCTTCGGTCTTCACAGGAGTCACAGCTACCTTTGGAATTCAAGCGGGAGGTAAGAAGAAAGGTAATAGTGATGGTGGTGGAGCGAACATATCTAAGAAGGATATGGAGATGCTTATAGAGAAAGCATCACAAGCAGCACCAACTCAAACTATCAAGTTGGAAGTTCCTGCAGTTAAAATTACTAGTTAAATAATGAACAACATTGGATTGGAAGTTGTCTTCTGGACAACATTATCTGTTTACTTTCTAGCAAAAACAGGTGTATTTAAAAAATGATTCTACCAGGTTCTACTGTTAAAATCACTGATGAAAACTCAATCTACAGAGGATATGTTGGATGTGTTCAGAGAATACAAGGCAAGAAAGCAGCAGTTCTAATGGATAGTCATACTCCTTGGGATAAGATGATTACCTTTAAACTTTCTTCACTTGATGAAGTCACAGAAGGTTTCCAATATTATCCTAAAAAGAAATGACTGTAGTTCATTCTGTCAATATTATGGTGCTGATTCTGGTAATATCAGTTACAATTCTCATAGCCTATATAATGAAGTATTCCTATGAGGAAATGAATGATGCAAAAACTCATTAATGGAATCGCTATTGCAAGTGGTATTGTATCTCTCACCGTTATTGGTCTTGGTGGTTACGTATTCATACGCAAGGATGCGATTATCGAAAACGTCAAGTCAAAAATTACAGAAGCAGCCTTAGGTTCAGTCACTGGATCTTTACCAGACATGTTACCAGATAGCACTAGTGGTGCTATTGATTTACCTGTTCCTATGCCTTTCTAGGAGAATATTATGGATAATAAATGGAAGTGGTTATCATTTGGAGTAGTTGGTAGTATTTTTGCTGTATCCCATGTCGGCATGATAGGGTACATTGCTACTAACAATAAGAATGCATTACCAAAAATAGATATACCTGTAGGTGACTACACATCATATGCTATTTCAGCAAACAAGGATGGATATAAGTTAAGTTATCAAGCAAACGATCCGAAGACAGCATTTATTTCTAAGGACATCAAAACTAAAGGTGGTTTCTTAGGACTAGCAACAGAGACAACTAAAGTTGCTGAAGAATACTTTATGGATGGTCAGATCAATCAAGGTGCACCAGTATCAAATACTAGGTCTTGGATAGATCAACCACCTGGTTTATCAGCAGGCCAAGCAGCAGACATCGCTGCAGTCAGGCAATCAGAAGCATGTATCAAAGCAATCGGAAGTGCAGAAGGTACGGGTAGACTCGTTGGGACTAGCATTGGTGCTAGTGCTGCTCCTGCTCTTAGTGGTATCCCCTTTATTGGTTGGGTCGCTGCTGGTTGGGTGGCAATGTTTGGTGGTAATCAAGGAGCTGATATAGGTGGAAATATGGCGGAGGACTTGAATAAAAACTGTTAATGGAAATAAAAGAAATTAATATTAGTGGTGTCAGCATAACTGATATCCCTATTGTGAATCCATATGTTACTACACCATCAATCCCATGGGCACCACCTGTAACAATATGGATTGGAAAACCAATAGTTGATATACCAGGTTGTGTGGAAGCACACCCAGAAGACAAAGGTAAAAGTCCCTCACTTTCTAAGGAAGATAGTGACGGGACTGTTACTTTATGTGATGGTCAGTATCCATCTTATGATGCGATGGACTACACACCAGATCAACTTATAATACAAAGAGACGTTCCACCACCAGCCGTAGAACCACCACCAGAAGTTGAACCACCTGAGGTTCCCCCTACTGGTGATCTTGGAGGAGAGACACCATGTCCTGGTCCTGGTAACCTAAGAGTCGGTGATTTAACACAGTCAGGTGATGAGAGAGTGACTGGTCATGAACTAAGTGCAGATGGTAAAACCTGTATAACGTTGTATGAACCTACTACACCAGCCGAGAAATTTTTACCTTCTATAAATCAAGCAAGTACTACAGTGGCTATAGCAGTGGTAGCAACAGCAGGAGCTGCAGCAACACCATTACTATTAAGAGCAATAAAACCAATCATAAAAAAAATAACCACTGCTGTGAAGAAGAAGTTAGGTAAGAAAGTTACTCCACCTACCCGTGCAGAAATAAAAACTAATGAATATCGTGCGAAGAAAGGTTTACCACCTATAAAGAAATAATTATTTACCGTATCCTATTGATACTTCTTTTAAAACAGTTGCATCATTACTAACCTTAGGTGGTGGAGTAATCTTAGGTATGCTATGTGCATGTGGAGCTATGTTATTCACATTCTGTACAACAACATCAGCACATACTGCATAGTAAGGAGACTTTGGATGGAATGATATACCAGCTTTTAATAATTCTCCACAGTTCTTTAATCTTGCAATCTCAAAATCTAATCTCTTATTAGCAACTTGTTGGTTTTGTAATGCTATTTGTGTTGTAACTGCATCTTTACATTGCTGTTGTAGTTCTTTGTCTAGTGGTGTACTCCATGTCATAGAGAAACCTGCACTTAAACTATAATTATCTTTCTGACCTGTACGAGTAGGAACGTGATAGAGGATGCTACCTGGATTGTCTGGTGCACCATCATCATCTAAGTCACGCATGTCGTACACTGGCGAATCATAATATCCCTCATACGGTTTTGTCCATGATCCATTCCCAGTTACGAAGGGTGTAAAATTTCTGGTAGGTCCTTGACATGATATACCATTACCATAAGTGTTAGTTATATACGGTCCTTGTAAAACTTGTATTGCCTGGTTGGTCACTGAGCCAGAACTATTCGCGATCGGAGATGCAGTCGCACTTACCCCACCAATACCCTCAGCAAGAGCATTAACAGGATAAAGACTAAAACAGATTCCACTTATTGCGAGAAGATACTTGTTGTGTCTGTGACGCTTGTTACCTCTGTTACCCTTTGGATGATTGTGTGATTTTGAAGCCCAGGTCCAGAATATGTTTCTGTAAACTGGAACGCTTCTCCTGCGTTTGTCTGTGTGAAGGTTGGTTTGTTTGTTATTCCCGTCCATGATGATGTCACGCCATTAATAGTTACATTATTTGATCCAGTGGTAGGTGATAGGTTACCAGTCGCTGTTACCCCTGAACCTGTTGAAGTATATTGATATCCTGTAGAATAGTCCATCGAATTTATTGTCTCAGTCACTGTCGAAGTAGTCTCAGTATGAGACGTCATCGAGCCTTGGGTAAAATTTGGCACCACAGGCACTGCTATGACTGGGTTTATGCCACCCATAGCAACAACTAAAAGGAATAACTTAAGTCTATTCCTCATAATTTATTAGTCGATCACGGTGATTTCCGTTACGAATTGTCCTGTAGCCACAGTACCTGCGCCACCAGCTGTTACCGCGACAGCACCATCTTGTCCGATAGTACCTGCTAAGGAGCCAGCAGTACCAGCAGCATAAGAGGTCATTGAACCGAAGTTACTTATAGCACCAGTAGCAGGAGCTGCAGTTGGCAAAGCATCGCCTTGAGTGAATGAAGTACTAAATGAGAACGATTCCCCATTAGTCGCTGATAATTGGTTAGCAGCTATGGTACCTGGACCATAAACACCACTAGCAATTGTTCCACCACTCAGCATACCTGAAGTAGTACCATCTGTAGTTGCAACGTTAGTACCAGAAATAGCGTAAGTATTTCCGACTCTAGATGCAGTAGTAGCTGCTGCGTCCACTGTAAGTTGTACACTTGAAGCATGTTTAGTCACAAGTCCACCAGCATTTGCTGCACCTGTAGTCATCAAAAGCATCATAAAGGGAAGTAATTTCCTCATGAGTAATTTTACTAATATTTACCTAATGATATATAGGTGCTTTAATATTTGCTAATTCTGACAAAAAGGTTGACAAAACTTTATATTTACTATATAATTATGTTACGTTTCTTAACAAAACTTAAATGACTGTTACAACTGAATCAGGTGGAAGACAGAATATGTATCCCACTGAACCAAAACCTTATATCGACGAAAGCATTTCGTATGAGTCTTATGCATTAAATGCAGAGAAGATCAACGGTAGATGGGCGATGATCGGTATTGTTGCAGGTTTTATATCCTATGCAACAACAGGAAACTTTTTCTTCGGCGGAATCTTAGGATTCTAAGGATGAAATTTCAATCTCAATTTACAATTACAAATTCAATACACAATCGGTACACTATCATGACTCCAGAAGCAGAAAGATTTAACGGATGGGCAGCAATGCTAGGTTTCGTAGCAGCAGTCGGTGCTTACGTTACAACAGGACAAATCATTCCAGGCATTTTTTAATAGACATGCAACACATTCTATTCACAACTTTAGTCACAGCTTACATCGTATCAGGTGTAGGATCAGTGGCATTTGCATAAACAAAATTTTAAAAACTAATGTATCCATCAAACAAAAAAGAAGTTGAAGCACAAAAGATTGTTGCTGAACAACTTAACGGTAGGTTTGCAATGCTCGGTATCATTGCAGCGTTAGGTGCTTACCTAACAACAGG
>Ga0209232_1001448_pt1 | contig 12707 bp, 16 predicted proteins | sample ETNvirenome_2_60_FD_184066 | JGI IMG/M metagenome (GOLD analysis project Ga0209232, IMG submission 184066) | Marine viral communities from the Pacific Ocean - ETNP_2_60 (SPAdes) (version 2) | ecosystem: Environmental > Aquatic > Marine > Oceanic | place: Pacific Ocean | collected 2013-06-22
TTGCAGCTAACCCTGGTTTAGAAAAGACGATTGAAGATACGGTTAACGACTTAGCGACGGAGGGGCAGACTTTAGGAGATGCGCAACTACTTAACATCTTAGGTAGGGGTGGTGTCTCTGCTGATGTGTTGCTTGATTTGGTAGCGTTGCAGCAACAAATGGGTAGCGCATTTTTTGGTGATGCTGAAGCAATGAAAGAGTTTAAAGATATGCTCGCTGAAATTGCTGCAAGAGACAATACGACACCGCCGTCTGCACCGCAGGAACCAAAGTTACAACTTGATTTTGGTATGCGTGAACATATTTATGATCGGATAGGAGCTGGCATGGGTTACAGCACTCTCGCACAGGCTTACAACGATTTTGCAGGTTTAGATAACGACCCGTTTATGGGTGACACGGGAAGAATGACTTTAGCTGAAGCTCAAGTAGAATACGACGCTTATCTAGCTTCTGTTTAAGGTTGGGCTATGACTCCGTTAGAAGAAGCCCTCGCTGAAATAAACAAAAGAGGTTCTTTATCCCCTAATCCTTCTCCTTTGGGTAGAAGCACATCTCCTGCCGCGGCACAATCAGCAGCGCAACTTGCCGCTAATGTTCAAAAAGGATTCAGTCAATACAAAGCTCCTGTACGTGAACGTGGCGGTATAGGTTTTGGTGGTGTTTTCGGCACGATACTCGACGTTGTAGACACACCTCGCTCTATGATCGCTTCAACAGTTCAAGAAATCGTAGACGTTTTCCAAGGTGAAGGGTTCTCCCCATCAGACTGGTGGAAACAAACCAAAGACAACCATCTGTTTGGTGAGATAATGCGCGACATAGGTGTTGATCTTCCAGGTCCTTTAGATTTTGCTTTAGGTATGGGTTTAGATATTGCTTTCGACCCGTTGACATACGCTGGTGGTGCTGGTGTGGCAGCAAGGTTAGCTAAAGCTGATGATGTGGTAGCTGCTTTAAGGAAAGCTCAGTCTGCTGCTCAAAAAGCGGGCGACACTAAAAAAGCACAAGAGTTATTCAAAGCGTCTGAGAAGGTTAGGAAATCCAGAAGCGTTCTTTCGGCTGGTAAGTCGTTAAGAGACATTGGTATTAAACCTAATTTGGGTTTAACACTCCCTGGTACTGGTCGTCTTGGTCGTAAAGCGATTGAGAAGCCTTTAGATTTTCTGTCGGCTGGTGCGCTTGGTAGAAGGTTGGATAAGAAAAGGTTGGATCAGATTAAGAAAGCTGATTTTCTTTTCGACGAAGCTGGTTTGGTAGCTAAGAACACTCCTAAGATTCAAGAAGCTATGGGGTTGATGCGGCGTAAAGACGCTGCTGCTAAGAATTTGTTAAACAAGATGGAACCTAATATTCGTAAAGCCGCGACGATGGCTTCTAAACTTCCTGTTGAGTCGAGGTTGCGTTTACCTTGGTCGTCTAAAATGGTTGGTGCTGTCGCTGCTTTGCCTGGTAGGGGTTTAAGGTGGGCTACACAACGGGCGATGTTGCAGAGTGTTGATAAGGCTTTGAACACCCGTCAGCCTATGCGTGCCATAAAGATAGGTGATGATCCTGATTTGGCTTTGGAGGCTGTCTATTTGGAGCGTGGCGCTAACAAGGGTGAGGTGGCTGCTCGTAAGGTTCGTTCACGTTTGATGAACAGGGCTGGTGAGATAGCTCGCAGAGCGGAGAAGTTGAAGGTTCCTTTTGAGGATCTGTTGGGAGCTTCTGGCACGAAGTGGGGTGACCCTACCATGCCTCCGTCTATAAAACGTTTGGGTGACGAAGGTTTACAATTTCACGATGATCTGGTTGGGTTTTGGAAAGAAGCTGAGACTGTAGTCAACGAAGCTACTGGTCAACCTCTTTTATCCGAGATGCTTGGCGACATGTACGCGGCAAGGTTTTTAACAGATGAGGGTGCTTTCATTGTGGGTGCTAACGGCGCTAAAGAGTTTGTACCTAGAGGTGTTGGCACTCTTTCAAGGAGAACGATTATCACTCCTTCACAGTACAACTATTATGAAAACATTTTAGGAGCTGATGAGGCTGCGAAGTTGTATAAGAAAACTTTTTTCGGTGAGGAACTCAAAGATGTCACTGAGGGAGTGGGTTCTATCGAAGATCAGATGCGTGCTATTGGTCAACAATACATGGGTGATGACTACAAGCATTTATTCAGTAACGATTTCGCTGAGGTTATCCCACGTTACGTGGAACGCATGGCACAGTTCTCCAGAGAAGCAGTGTTAAATTCTTATTTGCAAGATTTCGGTATCGTCGTTAAGGGTGGTGTGGCTACAGGTATTAAACGTGAGTTAGCTGAACGCATGTCGCAGATGACTAGACGTAGCGGTGATTTAACTAAACGGCAGGAGAAAATTCAACAAGCTGTGGATCTTAACAGGCGGCTGATAAGTGAACAGTCTGCTTATGATGACCCTGCTATGAACGTGTTTTTACAAACCAGGGATCGTATCCAAATGGATTTAGATGATCTGATTTCTGACATAGTTGATTTGGCTCCTGGTCAGTATCTCCCTGAGAGCGGCAATCTTCTTAAAAGCGTTCAAAAAGATTTGGGTGAACGTGGTAAAAGTTACGCCGCTCAGATGAGCGAGTTGGGAAGGCAGAAAGATTCTTTGGAGAGAATAGTTTTGGCTCTTAAAAACATTCGGGTTGGTAGCGAGAACCCTCAACTGTTCAAAGATTTGGATTCTTCTGTTAAAGAATTGGGTGATGCTTTAACTTCAGCTAATGACGATTTTCTTGGAACGATGTTGTCTGATGAGACTGTTAGTGCAGGTCAAAGGTTGCAGAGTTTGTTGGAGGGGGAAGTTGGGTTAGGTCCTTTCGACATGAAGTCTGTTGATCCTGCTGCTAAACGGTTCCAAAAATGGGAGGGTATCTATAAAGAGATCGACAAAATAAGTACTGATATTAACAGGGGTACGAGACTGTTGGATAGTAACGCTAAGTGGTTGGAAGGCGCTCAACAGCGTTTAGCGGAGCAATTAGATTTTTGGAAAGAAATGGATGCGGCTGGCACATTGTATGATGTCGCTGATCCTGGTCGCATGAGGTTAGCTGCTATACAAGCTGATGGTATAGCTTTTCAAGAGCAACTCATAACGCAACGCAGAGGAGAGTTGAGTCAACTTTTGTTGCAACGTCAAAGAACTGTCAGGGAGTTGGGTGAAGAATCTGAAACGTTGAAGAACATTCTTGAAACAGATATTGCTGATGAGATGCGTAGTTTACAGTTGTCTTTAGATGACGCTGTTGAAAGCGGGCAGACTGGTCGTCTTATTTCCGCTGCTGATAGTCAAGAAGAAGCGTTGAAACTGTTAAACGACAGGAGAAACATTTTAGGTTTTCAGGAAGCGTACAACGAAGCGTTATCCAATCAGCTTCTCGGTAAGGCTTTTGGAGACTACACCGCGGTTAACACGGGTTCTTCAGCGGAGCTGTTCATGGATGCTATGAACGCTGCGGCTAGAATAAACAACCCTCGAAAGGTTGGCGAGTTCGGTAAACAGTACAACAGGTTGCATAACTGGTGGAAAGCGCAAGCGACTGCGACACCTGGTTTCATTTTAAGGAACGGTATGGGTGGTGCTTGGATTAACTCTCAGATAGCTGGTGTTGAGATGGGTATGCACTCTAAGGTTGTGGCGTTGGCTCGTGCCGCTATGAAAGCTGGTGGTGGTGACATGCGGCGTGGCGCTTTGGCTTTGAGAAACAAAGGCGGGACTGTCAGGTTGGATAAGGTTTTTGGTGTGGGTCGCACTGCTTCTAAACGAGAGTTGGAAGCGTTTTATGAGATGGTTGATTCGGGTATAGCTCAAGGCGGCCAAGCATGGTCTGAGGTTGATGACGCTTTAGCTGAACTAGGTTTGGGTGCCACTCTAAATCCGTTTTCAGCCCAGTTTAGAGGTTTCCGTGCTGTGCGTAGAGCTAACGAAAAAATGGAGTTCATGTTGCGTGGCGCTTTAGCTTTTGACGCTATGGCTAACAAGGGTAAAAACATTGATGAAGCGTGGGAGTTGGTAAGGAAATACCATTTCGATTATTCGGATCTGACCAACACTGAACGTACAATTAAAAGAGGTATATCTTTCTGGAAGTGGCAGAAATCTATTCTACCTGTGCTGGTTGAGTCGATGGGTAAAAAACCGCAGGCGTGGTCTAGGATACAGCAACTTAAAGGTGAACTTGAGTTAGGTGTCGATGAAGAAAAGTGGGTTCCCGATTATTTCGGTGAGGCTCTGGGTATACGGTTGCCTTTTGAAACTGACGGTGGGCGTGTTTACACGTTGCCTGATTTACCTTTCAAAGATTTAGCCAAATACATTAACGAACCTTTAGAAGCTCCTCGTGAAATGGCAACTGGTATGGCTCCGTTTATTAAAACTCCTCTCGAAATGTGGGCTGGTAAACAACTGTTTGGGGATCAAGGGTTCAGCGGCAGGTACCAGCAGCCTCCTAATTCTTACGGTAAGATCCCAGGTTTGATGCCTATTCTTGGAAAATTCGGGAAAGCTAAAAAGAACAGTCGCGGCGAATGGAAGATGCGCGACAAAGACATTTACATGTTTGATTCTTTCATGCCTGTGTTGTCCCGTGTGAGAAGATTGTTTCCTAATGAAGAATCGAAACAGCGTCGTCTGTTAACATCGTGGATAAGTGTGTTAGCTGGCGGTGGTTTACGTGTTAACGATACTCAAAGTAAGAAAAACGCTTTCTATCAGCAGCAAAGACAGTTCGAGAAAGACTTACAGGACCTACAAGACATAAGGTTCCGAGAGATTTAACGGGACAAAACGGAGTATAAATAGATGAAACACATCTCAAGAAAAGAATGGGGCGCTCAACCGCCACCAAAAGGAAAATTCGACAAACTCAACCGTGCCAAAGTGCAAGGCGTAGTTATACACCACTCAGGTGTGCAAAACGGTCCGAAAGGATCAGATGCAGTTAAAGCATTTGAACGCCACCACATGGGCAAAGGGTGGGATGGTATTGGCTACAACTGGCTTGTAGACGAATCGGGAACTATTTTTGAAGGCAGAGGATGGGATAACCGTGGAGCGGGAACTAAAGGTTGGAACAGTCGTTCAATCAGCGTGTGCTTTACTGGCTGGGGTTTTAATAAGCCTAGCGACAATGCTTTACGTTCTTTACAAACAGTTGTTGATGCCGCTGAGTACCATTTCGGCAAAGGGCTTTGGGTTTCAACGCATCGTAAAAAAGCTAAAGAAGGCTACACGACATGTCCTGGTGACTGGTTAGGCAACTGGGTTGAAAGCGGTATGGGTGTCGTTGAGGCTCCTGAGACTGTCGACTGGGCTGCGATCATTCAGTTCTTTAAAGATTTGCACGAGCAGGTTAAGGCAACTCCTTTGTCTCGGCCTTCTCGTAGCCGTGGTTTACCTGTGCGTTTAGTGCAGGGAAAGTTAGTGGAACGAGGTTTCGATCCAGGTCCTGTTGATGGGATTTACGGTAAGAAAACTGGTGACGCTGTTAGAGAGTTTCAGAAGACACAAGGTTTTTTGAAGGTTACGGGTGTGGTGAATGGTGAAACGTTCGGCTGCCTGTTTATTCAGTAAGGAAAAATATTATGGGAAAAGGTAAGGGGTACGGAACGTTTGAGGAAACGTTTGGTTCACAGGATGAGCAGCCTTACAACTCTACATCTTCATTCAACATGTGGGATATGAGTCAGAAGGCTAAGAAAGCCGCATCTTATTTGCGGAACACTAATTTGGGCAACGCCAACCAGGGTGGCCGCCCGTTTGGAAAGTAGGGGATTATGCACGGACATTTAGATGGTACTACTCCCAGCACTAAAGCTGAGAGTGTGGTCGTGTCGAGTGTGACACGCCCTACAGCTAATCTGGGTACGTTAACTGGTGACGCTATGTTACGGATGGGTAACGGTATGCGCGCTAAGTTCGACGAGAACGACTAATGGCTCGTCGTAAACCTAGAAAACCTAGGTACTGACAGTGCCTCTCAGACGAGGTTCCGATCAGAAAACGATTAGTCAAAACATAGGCACTCTAATCTCGGAGGGTTATAAACGGGATCAGGCTGCCGCTATAGCGTATGATAAAGCTAACAGGAGTAAAAAAAGAAAATGAAAAACTTAACTGATCTATTAGAAAGAGCGGCTTGGACTTTCGCCCAGTCGTTTCTTGGTGTGTTTGTTGTAGCTGACCTGTCGTCAGCGAAGGGTGCGGGCATCGCAGGCTTAGCTGCCGCTGTGTCTGTTGCTAAGACCTTCGTTAAGGATCGTGTAGCTAAATAACAATGGATGAAAACGTTGACGTTGAGGAGAAATGGCAGGAGTTTCTGAACGCTGAAGGCTGGCAGATCTCTAAAGAAATTTACGACAATCTTCAAGCAACGTCAACAGTGTTGGACACTGATGATGGAACCCACGCAAAATGGTCCTCTAATGGAAAACTTGGGTTACTGTTAGTGTTTGATGACGATGAAGCTGACGCTCTTGTCGCTGCGTATTTCGCTGGAATGGATGGCAGTGACGAGGCTCAGTCTTGTTTCGGGATATGGGTCGCTTCGTTGATGAACATGTTAGACGCTTGCCTTGGAGACATTTCCACTGACGGGCAATCCGAAAGTCCCTAAGTCTAACATTATCCCTATGGTCGAATAGCCGACCAGATCTTTAAACGTGTCCGCTAAAGGTTCCCAACCTGGGTCTGCGTGCATTGCTATCAGATTTTCCATGCGTGCCACTTTGTCGTGCGACCTGACCCATAAACCTGTCTGACCGAAACGGCGTATGTTCTCATACCCGTATGCTTTCTGTTTCTCTGTGAGGAAACCAACGAGCTGTTTAGCACGGGGTTTGCCTTTGCCTGTAGTCCACGAGGTGACACCGTGATCTATCGCTGCGTGTATCGTGCGTTCAGCTAAACAAGCCCACGCTAACCAACTCCCGTCGCGTCTGTCCACCATGTGGTCTAAATATTTTCTCAAGTCAACGAGTGCTGTGTTGTTTGACGGGTCGCGTGGCGTGTAATAGTCGTCGATTATTAAAGCTGCTCTGAGAGCGGCGCTTTGCCACGTGTAAGGTCCGTCTGTTGTTACTCGTTCGATGAGGGTTTTACGTTCTTTTTGTGCAACCATGCTTTTACCTCAGGGTTTTCTGTTAGATCTTCTAAAAGTTTCAGTCGTATAGCGTCGCGTCGTCTAGCTAACGTCGTTTTGGGTATGCCTAATACTCTGCCTGCGAGCCGTAACGATAAACCTGCGATGAACAGGATGTTGAATATCCATTCTTCTTCGGGTGACAGTTTGTCTACAGCGTCGGCTAATGCTTCGCGCAGGTCGTGTGTGTTTTCCATCGGGAGGATGTCAACGGTTTGCCCTGGTGCTAGTGATATGAGGGCTTCAAGGTCGTTCATTGCTCTGTTGTTCGTGAAAGCCGCTTTTGTTCTGGTGTTAGCCCATAGTGAAGATGTTGGATCTTCTGGCCATTCCCGCTTCTTCGCCATAGTGTGTCCGTTCAAACATGCTTTTTTTCACCTAACGCCATCCACACTTCCTCTGCTTTAATGGCGTGGTATTCGTTCCCTTCGGGGAATTTACGCACTTCGGCGTTCTCCAAGAAGGGGCGTAGTTTTTTGACAGGGAACATGAGTTGTCTGTCATTGTAAGAGTCGTATAAAAACAATTCGACAGGCATCACGTTACGATCCCACCATAGTAACGATTCCCATTTGGCTGGTTTCATGTGAATGATTTGTTTTTTACCAAACCCTTGCACTTCGACCAGACAGTTTGTAGTCAAATAATCTGGTGTGAACCTGATACGTTCAGGTAATCTCCATGTAGCTAATGGTGGCCTGTTCAACCCGTAGCGTACAAAATTGTTTTTTGACCATTCTTCAAATTTGCCTTCAGCTATGTCACCCATAGCGTAAAGCCTTTTGTTGAAAGGTTGTTCCGCGTAACTCATAGTGTGTTTGTGTGTTTAGTCGTCAAGTTTATCTACTTTCACCGCCGAGATGCGTACCACTTGCCTGTCATCCTCCCAAGCAACACCATTCAAAGCGTCTAATGTGAGCTTCACATAGTTGTCAAGGTCACCTCGTAATGTTTTAGCGCCATGAGGAGATTTTAACACTGTAATGGAGGTAGCTGTGGGACTGTACATGAGGACTATTTCCAGGGGTCCTGTTAGTTGTTGTCCTATTTGGTTTTCCCATTCTTGTGCGACTACATCTTCTTCGATGAGTGTCGTTTTGGGTGTGAATACTTTGCCGCCTCTGGTGTGGCGTGGTCGTGCTTTGACTTTCGGTTTGCGGTCTATGATGAGGGTGTATGTTTCCATCAGATCATCAACGTGAATATTAGTAGGGCTGCTGTCATAATAACGATTATTATTTCACATGCGGTTCTGAGTTTAACGGATTCGTCTGTCATTTTCTTACTGTTCTTTCTGCGTCTGCGACCATTGTTGATATGCGTTCCCTGCCGTCGCTACGGTTCTGGAACTTTGAACCCCACGCCATGTCAGCTTCAACAAGTTCTTCCTCTATGTCACCGCTAGGGTAGCCTTGTTCAACCATCGCACAAGCTAACGAGAACAGGGTCGCGGATCTGTCCCCGTTGGGTTTGTTAGGTTCTGGGCGTGGACCGTTGCGTCTGATAGCTTCAGCTAACCCTGTTAGCTTCCCGCTGTTTCTAGTCGCATAAGTTTTTCTAGGTGGTGGGGGTGGCGCAGGTTTGTACAAGGCGTGTACTGGTTCCCATTCTTCGGGCAGCACCCTCGACATTAAAGCTGTTGTAGCGAATTGTGATGCGGTCATTTCCTCACCGTGTCTGATGATGACGTTGCGACCTGGTTCTGCTCCTGCGGGGTATGGGAGTCTGACACCGTTGCCCCATCCTTTTCCTGTTAGTTCTATTTGTTTCGGGTTGACTTCTGTTATTGGTGCGTCAACTATGTTACACGCTGCGATCAGTCCTTCTCTGCAATGGCGTGCGAGTATCGGTTCCGAGAAGAAAACCCACAGGTGGTAGCCTTTGGAACGTGAAATTTCCACCCAGGATGCCACGTTCAGTTGCTTCAATAATTCTTGTACGTTCAGTGCGTGTATTAACGATAGTTCTTCTCCTACATCCCAGTCTACGCAACCCCAGTAAACCATGTATTTAGACGGTCCTGTTTCCTGCCCTTCTAAGGCTTCTGTTACCTCTAGGAGTGGGTACACCCCGATTGGTAGCTCAGGAACGCTTAGATGGTCCTCTATGGCGTTCTCGTAGACGATTCCGTGGGCTGTGCAAAACCCACCTGACCAGTCTTGCATAGGTCTGAAATCTGAGCCTGCTTTAGCTATCTTCCCGCCCTTAAAAAGTTCACTGAAAGCGACACTCGTTTCACTCATCGTCTGGCACCAGCTCATCCGTGTAAGGTTGAACATGACCAGCAGTCGAATCCAAATAATAAGTATGATCCAACAAACGAGCCGTTCTCTTATTCTTACACAAATTAATGTTAATACTATGCTCATGGTATTTCGTTTCCCAATTAGATAAACCGTACTTGTCGCGCTTACGGTAAACCTCAACCACGAAAATAGCTTCCTGCTCGCCACCATACCTGCCCGCATACAACCCAGCAGGTTTACCTGGCTCACCCGAACCACGCCCAGCTTGATGCACCAACCCCACAGGGACACGCTGCTTCTTAGCCCAACGTTTAACATTCTGAGCTTTTGTAGTCACACCAGTAGCGTCAGCGTCACCACCAGGCAACAACTCTAAGTAATCGATCATCACGAAAGCAGGATCTCTACCCCACCATGCCCTCGCCTCATCCATAGCTGCCGCCATGTCCTCCAACCTTAACGACTCGTCAATGATAGCGACACGAGACAGTTCGTTAGCTCCCGCCTGCTCCAAGTCAGCTAACAGATCCTTGTCATTTTCTTTGATGCCTTCCTCAACAGACGCAGATGATCTGCCACGCAACAGACAGTAAAGTTTCATCGTGACCAGTTCCCTGGGTTCATCCATTGAAAAGATGACTACATGAGCGTCTGGTTGGTTAACAAGGTTCCACACAATACTGTTCAACAACATTTGCGATTTACCTGTGTGTGATCTACCTACGACCATCATCACTTCGCCACGCCCGACACCACGGGTAGCTAAATCTATTTCACTGAGTCCCAAATACCAGCGTTCTGTCGGGTTTGAAACGAAACCTATCAGGTTGTCTACAACCGCGGAGGTTAAAACAAACGAGGTGGGTTTCTCCCCGCCTGGTGCGGGTGGGTGAACTTCGGAAGGAGTTCCGCCTGCAACAGCTTGTTGCGCTGCTGCTAGGCGTAGACTCACTTCTTCGGGGGTTTGTATTTCCATAGGTTATAGGCGTGCGCGTATCTGCTTACCTATTTTCCCTAGCTCGTCACTGTCTTTACCAGTGAACGGGCAAACAAAATGGTCAGGTACTTGTGAACTGCCATCTTGGTTAGACAACCATAGTGCTTTGTCGTTGTCTTTCTTGTGTTTATAGTCGGGGCCTTTAAGGTTGTTGAACGTGCCGTCTAGTTTCTTCTCCCAGTTGGGGTTCCACCAGTCGCCCTGGTTGTTCATCAGGTCATCCCAATACGATTCTTTGGAACCGACACCACCTGAACGTTGAGGCCGCGCGGCTGGTTTCGCCACGGGATCACTCGCGTTGTTTGAGGGAACACTTTTGGAAAGCCTCCGCACTCCTTGTTCTGTTACCTCATATCCGACACCCAAAGCCTCATAGTTAGCCATATCAAGAGTGGTTCCCCATTCTTCGATCTGTTTAACTATTTCTTCTTGGGTCGCGCCGTCAGTTACCGTGATGGTCACTGAACATGACGCTTCAGCAGGCTCATATTCGCCTGTTTGTATTACTTGTCTACGAAAAACCGTAAACGAATTGCCTTCTGGCATAATAGTTTCTCCTAACTATAGTTGCTTAAACGGGTCTGGACCCGCAAATCTACCACGACATGTTGACCATGCGCCACACCACTTTGGTGAACAGTGCCAACCACTCATTTGGAGAGGCCACACTGGTAGATCTGCTGTGATTAGTGTCCCCGCAGAGCGAGCCAAAGCAACCAAAGAAGCCCACTCCGCGGGTCCACACTCGACAAGGTTCTTATGAACTTTGCCTTTCACAAGATGAACGAACTCGAATTGCATCGGTTCGTTAATGCCACCGTCTGCCATTGATGCAACAGCAAACGTGTAAGCGGCGGCTTGAACTGACCACCGCCTTTTCTCCCAGTCATCAGATGGTTTACGACCAGGGTTTTTCCAATCGACTATAGGAGCGGGGTGGTGTTGCACACAGTCGATGCTTCCCCGCAACCAGATTTCAGGTTTATGATCCACCACTAGGGGTATATCAAATTTGTATTCAACAGCTTTGGGATCAATACCGAGCCTCACTTCATCCCACCACACGGCAGAGTTCAGCTCGATGATCTCCACGCATTCTTCTTCGTTCTTGTGGTTCCAACGAACAATCTCGTGGGCGTTGTTCTGCCAGTATCCGAGCGACTCTGCGATCATGTCGTCACGGTTGGTGTGTTCACCTGTGTCGATGTAAGACTGTAAACACATTTCGATACCGTGATGCACAGCACTGCCTATCATCGTTGATGTCGACTCGGTGGATTGAGAGATGCCCAGCATGTCCTGTCTTGCACGTTCAGGACACATAGCTAAACTACCTAACCATGATTGCCGAAGAATGATCTTGTCATCTTCCAACCAGACTGCTTTTTGTATACCCATGTGTTACACCTTAACATACATTCTTGACATGTAAACTATTTCCCACTAGGCTAGGCTAGCACTAGGCTAGGCTCGTATTGACTACATCCATCCGAGTATCCCAGTTGCTAGTACTAGGCTAGGCTAGAGGAGTGTCTGTTTCTTTTTCGCCTTGTATTATTTTAAAGTTTCTTTCCACATCAGGTTGCTCGGTTTCTTTCTGCACTCTCTGATATTGTGGTGAGATTAGTTCAGCTATCTCTGATAAAAAATATTCGTGAGCTGTTTGTTGGTTGTAAACAAAATCCCCGATCCTGGTTAACGCTTCTTGGATGGTGAGATAGTTGATGCCTACAACGTCAGCTAATGTTTGCTCAGGGAGGATAACTATTTCCTCTAAGCGTTGGAGTCTTTCCTCGGTGGTTTGTTTTTCTGTCATGTTCTTCCTTTCGGGTTGGAGGTGAGAACAGAAGGGGCTAAAGAAAGGAAGTTAAGTTAGCCCCCCCTGTCCTCGACAAGAGGAGGGTTTCTTGTTGTGTATAAAAGTAGTTGACTGAGACCAGTACGTCAAGTCTTTATGACATCCGTCTACGAAGTCTTTATAGCGCCTAAAATTATGAGGCGGGTGTCTTCTGTGATTTCGTTGACTACATCCATCAGCTCATCCACCACGTCACCGACATGCCAGGCGGGGGGATGCTCAACGAAGATCTTCAGCTCGCACACAGACCGCCCCAGAGGATGCTCTGCGCCTTCTACTTTAACAGGGACAGTCCCCCATACTGGACTCATTCTGATCCCCATGTACCATACGACACGCTGGCGTTTCTGCGTTGCGCCCGTTTACCCTTAGGGCGTTTAGCTTCCTCGTCACGTAACCTCATATATTCTTCGCGGGTTAAAGCTGTATGCTCACCCGATGGTGGTAT
>Ga0209232_1001450_pt1 | contig 12697 bp, 5 predicted proteins | sample ETNvirenome_2_60_FD_184066 | JGI IMG/M metagenome (GOLD analysis project Ga0209232, IMG submission 184066) | Marine viral communities from the Pacific Ocean - ETNP_2_60 (SPAdes) (version 2) | ecosystem: Environmental > Aquatic > Marine > Oceanic | place: Pacific Ocean | collected 2013-06-22
CGCAGGTGTTATTACAATGGGTTCAGCTCCAGCTGCTACCGTTAAGATGATAGCCTATGAAGATAACTGGTATGACATACAACCAGTACAGGAAGCTAATCAATACCTAGCTGACGACGTACCTATGGTAGATCAGGCAGTATATACACTACCTATACACCAACGTACAGAAAACTTTTTACTTAGAATCTTTAGTGATTCACCGTTCCCAGTCTCTCTGACTTCAATGATGTGGGAAGGAAACTACACACCACGTTATTATAGGAGGATGTAATGGCAATTACAGGATGGGAGGCTTATGCAGTTTCAGCAGGGTTACAATTAGTTGGTTCTTTCTTTGGTCGTGATACCAGACAAGATAACCAAAACAACATTAACTTAAAATTTGAACAAGACAACGAAGCTTGGTCATTTGATAGGGCAGTTGAATGGTCTACATACTACCACACATTAGAAAAACAGTATGTAGCTGACTTAAATAATAAAGCATTAAACGCATATAAAGAACAACTAGCTTTTAATCAATGGCAAGATAAAGAGAATATGCGACTGTATTCTTATGCCAAAGAAGCAGAAGCATATAATGCTAGTGTTGAATCATATTATGAACAACTAGACTTTAATGATATAGCAGAAGAACTTACAATAGCTGATACGGAAAGAGCTTATCAAGATAAGTTACTTTCAATAGGCTTTCAAAATGAAGAACTTTTGACTAAATATTATGAAGGTGGTAAAGAACTAGCTCTAGAAACTAGAGGTTTAACACAAGGTTTGAAAGAAGCTCGAAAGACATCTGCACTTCAGATTAAAGAAGTTGGAGTTAATCGAGAAATGGATTTACTGAATGATGCTCTAGACAAAGCTGGACTTAGAGATGGTATGGCGGCTACCAAGGCAGACGCTGCATTTAAAGTTCAGGGTATGAGGTCAGAGTTACTTCAGAAAGAAGGTCAGATAAGAAATCTAGGTCAAGCTGGTAGATCTGCAGAGAAAGCTATACAAGCTGTTCTGGCTAACCACGGTAATGCACAGATGGCTTTGTACAATAGTGTTGCAAATGCAGAATCTAAATACTCTCTTGATTTACAAAAACTTGCAGGTGCTTTGAAGAACAAAACAGAAATGTCACAACTTCAGTTAGACAATATAACTAATGCCTTAGTTAACGCTGAGACACAGATTGGTATGTCTGAAGAAGGTACAGGACTTAAGTTTAGTTCACTACAATCAGGTACTGAGTCAGGTCAAAGACAACTCAAACAATCCTTAATTAGTGCTGGAGAGCAGAACTTAGCTGATCGTAATAAGATCGGTATGGATAAATATCAAGCAGATATTAAAGCTTCTGGCAGTCTTAAGAGCAAGCCATCAGCACCTCCACAGCAGAAACTCCCACTATTGCTTCCTGATACAGTATATCAGAAGCCACTTAAACCAGTTGATAAGCCACTACCAATTAGAGGTCTTAACAATGTACATCATACACCACTTAAGGATACAATTATGAATGTCGCTTCATCAGCGGGACAATTCTTAAAATCTGAATAAATGGCAAACTTATTTAACGGTGGATATTCTAAACAATCCACATTAGAAGGGAATCTGATCCAAGGTGAAGACCGTTCTGATAGAATTTTAGAAGAAGGTAAGAGATACCTTAATCAATGGAAGGAAGTCTCTGAAGGCGAAAGAGTAAACCAAGAAAGATACCTCACTGCATTACAGAAGAGTTTTGATGAAGAGACAGCAAATAGAACTTCTAATGAAAAAATAGCTTCTGTATTTAGAAAAGGTTGGGGTGAAGCTTTAACTAAAAGACACAATCAATTACTTAAAAACTCTGAAGCTAAGGCTGCAGAAAATGTTAAGTTCAACGAAGAGTTAGCTAAAGCTTTTAAAATAGGTGGAGATATAGTTGGGAAGAAAGCCCAGCAAATGGCTGATAAACAAGTAGAATTTGGTAGAAGCTTAACAGTTGATATAGGCTTACCAAGTGAAATGCTTGATGCTTTACAGGTTGAAGAAGATTTAGGCTATGAAGCAAACAAGCAAAATAACAATGCTATTTATCAGGCTAGGAAAAGAGGGTATACTGAAGATCAAATAAACCAACTTAGAAATCTTAACTGGTGGCAAAAACGTGGTGTGGCTATAGGTCATGCTCAGCACTTAGGAGAGAACTATAAGAACCTTTTAATATCTAACAATGAAACTGAGTACGCATCCAAGTATGGTGGCAGTAAAGGTACAGTTTCTTTAGGTCAAGCGTTTGCTCAATCTAATGTAGGTGGTACTAGACTTGCACTTTCAAAAATTAAAGAAGAGTTTCTTAAAAGTATTGATGGTGTTAGTGAGGCTCATTTAGGTAAGTATGTAAGACCGGGAATTGTAGCAGCTGAAGCTCAGGTTATCGAAGCTGTAGAAAAGAAAGCAGCTAAAGAAGCTAACGAAGCTTATAATGAAAGAAAGAGAGCTACTGTTGTAGCAGCATTAAAAGAAGGTCCAGATAAACTTTGGAAACTTTGGGAATCTGAATCAGGTGAGAACGGTGAGTTTAGATCTGCATCTTGGAATAATGTAACAAACTATATGCTAGAAGCTATTAAAAATGGTAGCTTAAACCGTAGGCATATAGAAGCATGGGGTGAGCAATCCTTTGACGGTAAGGAAGGTAGTAAGATGATTATGCATCATCATCCCGGTAGATGGACTAAACTTATGGATGCTGTATCTGAAGCTGAGAGAGCTGAAGCAGCTAGAAACACAAGTCAAGAAACACTTCGTAATGCTCAACTAAGTAAACAGACTGAGGATTTAAGATCTGCTATTGAAGCATCTGAAAAGCAACCTAACAGATCTGAACTAGCTACAATGATAGCTGAAGCAAATAAGATGCATGGTCCAGACAATAAAATGTCTAAGATGCTTATGAACTTCTCAAGAGATCATGTATCTGATGCTAATGATAAGGTCTATATACCATGGCTTAATGAGCTAGAAGCACAAGGTTTGTTAACTCCTAGTATAGTTGAGAAAGCTAATCTTACATGGGTTGAGCGTGCTAAATATCTTAAGAAGGCTAATGAGAATAGCCCATATGCAGCATCGGAAGATCAGATAAAACTGATGGATGACTATGTTGAAAAGAAGATTGAAAGAGCAATTAACGATTTTGGTCTTGAAAGTAAACATGTTCCTTCATCTGCTATGGCATTATATGAAGGTAAAGCTAGTCTAAAAAGATACTTCCGTACCTATGCACAGAAAGCAGGTGCTAATTCTCAAGAAGTATATAACGCTGCTATCGCTGCATGGAATGCTGATTTCAAAGAGAACTACCAGATAGTTGAATTTCAAGGCGGTACACGTGCACCTTACTTTAAGAACTTTGCTATTGGTAGTAAAATATCACCAGTACCTTTAAGTGAGATTACTACAAAAGAGTTAGCAGATAACCCTAACCTACTAGATCAAAAACTTTTAGTAGATGGTGTAGGTCTTAAGAAATTTTTTGACCAAGCTACAATGGGTAGATTCAATGGCTGGCCTTCAGATATTATGCATCTCCAAAGTAAGATAGGTATTGGTCCACAAGGTCAAGTTATGACTGAAGCTGACATAGCAATAAGACAGTTAGAAGTACTTAAAGAAACAGGTCAAGTACCTAAAGATTATAAGTTACCACCAGAATTAATGCAAGCATATAAGGTTGGTACTGGTATTATCAGACCTGAGTGGAAGAAGTATATTTGTGGTTCTAGATGTAACAGGCACAGCACAGCAGCTGCACTTGTATATAGTGGTTATGAAACTACAGAAACTAAAAACAATGGTTTAATTGCTGCTAGTCCAAATGGATTCAGTCTATTTAGACAGGAACCAAATATGGAAAAATATAAAACACCAGCTGATGCTGACTGGACAGAATACTTAATAAACGGAGGTGGTGCAATTGTCTGATTATAATACAACAGAAGCTCAACATGCTGTTCCTGATAATGACAAGGAAGAGTTTGAACAACAGCTCCAACAGAAACACCTTAAGCAAAAGGAACAAGCTGAAGGTGGTGGTCAGATTGAAGAGATTGAACCTCAAGCAGCACCTACTCCTACAGCTCCAACTACCACAGCTGATGCTGTTAAAGGTGGTAAAGGCGATCATTCATGGGGTGGTTTTGAAGAGCAACAGAAACCTGACAATGGTTTAGCTAAACCTGCTAACGTCAGTCAAGAGGATTGGGATGCTAGACCAGAGTGGTCCAGAGGATTAGAAAACATCGTAGCTGCAGGTTCAACTCCAGCACTAGGTGTTGCTGATTTTGTTGCTGATGCAGCTGCATTAGTACCATTCTTAAAACCTGTTAGTGAATGGTGGAATGAAAACTCACCACGATCTAATCACCCAGCTCATAAAGCAACTAGAGATGCAGCTTCTATTATCATACCTACAATGTATGGTGGTGGTGTTGTGACTGGTTCTCTTAGATCTGCTACAGCTAGTATGGCTATACCTAAAGCTACAAGAATACTTGGTAGTATTGCAGCTCATGCAGGTGTAGATACAGCAGTAACTTCTATATCTTCTCATTCTAAAGATCAAGAGAATATAGCAGCAGCTCTAAATGAATGGCTAGGTTGGGATATACCATGGGCTACCAGAGATGGTGACAGTCCAGACGTTATACGAAAGAAAAATATTTATGAGTCAGCTGGTCTTAGTGTAGGTGTAGATTTGATTACATCTGCATTCTCTTTAGCAAAAGCTTTGAAGGTTATCCCCGGAGATGAGTTTGCTGAGCGTGCTTTAGCTAGACATAGATTAGGTTTTGAAGGTGAAGACCCTATTACTGCTAATGTCTTAGGACGTAGATCTAGTAGGACTAAAGCTCAAAGAGCTGAAGCTATAGCTAGAATGGTTAAAGATCCTCAAGGTACTAAATATGATCCATTTGTTAATAAACCATCTTTAGGACCAGAAAGTAGAGCTGTATCTGATTTAGAAGTTAACCCTATCAAAGCTAAGATAGATAACTGGCGTATACAAAATAATGTAGGTACCACTAATGGTAGAGCTAGACCTGTAGTAAGTACTAGGTTTATCAAAAGAATGAATGACGCTACACCTTCACAAAGAGCTGAAGGTTATAGGAATTTATTTGATAGAGATATAGCAGCTAACGTAGGTGCTAAGATTGATGGTACAGTCATACCTCCAGATGAAATAAATCAAGCTGTCACTAAACTATACAATCAAGTATTTAATCCTGATGTTAAGTTAAGTCAGATGGAAAGTGCTCTCAATGATATGAAACATAACTTCTATAATAAGAAGAATTTCATGGGGGATACAGAATGGAGGATTGTTAACGAAGCTTTTGTTAGTGCATTTGAAAACGTATACAACCCTAAAGTAATGCGTGCTTCAGCTATGGTAACCAACCAAGCTGGTGGTGACATTGCAGATATAGCAACTGGTATGTCTATGATTGGCGATGTAGCCATGACTGGTAGGCAACAGGAAATGATGATTGATAAGCTTAAACTACTTAGTAGAGAAGTTAGAACTAACCAGTACATATCAAATAAGTTTGGTGAGTACAGACAATTAGAGTTAGGTAATAACCCTTCTGCACTTAAGAAATTTATTCTAGATCAGAATGATAACTTTGGTAAAGGTTTACAAAGAGCACAAGCTAAATCTGATGAGTTCTATCAAACACTAGAACAAATAGCTGACACTAACCCTGAGTATCTTAAACCACTTGCTTATGCAATGGAAGCTACCAATGGTGAAGTAGATCAGATATTTAAACTACAACGATGGGCTGAAGAAAATATAGGATTTATTAAAAAAGGATTCTATGACGGTAACCCTGAAGTACCTAGTCTAATTATTAAAGGTTTAAACGGTGTACGTTATAACCACATACTAGCTGGTTTAGCTCCTGTAAGAGCTTTCACTGGTAACAGTATGTTAACTGCATTTAAACCTGCTACAGTAATGGTTGGTGCTGCTGCTACAGGTGATACAAAAGCTATTAAAGCAGCTTTGTGGACCTACGGTGGTATCCAAGAAAACTTTAAACGTGCTTATAAAGTGATGGGTGACGAGTGGCGTTTAGCTAAACAGCGTCCAGAGGAAGCTATGATGCGTGGTCGTGCAGATCTACGTCAAGCTAAGATGGATAACTTTGAAGCACTCGAAGCTATGTCTGAAGTATGGAAGAAAGAAGGTAATACAGGTAAGGTTGCTATGTGGAATATAGCTAAAGGTCTATCAGCATACAACAATAACCCATTTGTTAGATGGGGTATTAATGCTATGTATGCTATTGATGGCTTTACAAGTTCTATGATGGCTAGTGGTTCTGCTAGAGCTAGAGCATATAACATCTTAATGGAAGAGACTGGAGGTGCCTTTAGCCAAGGTGCATTTGATAAACTACAAAAGAGGTTATATAGTCAAGCATTTGACCACACTGGTTTGCTTACAGATAAAGCAGCTAAACATGCTTCACAAGAGATAGCACTTAACTTAGATAATAAAGTAGCTAGTGATCTTAATAACTTCTTAGAGAGATTTCCAGTTGCTAGACCTTTATTCTTATTTCCAAGAACAGGTCTAAACGCATTAAATATGACATGGACTTTTACTCCGGGTAGTGGTTTATTACCATTACAGACAAAAGTTCGTAAGGTATTTACAGCAAAAAATGCTCAAGAAATTTCTGAAGTATTAATGGATCACGGTCTTGAAAATACTGATGAAGCCTTTGCAGCACTTAAATCTGAATACGTTGGCCGTCAGTTGATGGGTGGTGCAGTGGTTACAGGTGCTGGTATATGGGCATTAAACGGTAACTTAACTGGTAATGGACCTGCTAATGCTGGTGAAAGGAAACGTATGATGACTATGGGTTGGCAACCTAACTCTATTAAGAATCCAATTACAGGTAAATGGCATAGTTATAAAGGATTTGAACCATTTGATACATTACTTGGTTTAGTTGGAGATGCAGTATACTTCTCTAGCCGTGTAGATGATTCTATTACTGAGCAAACATTCCAAAAACTAGCGTTCTCTATTAGTATGAACGTATCTAACAAGACATTCCTTAGTGGATTTGAACCGTTAGTGTCTATGTTCTCTGGTGATGAAGGTGCTTTTAATAGACTAATTGTTAACCAAGCTGATGCTTTGATACCATTTGCTCCATCTGGTACTAGGAGTGTATTAAATAATATGATAGCTCCACAGTTAAAAGATGTAGAGAATGACTGGGGATCATTAATGGCTAATAAATGGAAGTTTATGGGTCCAAACAGTTTAGTAGATCAAGTTGATATATACACAGGTAAACCAATAAGATTCCAAGAACCTCTTACAGCTGCAACCAATGCGTTTATGCCATTCTTTAAAACGAATGCTGACATGGAACCATGGAGACAGTGGTTGTTAAGTACTGGTTGGGACTCTGTAGGAAGTATGAAAATAAATCCTATCAGTAAACAACCTATGACCCCTAAAGAAAGACAGTGGGTTAACAACTGGATAGCTAAAAACATGAACCTAGCTGGACAGATTGAAGGTATGATGAACCATCCTAGTGGGTTCTGGACAAATAAAATGAAGGAATATAAAAAGGCTAGAGGGATGCAAAAGCAGAAAGATTTTGGCCTGAAAAATTTGGTGGTACATGAGGAGTTAAATCGTATTCATAGGAATGCTATGAAGTACGCTTGTTCTGCAATGGAAAGATACTTTGAACAGTATTCAGCTGTTGGTCTACAGAACACTAGAGTTAAGAACTCCTTAAGACAAGGTAATATCCCACAAGCTTTGGAAGCAAGTAAAACAAAACAGGAATTACAAAGTTTAATCGAATTCTAAAATGACCGTAACAATTGAAAATACTTATACGGGTAACGGCTCCACCACCGATTACTCGTTCACATTCCCATATTTAGACACGACTGATATCAAGGCAAGTCTTGCTACAGTCAATACAACTGCATATTCGTTGCTAAATGCAACAACGGTTAGATTTAGTTCAGCTCCCGGTAATGGTGTAGCTATTAGAATCTATAGAGATACAGCTTATACCAACCCTAAAGCTACATTCTACCCCGGTTCAGCTATAAGAGCTGGAGACTTAAACGATAACACCCTACAAAACTTATATGTAACACAAGAATCTAATGATAAAGTTGATCAAGCTTGGTTAAAAGGCGACCCAACTGTCATTAGTACAGAGGCTTGGCATACAAGTGATGATACAAAGATAGCTACTACTAAAGCTATTGAGAACCGTATAGCTGCTCAGATTGACACAGCTATAGAAGGTGATGTATTAGCTGGTACAGACCTTACCAAGACTCAAACAGGTGGTCAAGTAACTATTAACCATAGTGTTACTGGTGCATCTTCAGTCAATAATAGTAATGGTACTGTTCTTCAAGACCTTACTATCAACGGTAGAGGTCACGTAACAGGTACTGGATCAGTTAATTTAGATGATAGATACTATACTGAGACCGAATTGAATGCTGGTCAGTTAGATAATAGATATTTTACTGAAACAGAATTAACAGGTGGTGCTCTTGATGGACGCTACTTCACAGAAACAGAAGCCGATGCTAGATACTATAGATTAGGTAGTGTAGAAGAGATACAATCAGGTGAGACTTGGGCAGCAGCTGACAACAAAGTAGCCACCACAGCAGCTATAGATGCTCGTATAACAGATCTTGTTGATGACGTAGGTGGTTTTGTACCAATAGCAAATGAAACATCTTTCCCTAACGCTAACCCTGACGTTAATAACGGGGCTGGAACTCTTGTATCTATTAAAGCTCTCAGCGGAAACATTACCTCTAATGGATCTGGAATTGCAACCATTTCTAATGGTACTGTTGGAAACTCAACCGTTACCATTAATGGTTTAGAGAATAGCACTACTTATGCTGCTACTTTAGGTATGATTGTAGAGACAACAACTACACTCAATACTTATACATTCCATAGAGTAACACCTAAAGCCACAGAAGTTACGACAGTTGCTACGAATATCACTAATGTCAATAATGTTGGTGGTAATATCAGTAATGTTAACACCGTAGCTGGTAACAACACTAATATAAATACAGTTGCTGGTGCAAATAGTAATATAACCTCAGTTGCTGGATCTATATCAAATGTTAATACGGTAGCTAGTAACATAACCAATGTTAATAGTTTTGCAGAAAAATATCGTATATCAAGTTCTCAACCAACATCTAGTTTAGATGTAGGAGACCTTTATTTCGATACTACAAACGACGAACTACGTGTATATAACGGAAGTTCTTGGCAAGGTGGTGTAACCGCTACAGGTAACTTAATTACTAAAGCTGATATTGGTGCAGCGTCTGGTGTACCCGGAACTGGTACTACAGGTCAATACCTACAAACAAACGGATCTGGTACACTTAGTTGGCAATCAATAGCCACGGTTTTAAATGAAACAGACCGAATAATTGCTAGTAGCTACACATTAACTACTGGTAAAAATGCTATGAGCGTTGGTGATGTAACCATTGCAAGTGGCGCAACACTCACAATCCCTGCAAACGCATTCTATAAAGTAATTTAATCATGGCATACGGAAAAATTAAAGCTGACGCAATTATTTATGATAATTCTGGGTCAGATGTCGAAAAGACAGTTGTTTCATTGACAACCCCTGAAGGTACAGCTGTTAAATCAACAGGTGAATCTGGTACCACAAAATTTTTAAGAGTAGATGGTGATGGCACTTGTTCTTGGCAAGTACCACCAGATACTAACACTCAGTTAAGTACTGAAGCTGTACAAGATCTTGTTGGAGCTATGGTTACGGGTAATACTGAAACAGGTATTACAGTAACATATGAAGACGGTGATGGTACTTTAGACTTTGTAGTAGGTACACTAAACCAAGATACAACTGGAACAGCAGCTATAGCAACAACAGTAACAGTTGCAGATGAATCATCTGATACTACTTGCTTTCCATTATTTGTAACTGCTGCTACAGGTAATTTAGCTCCTAAGTCTGGTACTAATATAACTTTCAATTCTAGTACTGGTTTACTTTCAGCAACTGCTGTAACTACTACAGGTAATGTTGTTGTCGGAGGTAATCTTCAAGTAGACGGAACGACTACAACAGTTAATTCTTCTACGATGACTGTTACTGATAAGAATATTGAAATTGCTAAAGGTGCTGCTAATGATGCAGCAGCTGATGGTGCTGGTATTACAGTTGACTCAGGTGATGGAGATAAAACTTGGAACTGGGTAGATGCTACTGATGCGTGGACATCTAGTGAGCATATACATTTATTAGATAATAAAAAGTTATTAGTTGGTACTGATTCAGATTTAGAGATATTCCATAACGGTTCACACAGTCTTATTAATGACGCTGGGACAGGTAATATTCGGTTACAAGTCGGAGGTACAACACAGTTTGAGGTAGCGTCAACGGGCGTTACGGTAACTGGAACGGTAACAGATTCAAAGGGTGATGTAAGAAAGATCCCTTCTAACGCTCAATCCTCAGCTCATGTAGCAACCGCTGCTGATGCTGGTAAAGCTATTTATATATCAACTGGTGGAGTCACTCTGAATAACTCAGTCTTTGCTGCTGGAGATGCAGTGACGATTATCAACAACAGTGGATCAGATCAAACTATCACTCAAGGTTCAGGCGTAACCATACATAACGCTGCTGATGCCTCAAGTGGAAATAGAACCTTAGCTGGCAGAGGTATGGCTACTGTCTGGTTTGCATCTGCAAGTGTCGCCTACATAAGTGGTGCGGGGTTGAGCTAATATGACACCGATACAACAACTAATGCTTGGCGTAGGTGCTAAGAAGAAGACGTATTTGGACGATGTGTTTAGCACGTATTTACATGTAGGTAATGGAAGTTCAACACAAACCGTTAACAATGGAATTGATCTTACAGAAGGAGGTTTAGTTTGGTCTAAACGAAGAAATGGAACACATGAACATGGCTTATATGACACAACAAGAGGAGTCGGAAAAAGATTGTCTTCAAATGATAGTTTAGCAGAAGAATCAGATAGTGATGGTATTAAAAGTTTTACTTCAACAGGTTTTACTTTTGGTAATGCTGACGATATAGGAGGCAATGGTGATTCTCTCGTTACATGGTCCTTTAGGCGTGCTAGTGGGTTCTTTGATGTTGTTACCTATACTGGAACAGGTAGTACAAGGACTGTTGCACATAATTTAGGGTGTGTTCCTGGTCTTATAATAATTAAGTGTACGTCAAATGCTGAATCTTGGATTGTATATCACAGAGAAGTAGGAGCAGAAAAGTACTTAATACTAAACAGTGATGATGCTGCAGGAACATCTTCAAGTGCTTGGAATAATACTGCACCTACCTCTACTCATTTTACAGTTTCTACTGCTGGTCAATCGAATGATAACGGTTATACCTATGTAGCCTACGTATTCGCAGGTGGCAAATCTGATGCCGCTGCAGCAACCAGTATTGATCTTTCTGGTCAAGAAGGTATAGATATAGCAGCTTCAAGTAGTTTAAATTTAGGTACTTCAAAGTTTTGTATAGAAGGTTGGATTTATTTAGATGATGCTCCCGGTACTGGTACTCCGTCATATGGAAGATTTTTTCAATTAGATGGACCTACTGTTAATGACTCAAATACTAATTTACAAATAACAATACAACCTTCAGACAAGACAATTTATATTCAAAATGGTGCTAATCAACTAATAAGTGGTACTACGAGGTTACTTAAACAATGGAATCATATAGCACTTACAAGAGTTAGTAACACAATAACTGTATATGTAAATGGTGTTCCTGATGGATCAGCAACTACATCACAAGATTTTAATCCTAATAGTGGTAGCCCTAGAGTAAGACTAGGATATGCTGATAGTACATCCAATAATAATGGTGTATTTAAAGGTAAAATTAGTAATTTTAGAATAACAACAAATGATGAAGTTTATACAAGTGCTTTCAAAGTACCAACAGAACCATTAACAACTACTTCTCAAGGTGTATCGGCAAGTAACGTAAAACTTTTATGCTGCAATGGAAGTTCTACGACATCTAGCACAGTAACTCCGGGTACAATTACTGCAGCAGGTTCACCAACAGCAAGCAGTGATTCACCATTCGACGACCCCGCTGCATTTACATTTGGAGACAGTAAAGAAGGGATAGTCAAGTGCGGTAGTTATAAAGCATCTTCATCGGCTGACACTACAATAAACCTAGGATGGGAACCGCAATTCATAATGATTAAATGCAGTGATCAAAATTCAAGTAACTGGTCAATGTTTGATCCCATGCGTGGGATTCCAACGAGTGCCAATGAAAGATATCTTTACCCTAATTTAAATGCTTCGGAATACTCTGCAGAGAGGTTATCTTTAACACCTACTGGATTTATAGTTGACAAAGATGGTGGTGTACTAACGAGTGATGATGATAATACTTACATATATCTAGCAATTCGCCGTCCAGATCCGTTGGTACAAAAGGCTCAATTGGCTACGGATGTATTCGCTATGGATACGGGTAATAGTAGCAGCACTATTCCAGCCTTTGATAGTGGATTCCCTGTTGATTTTGCTTTAAATAGAAACCCAACTTCATCATATAGTTG
>Ga0209232_1001451_pt1 | contig 12693 bp, 11 predicted proteins | sample ETNvirenome_2_60_FD_184066 | JGI IMG/M metagenome (GOLD analysis project Ga0209232, IMG submission 184066) | Marine viral communities from the Pacific Ocean - ETNP_2_60 (SPAdes) (version 2) | ecosystem: Environmental > Aquatic > Marine > Oceanic | place: Pacific Ocean | collected 2013-06-22
CGGCGCCTCTTGACGGGCAGCACGCCATGCTGCCAGCGCTTCCAGCAGCCAGCGGTAATGGCCCTCTTCGGTTTTCAGCATGACGCCCTGGTTGTCCCATAGGGTGTCGTCCAAATCAAAGGTGATGGCGTCTAACGTGACCATGATTAACTCTCACTGGGGCGGCGTTTGGCGCGCGGGTGGGCGGCATCGTAACTTTCTGCCAAGTGCTGCCAATCCAGCCGCGTATACACTTGAGTAGTGGATAGATTGGCATGACCAAGCAGCTCCTGCACGGCACGCAGATCCTGGCTAGATTCCAGCAGGTGGCTGGCAAAAGAGTGGCGCAGGCGGTGGGGGTGAAGATGTTCGGGCAGGCCGCGCACCACCGAGAGCTGTGCTAAGCGTTTCTGGATCGCTCGATGCCCCAACCGCTGCCCCCGCTGCCCGACGAACAGCGCCGTTTCAGCGCTGGCCGCCAAACTGGCCCGGCAGGTGAGCCACGCGGTGAGTGCCTGCTGGGCACGCCGTCCCACCGGCACTTGGCGGGGCTTGCTGCCCTTACCCATCACCCGCACATGATTGGCCGTTAAGTGGCTCATATCCAGCGCCGCCAGCTCGGCTAAGCGCAGGCCGCTGGAGTAGAAAAGCTCCAGCATGGCTTGGTCGCGAAGCGCCAGCGGCGAGCCGTCGTGGGGCGTATCCAGAAAGCGCGCCAGCGCATCCACATCCAGCGGTCTGGGCAGATGGCTGGGCTGCTTAGGGGTGCGCAGTAGGCTGACCGGGTTATCTGCCAACACGCGATGCTGCACTAACGCATCGGCAAAGCGAGATAACGCCGCACGTCGGCGGGCTAGGCTTCTCGGCGCCAGCCCCCGGCTACGTTCGGCGCCTAAAAAGGCCCTCGCCAGCGCCGTGTCCAGCGCGCTGGCCTGGGTCACGCCACGCTGTTCGGCAAACTGGCAAAAAGCTGACAAATCCTGACGATAGGCCGCCACCGTGGCCGGGCTGGCATGGTTGGCTAGCTGCGCTAAGTAGTCAGTGACCGTGTCTGCCAGCAAGCTATCGCTGTCCATGCGGCTCCGACCCCAACCGCAGCAGTAGGCGCGCGACAATATCGCCCAGGTACTCGGTAAACAGCGTATCCATACTGGCGCGGTAACATTCAGGGTCGGGGCTAGCGAGCAGCAAATAACCCAGCTGCTCCCCCGCCGAGAGGCGTGTAATCGCACAGGAACCCGCTTTACGGGGTGCTTTGGTATGGGGCAGTAGGCACTTCCAATCGCTGACGCTCAGCTTGGCGCAGCGACTGGTGCGGCCATCCAGCAGCGCCGCTAGGCGGGCGCTGGCGTGCTGGTCGAGAATATGGCGCGGCGGTTGGGGAGGTGTGGGCTCCGCATCGCTTAACGACGCGGGGCACCATAGGGCCATCGCCGGGGTTTGAAAGCGCTCGCTAAGCTGAGTCGCCAGCGCTTGGGCCAGGGCATCACGGTCTTCCGCATCAACTAAGCTGAGCAGCGTTTCCCGCAGGCGACGGTACTGAGCCTCGTTATGACGAGCGGTTTCCAGCAAATGCTCAAGCCGCCCTTCCGCCGTTTCAGCTCGCTGGCGCAGGTCGATCACCAGCCGCTCCAGCAGCGACACAGCACCATCGATATTCGGGTGGGGCACTTTGAGCTGCTGCAGCAGCCCTTCACGGCCAATAAAAAAATCGGGGTGACGGGCCAGCCAAAACGCTACTTGGTCAGGGTCGAGCGTTTTGCGCGGCTCAGGAGCTTGAGACATCGCCGTTCTCCTCGCATTAGTTGAGTGATACCCGACCATCAAACACCCGGGTAGCAGGGCCCACCATGACGAGTGACGCTTCGGGGTCAGGCCACTCGATACTGAGCTGCCCGCCGGGCAAGTGCACTTTCACTGGGCTCTTCAGAAGCCCCTGACGAATCCCACTGGCCACCGCCGCACAGGCACCGGTGCCGCAGGCCAGGGTTTCACCGCTGCCACGCTCGAACACCCGCAGGCGAATCTCACTGGGCGATACCACCTGCATAAAGCCCACGTTTACGCGCTTAGGGAAGCGCGGGTGAGATTCCAACAGCGGCCCCAAGCGCTCCACCGGGGCGCTATCCACGCTCTCTACCTGGAGGACAGCATGGGGATTGCCCATGGAGACCACGCCAAGCTGCAGCGTTTCACCGCCTACATCTATCTCATGCAGTGGTTGATCACCCGGCGCTTCAAACGGCAGCGTCGCCGGGTTGAAGCGCGGCCTACCCATATCGACCCGTACCATGCCATCGTGCTGAACATTGAGCACCAGCGGGCCACCGGCGGTTTCCACATGGATTTCATGCTTGTGGGTTAAACGCTGGTCGCGCACAAAGCGGGCAAAGCAGCGCGCGCCGTTGCCACAGTTCTCCACTTCGCTGCCGTCGGCGTTATAGATACGGTAGCGAAAGTCCATGTCCGGGTCGCGGGGCGGCTCGACGATCAGCAGTTGGTCAAAGCCAATGCCAAAGCGCCGGTCCGCCAGTTGGCGGATCTGCTCGTCCCGCAGGCGCGCCCGCTGAGTGACCAGGTCCACCACCATGAAGTCGTTGCCCAGGCCGTGCATTTTGGTGAAGTGCAGCAGCATCAGCGCGCCCCTTCCGGCAGCAGCGCCTCACCGGCCCACAGGCTTTCCAGCGTTTCCCGAGCGCGCACCACGTGGTACGTGTCGCCATCCACCATCACCTCTGGCGGGCGCGGGCGGCTGTTGTAGTTCGACGCCATCACAAAACCGTAAGCTCCGGCTGAGCGCACTGCCAACAGATCGCCTTCGGCGATAGCAAGCTCACGCTCTTTACCCAGGAAGTCGCCGGTTTCACACACAGGGCCGACCACGTCGTAGGTGGCGTTCTCACGAGGCTGGCGGGTATCCACCGGCACAATCGCCTGCCACGCCTGATACAGCGCCGGACGAATCAGGTCGTTCATGGCCGCATCGACAATGGCAAAGTTCTTGGTCTCGCCGGGTTTCAAGAACTCTACCCGGGTGAGCATCAGCCCGGCGTTGGCCGCAATAGAGCGACCCGGCTCAAACAGCAGCGTGAGCTTTTCGCCGCCTTCCCAGCGGGAGAGGCGCGCCAGCAGTTGGCTAGCGTAATCGAATGGCTGGGGTGGCTTCTCGTCACGGTAGGGCACGCCTAAGCCGCCGCCTAAATCCAGATGGTCAATCTCGATGCCGCGCTCGCGAAGGCGCTCCATCAGCACCAGCAGGCGCTCCAGGGCATCTAGAAACGGCGCGGTTTCGGTGAGCTGCGAGCCGATATGGCAATCCAGGCCCGTCACGCGCAGGTTTGGCAGGCTGGCCGCCAGTTGGTACACCTCCAGCGCGTCATCCACCGGAATGCCAAACTTGTTATCTTTTAAGCCGGTAGAGATATAAGGGTGAGTGCCCGCATCCACATCAGGATTGACGCGCAGCGAGACCGGAGCGATTTTCCCCAGCTCACCTGCCACGGCATTCAGGCGCTCAAGCTCTGGGCGCGACTCGACGTTAAAGCATTTGATGCCGACTTCTAGCGCCCGCGCCATTTCATGGGGCTGCTTAGCCACGCCAGAAAACACCACTTTGGCGGGGTCGCCGCCCGCTTTTAGCACCCGCTCAAGCTCACCCACGGAGACAATATCAAACCCGGCCCCCATGCGGGCCAAAAGGCCCAGCACGGCAAGGTTAGAGTTGGCTTTCACCGCGTAGCAGATTAAGTGCGAGTGGCCACCCAAGGCTTCGGTGTAGGCGCGAAAATGGCGCTCAAAGGTCGCTTTTGAGTAGACATAGCAGGGCGTGCCCAGCTCGGCGGCCAGCTGCGTTAGCGGCACATCTTCGGCGTAGAGCACGCCATCGCGGTAGTTAAAGTGATCCATTACCCCTCCTGCTCGGCGGCCGAATCATTGGTATCGTCAGGCAGATAAAGTGGCCCCTTTTGACCACAGCCAACAAGCAGCAGTGCGGCCATCAGCAGCGCGCTAAGTATGATTGCACTGCGTTTCATGACGCACCTTTCAGGGCTGCCAGCGCTTCTCGCGCACGGTTTGCAGCGGCGCGCACTTGGTCAGGCGCCGTGCCGCCAATGTGGTTACGGGCAGCGACCGAGCCTTCCAGCGTCAGCACTTCAAACACATCCTGCTCAATGATATCGGAGAACTGCTGGAGCTCTTCGAGGGTCATTTCAGAGAGGTCTTTCTTGGTTTTCAGGCCGTAGGCCACGGAGAGACCCACGATCTCGTGAGCATCACGGAAGGCCACGCCTTTACGCACCAGGTAATCCGCCAGGTCTGTGGCGGTGGAGAAGCCGCGCCGCGCCGCTTCGTACATGCTCTCTTTCTTCGGCTCAATGGCAGGCACCATGTCCGCAAAGGCTTTCAGACAGTCGCGCACGGTGTCGACGGCGTCGAACAGCGGCTCTTTGTCTTCCTGGTTATCCTTGTTGTAGGCCAGCGGCTGCGACTTCATCAGCGTCAGCAGCGCCATCAGATGGCCATACACACGGCCGGTTTTACCGCGCACCAGCTCAGGCACGTCGGGGTTTTTCTTCTGCGGCATAATGGAGGAGCCAGTGCAGAAGCGGTCGGGCAGGTCGATAAAGTTGAACTGCGCACTGGTCCACAGCACGAGTTCTTCACTCATCCGCGACAGGTGCATAAGCAGGATGCTGGCAAAGCTGGTGAATTCGATGGCGAAATCGCGATCCGACACCGCATCCAGCGAGTTTTCCGCCGGGCGGTCGAAGCCGAGCAGATCCGCGGTGACGTGGCGGTCAATGGGGTAAGTCGTGCCCGCCAGGGCCGCGGCGCCTAGCGGCATTACGTTCACCCGTTTGCGGCAATCCAGCAGCCGCTCGTGGTCGCGGGCCAGCATCTCTTGCCACGCCAGCAGATGATGGCCGAAGGTGACCGGCTGCGCGGTTTGCAGGTGGGTGAAGCCTGGCATGATGGTGTCGGCTTCGCGCTCGGCAAGCTCAATCATGCCGTCACGCAGGCGTGTCAGCTCCGCTTCGATCACGTCGATTTCATCGCGCATAAATAGGCGAATATCGGTGGCCACTTGGTCGTTGCGCGAGCGGCCGGTGTGCAGTTTCTTGCCGGTAATACCGATTTTGTCGGTCAGGCGTGCTTCGATGTTCATGTGCACGTCTTCCAGCGGCACCGACCAGTTGAACTCGCCGCGTTCAATCTCGCCCTGAATGTCGGTCAGGCCGTTAATAATGGCGTCGCGCTCCTCTTCGGTGAGCACGCCCACCCGCGCCAGCATGGTGGCATGGGCAATCGAGCCCTGAATATCCTGGCGCGCTAGGCGCTGGTCGAAGTTCACAGACGCGGTAAAGCGTGCAACAAAGGCATCGGTGGGCTCGCTGAAGCGACCGCCCCAAGACTGGTTCGTAGCTTGGCTCATCGGAGAGATATCCTGCTGACAAATCTAATGGAGTCGTTAAAAGAAAGTGTACCAGAGTCACTGCGTAGAGCGGCATGCCGTTTTATGGCAGTGTTTATAACGAGGCAGGAGATTCTTGGCTAGCAACGACTACTAGCGGCGTTTTCAAATATGCCTTCAGCGCACTCAAGGCCATGGGACGAGCAAAGTAGTAGCCTTGGAAATGGTCGCACTGCAGGGTATGCAGGAAGTGAAACTGCTCGGCGGTTTCAACGCCTTCAATTAACACCTCGAGTCCCAACTTATCTGCCATGGTGACAACGCCCTCTACAATAGCGGCGTCACGGGAATCAACGGCCACATCGCCCACAAACGAGCGGTCAACCTTCAGCTTATTGATGGGTAGGCGTTTTAGATAGCTAAGGCTTGAGAAACCGGTGCCAAAGTCATCCAGCGCAATGTGCACGCCCAGTTGGCGCAGGGCCTGTAAAGCCTGAATGGTGTGTTCGGCGCTATCCATTAATACACCTTCGGTCAGCTCCAGCTCTAATAGCGCGGGGGGCAAGCCACTACGCGCCAGCACCTGCTTTACGGAGTCTAAAAAGCCTGGGCGCTGAAACTGCATGGGTGATACGTTAATCGCCATGGTTATGGGGGTCGCGCTTTCGGCATTGAGCACCACCGCATCGCGGCAGGCGGTTTCCATCACCCACTCACTGATGGGAATAATCTGCCCGGTATCCTCGGCCAAAGGAATAAACTGCCCTGGCGGGATGTTGCCACGCTCTGGGTGGTACCAACGGACCAACGCTTCAACTCCAGCGACCCGCCCGCTATGGTGAATTTGCGGCTGGTAATGGAGCTCAAACTGCTCCTGCTCAATGGCCTGCTGCAGGGCATGGCGCAAATTCACCCGCTCGGTGACCTTGCGGTTAAGTTCGTCGGTATACCACTGAAAGGTGTTGCGCCCCCTGCGTTTGGCCTTGTACATGGCAAGGTCGGCCTGCTGAATGAGCTGACGCGGCGTTTGAATAGTGCCATCGTTGGTGGCAATCCCAATACTGGCAGTAATTCTTAGCTCGTTGCTGCGATACCAGTAAGGTGCCGAAACTCGTGCCAGCAGCCGCTCGACCACCTGTAAGACATCGTCTTCGTGGGCTAAATCCGGCAACAGCACGATAAACTCATCGCCGCCAAATCGGGCCACGGTGTCCCAGGGGCGCAGCTCCTCCTCCAAGCGCTTGGCGACCTCTAGCAAAATATAGTCGCCCACTTCATGGCCGAGGGTGTCATTGATTGGCTTAAAGTCGTCTAAATCAATGAACAGCACTGCTAAATAACGCTGGTAGCGCCTGGCTAACAAACAACCTTGGGCAAGGCGCTGGTCCAGCAACAGCCGGTTGGGCAGCCCGGTCAGCGCATCGTGATTGGCGTTATGACTCAGCTGGGCCTGATACTCTCGCTGGGCGGTAATATCGTTTTGCGCGCCGATAAAATGTGTGACTACGCCAGCTTCATCGCGCACCGGGGAGATATAAAGATCGTTCCAGAAAGGCGCACCGTTACGGCGATAGTTGCGAATCACCACGTGCACCTCGCGCTGCTCTTTGATGCCTTTGCGCAATTGCACCTGGGTCGCAGGGTCCGTGTCGATTCCTTGTAGAAAACGGCAGTTGCGGCCCAGCGCGGCCTCTCGCGAGTAGCCGGTGATGCGCTCAAAGGCAGCGTTCACATACACTATCGGCAGATCAGGGCGCTGAGCATCCACAATGACCACGCCATTGGTGCTAGACTCCACGCTGCGCTCCAGCAGCGCCAACTGCCGTTCAGTGTCTTTGCGCTCGGTAATATCCTGAGTAGAGCCCTGAGCTTGAATAATTTTTCCTAGCTCATCGCGCACCGCTCGGCCAATCACTCGCACCCAACGCCGTCGCCCCTGCTGGGTAATAATCTCCAGCTCTTCGTCAAAACTTATCCCCTTCTCACAGCAGTTGGTAAACACGGCTTGAATACGCGACCGAGAGCTTGGCGTGTAAAAAGCAATCGCCTCCTCCAGCGTGGGCTGGTGGCCAACAGGCATATCGTGAAGGCGGCACACCTCCTCCGACCAGATCGGCAGCCCCACCGCTAAATCCATATACCAGCCGCCTATATGCGCTGTCTCACCGGCAATACGGAACAGCCGCTGATTGCGCCGTAGCTGCTTTTCCACCGCTTTGCGACGAGAAATATCTCGGGCAATCACATAAATCACCTGCTCACCGGCAGAAGCGGACACTTCCAACCAAACGCGCCTACCATCTACCGCTAACGCACAAATATCGAAGGCATTAATTTTTTCACCCCGGCATACCCTTGCCAACGCTGCTTCGATAACGGGATGATCACGCGGCTCTACCACGACACCACAGGGCCTACCCAGCAGCGCTTCTGCTTGGTAACCCAGTAACGACTCAAAGGTTGGGTTGATGCTGAGCAGCGTGCCCGCAAAGTCGATGCAGCAGAACAAATCCTGCGAAAGCAGAAAGAACTGGTCTAGCTTACCTTGCGGTTCAACAGGGGGCATGGCATTTCCTAACAGGCGTTAAACGCGTTCAGCGCTGGCCCTAAATTCGGCCGGTTATTTTTACTGTGTGGCTGGGTGCTTTATGATGAGAATTATCACAGTTCGACGCGCCGTGTCAGCGGCAAAGGGAGAATCAGGTGTCATCCATCACTAAATTGCGCATTGCCACGCGTAAAAGTCAGTTGGCCATGTGGCAGGCCGAGTACGTCCGCGACCGCTTGATGGCGGCACATAGCGGTCTGGAAGTTGAGCTTGTCCCCCTCTCCACCAAAGGCGACAAAATTCTCGATACGCCTCTCTCCAAAATTGGTGGCAAAGGGCTATTCGTCAAGGAGCTTGAAGACGCCATGCTGGATGGACGCGCCGATATTGCCGTTCACTCCATGAAAGACGTACCCATGCACTTCCCCGAAGGCTTGGGGCTATCGGTGATTTTAGAGGGGGCAGACCCCACCGATGCGTTCGTGTCCAACCACTATAACAGCATCGACGAGCTGCCCGAAGGTGCACGCATCGGTACCGCCAGCCTACGTCGTGGCCTACAAATACGTGAAGCCCGTCCGGACCTGCAAATCCTCAACCTGCGCGGCAACGTCCAGACTCGCCTTGGGAAGCTCGACGATGGCGAGTTCGACGCTATCATTCTGGCCACCTCTGGCCTGCAGCGCCTGGGGCTCGATGCGCGAATCGCCCAAGCACTGCCCCCCGAAATCTGCCTGCCCGCCTGCGGCCAGGGCGCACTAGGCATCGAATGTCGCTTGCACGACCCCGAATTGATTGCGCTACTGGCCCCCTTGGACGACCAGGATACCGCCACCCGCGTGCGCGCCGAGCGCGCCATGAACACGCGCCTGGAAGGTGGCTGCCAAGTACCGATTGCCGGGCACGCCGTACTGGATAAAGCCAACGATACCCTGTGGCTGCGCGGGCTAGTGGGCAACCCAGAGGGCACCGAGGTACTGCGTGCCGAGGGCCGTGGCTCTATCCATGAGCCGGAAGCGCTCGGCATTCGTATTGCCGAAGAGCTGCTGGATCAAGGCGCCGGCGATATCTTGGCAGAGGTTTACGGCCGCAACGTATGAGCCAGCCGGTACTGATTTGCCGCCCAGGGGAGCGGGGCGAAACGCTGGCTGATGCCCTGCGGGCAAGCGAAGGCTGGGTGGAGTCGCTTGACGTGATGCATCTGGAAGCGCTGCCTGAAGATGCTACGCAGCGCCAAGTCTGGTTGGATATTGATCAGTACCATAAGATAGTGGTGGTCAGCCCCTTTGCCGCTTACTGTTTAAGCGAGGCGCTGGATCGCTACTGGCCACAGCTACCTATCGGTATTGATTACTATAGCGTTGGACGGGGCACTGCCAGCATACTGTTCGATCAGCTTGGGGTTCGGGTACGTATTCCTCCACCCCAGCAGGGTGAAGACACCAGCGAAGCGCTGCTTTCGCTAGCGTCGCTTCGCCACCTAGCACATCAACGAGTACTGCTGGTGGCAGGAGAAGGCGGCCGCACGCTGATCGCCGATACTCTAGCGGCACGCGGGGCCACTATTACCCGGCTGGCGGTCTATCGGCGGGTTTATCAGCCGCCTTCGCCAGCGATGCAAAAGCGCCTCGCCACAGGTGCCTACCGGGCGCTCATCGTCACCAGCGGCGAACTGCTTGAATATCTGACAAAATGGTGTGGTCCAGCAGCGTTGAACCAACCGCTAATCGTTTCCAGTCACCGTTTAGCTACACTGGCCGGTAAACTGGGTTTTTGTGACCTCAAGGTGGCGTCGGGAGCAACGCCGGCTGCGCTGGTGGCCGCGTTGGATCGGTCCTGCAACCCATAGGGTGCCGATGTCGATCAAGGAACTTAATAAGGGCTAGCGACAGATGAGCAAACAACCAAACGAGCAGGAAGGCGTTAACAACACGTCTGCCGATGCATCCCAAGATAACGCGCAACCGAGCGATACTACGGCATCATCGGCGAAAAGCGAGTCGACTGCTGGCAGCGCTTCCTCCTCTTACGCGGCCAAAAATAGCCGTTCGCGCCGCCGCCATAAGAGTGGCAACAGTGCCTCTTCGGCACCGCAAACCGGCACGGCGAGCAATAACGGGCCGACGTCTGACTCGGCCAAAACGTCCGCCGCTAGCAACACCAAGGACACGAAAGACACGAAGGACACTAAGGACGCCAAGAACAGCGCCGCCGACACCAAGCCAGCCGCTTCGTCGGGCAGTGCCGGTAAGCCAATCCCGCCCGCCTCTACAGCCGGTAGTGGTGGCAGCAAAGGCGGCGGTCTTGCCATCGCGTTGGTGATTATCCTGGCACTCGCCCTGGGCCTGATCACTTGGCAAGGCTGGCAGCGCCTGGATAGTCAGCAGCAGCGCCTGGACGAATTGGCCCAGCAAGCGCAAAACAGCGCTTCCCAGCAAGCGGTCAGCGAGCTTGAGTCACGGATCGAAGAGGGCGAAGCCGAACGAAGCCAAGCGCTGGAGAGTACCGTGAGCGAACTGCGCAGCGAGCTGGATAGCTATCGCAGCGACATCAACAGCACGCTGGACGAGGTGCTGACGCAGCTCTCACAAGAGCAGGACACCGACGAGCGCGATTGGCTTCACGCCGAAGCAGCCTACTTGCTGCGTTTGGCGAATCAGCGCCTGCAGCTGGAGGGTGATGTGGAAGGTGCCGCCGCTCTGCTGCGCACCGCCGATGCCCGTCTGGCCGATGCCGATAACCCGGCGCTAACGCCCGTGCGTCGTGAAATTGCCAACGAGCTCGCCGCGCTGGACGCCGTTCCTCAAGTGGACCGCACAGGCATTTACTTAGCTCTGAATGCCCAGCAAGAGCGCGTAGCGGGTCTGCGCCTATCTCAAGAGATCGAAGAGCGCGCCGTGACGTCGAGCATTGAGCAGCCGCCTACCGGCACTTTCCAGCGCCAGCTCGCCCGCTTCGGTGAAGAGCTAAAAGATCTCGTGGTCATTCGTCAGCACGATGAAGCACTGGAAGCGTTGATCACGCCGGAGCAGGAGTCCTACCTGCGCCAGAGCCTGCGCCTGATTCTCGAGCAGTCTCAGCTAGCGCTGCTCAAAGAGGAGCCCGAGCTGTACGAAGCGAGCATCGACAAAGCCCTGGAGCTGCTGAACGGCTACTACGACACCGAGCGTGCAGAGACCCAGAGCGTCATAGCCCGCCTTCAAGAGCTGAAGCAGGCCGAAGTAAAGCCCGAGCTGCCGGATATCAGCGCCTCACAGCAAGCGCTGGCCAGCTTCATCGACAACCGTTTCGAGTCGCGTCGTCAGGATGGAGGTGATGCATGAGAAAACTCATCCTGCTGATCATCGCGGGCCTTGCGGTTGGCGCGCTCTTTGGGCACCTGATGATGTCAGTGCCCGGTTACTGGCTGATTCGAGTGGGCGACACCTCGGTTCAAACCTCGTTCTGGTTTGGTCTGGTGCTGCTGCTGGGTGCCTTTATTGTGCTGCACTTCGCGCTACGCCTGCTTACCGGCATTATTCGCCCGGTTGGTCGCTTCCGTACCTGGAACAGCCGCGCCCGCAATCGTCGTGCCATGAAACGCACCGTGCGTGGTTTGGTGGCACTCACCGAAGGCCGCTGGAAAAAAGCCGAGAAAACCTTGGTGCGCGCCGCCGACGACTCCAGCACACCGCTCGTTAACTACCTATCGGCCGCGCTGGCAGCCCACTATCAGGGCGACCACGAGAAGTCCCAGGAGCATCTGAACCAGGCCCAGCTGACCACCGACGGTGCGGATACCGCCGTTGGCCTGATGCAGGCGCAGCTGATGATTGACCGTCAGCAGCCGGAAGAGGCTCTGGCAATTCTCACTCGCCTGGATAAGCAGCTCACCAATCACCCGCAGGTACTGAAGCTTTTGAAGCAGGTACACCTGAGCGTCAACGACTGGGAAGGCCTGCGCCGCCTAATTCCACGTCTGGCCGCGCAGAAGCTGATTACCCAGCAAGAGCGCGAACAGCTGGAATTCAAAGCGTATCGCGAGCTGATCATCTTCGAAGCGAAGAACCCTACCAATATCGAACGGGTTCGCGGGCTGTGGGCGGATATGCCCGACTACCTGCGCGGCAATACCGAGCTGATCGTGCTCTATACCGAGGCACTGCTACATGCCAACGAAGAGCCGATTGCCGAGCGTCTGCTGAACCACTCACTGGATAACCACTGGGACGCCCGCTTGGTCAAGCGCTACGGCCTGCTCAATGTCGATGCCGCTCGCCAGCTCGCCAAGGCCGAAAAGTGGCTACAAGAGCGCCCCAACGACCCCGAGCTGCTGCTCGCCTGTGGACGCCTGTCACTACGTGTTGGCCAGTGGGAAAAAGCGCTGGAATACTTTGAAGCCAGCCAGCGCCAGCGCCCCAATGGCGAAGTGTGTGCCGAGCTTGCTCGCCTCTACGCAAGCCTAGGCGAGCACAACAAGAGCCAGCTCTACTATCGTCACAGTGTTGATATGCTAGCCAAATCTCTGCCATCGCTGCCCCAACCCAGCGATGCCAGTGACAACACGCAGAGCGATAAGAAAGCGGCAAAAAAGACGGCATAACCGCCTCCTGTAAGGCAAAAAGGGTGCTCACGGGCACCCTTTTTTAATAACGCTTCGCTACACGCTCTCGGCAGGCTTCTCTGGGGCCGCCGCCTGTAGCTCAGACGTACAGTGACCACAGCGAACGGCCTTGATTGGCACCACCATAAAACAGTAAGGGCAGGGCTTTTC
>Ga0209232_1001452_pt1 | contig 12687 bp, 3 predicted proteins | sample ETNvirenome_2_60_FD_184066 | JGI IMG/M metagenome (GOLD analysis project Ga0209232, IMG submission 184066) | Marine viral communities from the Pacific Ocean - ETNP_2_60 (SPAdes) (version 2) | ecosystem: Environmental > Aquatic > Marine > Oceanic | place: Pacific Ocean | collected 2013-06-22
AGTCTGTCCCGAAATGGCCACCGTAGAAAGTGGAGGTACCGACTGTGAAACTCCGGCCAAGTTAACAACTGGCGTTTCAAACTTAGATTGGATGAGCCAAGTTTTAAGCTGCTGGTTAGTGCCCTGAGGGACTGTGTTAAAGAAATTAGTTAGGTTAAAACAACTATCTACTTGCATTACGGGGTCGAACCACGCGCCAGCTTTCTGCGACTGAAAATAGGGGTTTGTTTCATCCCGGGTGTATCGAATCTTAAGATTACCAAAGATGTCCTCTAGCGTTGGCTTACCGTCGTAGGAGGCTGTGTAAGCGAAGAAGGCTTGACCAAGCCCATCGAGGTGGGGAGGAGTAACATGGCTCAGGGAGGCTTTAGTGAAGTCTGTGGCGCCAAGGGTTCCATGTGTAGCCAAGGGGAAGCCGTATGCGGATTCGCGATCATACATCTGGAAAGTTTCTCTATCGGGTGCCAGCGGGTTTGTGAACGTCGGCGGCGATTTTAGGGTTCGGTACATACGCAGTTCCATGGTGTAGACACTGCCACTCTTTACCGCTCCAAATTGATCTTCTCGTACCGAAGTGAACGCGGCCTGATTGTCGATGAAAAAGTGTGTTGTTTCACACAAGAAGTTATCGATCGCGCGGGTATACAAGGTGGGACCAACGTTACCCAGTCGAGGTCGATTGAACAGCCATCCCGTAAACGAACCGCTACCGGCGAAGCTGGCGCCCGTGCCCGTATCATAAAGATAAGGGTTGGCTTTGGTTGACGCATGCGTCAGAGGGTCTGAAAGGAAACCTAGCCTTTCGTTGTTGAAGAAGGTACTGGGTTTGTACAAAGCCTCAAAAGGAACCTTCGCGATAGAGAAGCGCCCTGCACTTGCACTTGTGCCTACTGTTCCAACATTTTTTATGGACCCTGACGTAAGAGCAATCATTCGGTCCCAATTGATACTGCCTTCAGGGAAGGTGGTCTTATCTATATTCCCAACGGTAGGGGGCCTACCAGTGATTGTACCATTTGGAGCTGACTTTAACAGACAAGCATGACCGACTGCAATTCCTGACTTAATGGTATTGTACATGATTCCCGGGGAAAACAGCGGTTCTAGGATAGGTCGTAATTTGGCATAAGCTGCTGTAGAGCCAGCTGCGCCAACTGTGCGCGTAAACAATTTACTCCCATAGGACGCCGAGAAGAGTCTAGCTAGCTCAACAGTACGCTCGGCCGGATAGAAACCCTTGTAGGGGAGGAACTTAAGAATACCGGATGCTTTTAGCTTAATGCGATCGCGAGTAATCTTGAGATCACCAGAGCGAACATCATTAAGATCCCCATCAATTGCATCAAAGTATTTCATAAAATCAGAATTACTGTATGTGCGGAAGAACTTAGGACTGCTACTATTGGCTAGAGCAGTTCCGCTAATCTCATACAAATTATTCAGATCCGCCAGGAAGTCTCCCTTTTGCACATTCACATAGGTGGCGAGGTGCTCCGAGATACGGAACTCCGGGATCAAGCTGCCGTCCTTGCCCATAAGGCGCGACTGCTCCGACCACGATGAATAGTTCTCGTAAGGGTTTTTGCCTGACTGAGCGGGAGCTTGCCACTCGGAATCTCCCGCAAGGACAGCGCTTCCGCCTGATGTTCCGGCGATGATGCGCATAGCATAGGTGGGGGCAGGTTTTTGATAACCATTTCCTCCGGATCCTGTAAATCGGGAGAACGAGTTCATTAGAATACCAGCACCGTCGACACCTTTGAGTGCTGCTGTTGATGAAACAGTAGTAAAGTTGTTATGTCCATCAAGCGGCCAAATACTTTGGTCGGCCACAGGTACTCCTTTTAGTGCTGCTGGATTTGGAATGTCCTGGCCCCAGCCGAGCCCACCAAGATCAGAGCGTTGAGCGCGGCTATCGTTCCAGATATTGTTGATGCTATAAGTTGTTCGTTCACGAACGGTCTTGCTGTATATGTTGCGTGCAGCGGGGTACATGCTCTCGGTGTACTCAACCACTGCGCTAAGATCACTACCAACAAGATAATCCCTAACGGTGCCGTAGGCCATGGGCTTAGTTGTGTCAATCTCAAGGCCAAGGCGGTTATTAAGACCATCATTAGTAAAGTACTCTAAGTCATTGCCATATGTTGTGCGCAAGCTGACGTTGTTGTCGGGGTTGGCATCATCAGTGTTGTCCTCAAAATAGAACTGTACAGCCCCGTACTTGCTGTTGATAGGAGACTCGCGATAGTCTACGAACGTGTTGGGACTCAACGCAGGGGTCGTACCAATTTGCACGTTATTAACAATGTTGGGCACAGGCTCTGGTGGTACCACCTGGCCAATAAGGTTTTGCGACCTCAAGTAACGAGCCACGGGAGTCTGGCCGACGCGGGTCTGCTTCCAAGATGGGTATCCATATACGCCGCCACGATTATTAAGAAGGACCGTCAGGTAGTGTGCCTGCGACCCAATGCCTAGGCCCAATTCAGAGTTATAGTAAGCGCCATAAGGATTATCCGAAGCTGGGAAACCAAGGGTATGGCTTGCACCGCTAACTGCATCCAGAACCAAGGACTGGATACCCACAAAGTTGCTCTCGGCTTGCCCGAAGGTGGAGGCAACCAGAGGCATCGTCGACGCAGTGACACTAGCCGGCGGGTCGAGAGTCATGATGGTGCGTTTCTTGGGGCTCGTCTGGAGCGATGCCGTAACCCAAGCATACTGTGCTTCGGATTGCGGAATGGCGTGCTGAACAAAGAGGTTGTCAAACACTGAGGCAGTGTAGTACTGTCCACGCGTGGCGGAACTAAACATTCTCCTCTTACGGTTGCTGTTGGTCTTGTGCCAGGAAGGCAGCGCAGGGTAAGAAGAAGATGGCTGAACGCCTGGGCCGAAAGCTGCATCTGCGCCAAACTTACCGCAACGGAGCGAGGCCAGCTGATCCAGGCCGCGGTTCTTGCCGATTTGATCAACCACTGTGATTGTACGAGCTGCGAGGGGATCCGCTGGGACGTTACCCGAAAGTCCATGATCGATGATGGCCAGGTTGTGATAGGGAGCAGCGTTATAAACGGACAGCTCGCCGTGAGCAGGATCCATATAACCCACCGACATAACTTCATAACCGGAGCCCGCATAGCGGTTAACGATAATGCTTTCTTGGGAATCGGAACCTGTGCGCTGTGGGACCAGGAAGTTGAGGTTACCGCCCGTATTCTCTGATGGCTTGTTGAGGACTCCCCCAAGGGCGGGGAAATCTGTGAGATTCATGGGCGTGCTAGGTGACTCTTCCTTGATGCCGTTGTTAGCGCTGTTGTTGAAGTTAATTGGTGCACCGCCAGTAAGGCTGGTGCTGACACTGGGATTAAGGGTGGCCTTGACTGCGCTAGTCTGCGCAATTATCGTGTCTTCTTTGCCAAAAGCACTCTTATTACCGAGTCGGAAATAAAGCATGATGTTGCTATTGCTTACGTCGTTCCTAATATTGCTGCGTGCGCCGCCATTGTAGATCTTCGCCCTTTCAGCACTAGTCAACACCTTGTTGAAAATAGCCACATCAGCCAGATATCCATCGTAAGGGTCAGACAATGTAGGATGGTCTCCCAATCGTATGCCGGTCTGGAGATGATCGAGGCCATTCCAGTTAGCCGCCTTCGCAAGGCCGGTGCCGGTTTCCGCAGCATTATTGATGTACATTGCGGGATTGGCGCCCGACGTCCCGTTAATCGAGCCCGAGGGGAACTCGACAATTGCATGATACCAAGTACCTGCAGCAAGATTTGTGCTTCCCTGGATGGAAGTGGTCGCTGGGGTGTTATCTAGGAGGTCAGCTTGAAGGCGGATGTTGCCTCCGCCGGCGTTGTAAAGAAATATAGACAGTCCATCAAAGTTGAAAATACCGGACCTGATCAACCCCAGGTTAAAAATTCGTGGAGTCCCAGAGTGGGAGTCATAGTTAAACCAGAAAGAAACTGACATTCCTGTTTGGTAAACGTTTGTAAGAAGGGTGCGGTAATCGCCGGCCTTGCCGATACCAATATACGTTTCACGAGCTGCCTCGAAATGGGCTGACTTGCCGGGAACCGGATCTGGTTCGTACAGCGGGAATCTACCGCGGGTAGCAAGCGTCTCGGGGAAGAGCGCAAAGTTAAACGACTGATCCTTAAAGAAAGGATCATTCTTCATGCGAGAGTTGGAGTTGACAATCTGGTAGTTCTTCTCGTAGTTACCAATAATAGTTGAACCCGTACGCATCTGAATGTTCTTGATGTTAACTGGGCGCTTTGCTGTTACATCACGGAAACGATAAGCTGTGGGCAATTCTGTATCGATCGTTCCATGCGGCGCATTAGGCGGCAGAATGACAAGAGATTTTGGACCGACACCCTTAACGTTCTCAGTGCTCCGGTTATCAAAATCAATACGGAAACCCTCACCACGCGTGGTGTTAGAATCAGAACCCTTGTTAAGGTCAGTGTGTCGATAGAAGCGACCACCCACATACTTCTCAGTAAACGGCCCCTGCATGGGAATGTCGGTGTCTGCCACAAAATCATTATGGAGGTTTGTTACCATGACCCCTGGCGCGAAGTTAGCAACAACCTGAGCGTTGTAGCCATCAGTGACTGATGAACTGTAGAGACTAAACGGTGCATGCCGGGGGCCGGCGACGGCGTCCGTATTAATCTTGTCACTTCCGGAAAGAGTGAAACCTAAACGCTGTTTGAAGCTGGGGTAGAACTCTTCCTTGGTTTTGATGAGTTCCTCAACGTTGCTGCCGCTAGCCACCAGAATGGCCTTGGCCTGAGTGGTGGTTCCAGGAACTGCCGCAGCCCAGGCCCGGGCAGCCGTAAAGACATAGTTGACAACTGAGTTGTGGTGTTTTGAGACACCGGCAACGGCCGTGGTACCTTCTACTCCAAATTTAACGGGCGAGTTAGAGAGGCGCTCATACGAGCTAGAGATGACATTAATGATGTCCGTACGGGCCGTGGACACTGCCTCCGCAAGATACCGCTCCCAATACAACTGATCGTTATTCTTGGCGTTGGTTCGTGGATAACCGAGCGGGGCATGGAATCGGTTCCAGGGACGAGAAGCTGGCGGATTAGAGGAGCCGATCTGTCGCTTTGTAAAAGCGGTGTTAGCAAAGAAAGCTGTCCCCTGAGGGAACTCATCTGGTGACCCCTGGGCTGGCTCCGAAGGGACGGTTTGACTGTCTACGTTTCCTTCAATGTCCGACTGGCCCACATTATCAATGAATGGGAACTTGCGCTGATACTTGGAGCGCTCTAAAATGTGGCTTTCAATAACAGTGCGAACTTCTTCCGCTACATTAGCAGAGGCCGGGACAAGCTGCTGCAGCATCACCGACAGTGAAGTATCAAACCATTTGTAAAACTCATAGAACTTATCAAAGTCGAGCTGATCAACCCCATCTTTCTCGAAGAATTTTTCACGCATAAAGTTGAGGTCTTTATACTCTGTGCGCCATTGGTTAACTGGGGCTCCGATAAGGTTGTTGAAGTCTCTTAGATTGGCGAAGTAGTTGAGAATCTCTTCCGAAATCACCTGGTACATGCTCTTTTCAAACGCAAAGTAGTAGTTTACTGGTCGAACTGTTGGCCCAAAGAGTTCCGTGTCTGCTGCACCCAGGACTGTCACCATGTCTTCAGAGTACACATTCTCAGGGAGATTAAGTTTGGAGGTGATCACAAAGTCCTTGTCGATGGCAGTTGTTGAAGATGCTGCAAAGAACTTAGCATTACCTGCATATTGGGGACGTAGGATGCCTCCCAGGACGCCGAAGGATGCCGTGTTAGCGTTTGCAGCCGATGTGGCCGACCCAGAACTCAAGTCGGCAACGGTAAAGCCACCAGCGGCGTTAGAGCCCGTGTTCTGGAGGAACTCCCAGTTAAAGACGAGAGTGTCGAACTTTGTGACGTCTCCATAGGAAGAACTCGGCTTGAAGGGGTACGCATAAAAATGAGGATGCAAGGAACCATAGTTTTCTGTATCGAGAATATGGGCGTTAAGTGCGGAGTTGGGCAAATTGTCAAGCCAGAACCGGCATGCGTTTACTTTTACATCACTTGTCTGAAGGACCGCACCAGTGAAGTTAGTTCGATGTGCACCAATATAGCAGCGTCGTGGAGAAGAAATAAAGGTTCCCGGCGCCGTGATGGTCTTAGAGACACTGAACTCATTCAGGATCTCACCAGAATCAGCCTCTACACCATGCAGTTCAATTGTGTAATTTCCTGCTGCAGCGCCGTCAACAAAGGACGAGAGGGGATACTTCTCTGGGCGGATCTTGACAGCGAGGTTCCAGCGTGAGTTATCATAAACGTTTTCATAAAGCGCAGAGGTAAGGAGAGGAACTTTGGCACGAGCGCCAGAACCTGTCACCACAAAACGCACATTGGTAGAGTCTATTTCATCACGGACTGCGTACACTTGGAAGTTAACATTGTCGTTGGCCGGCCAAGTAGTATGCGTACCCGGGGCGCGCTTACCAACTCCATGTACTCCGAATAGAGAGGCAGAAATAGTATTTGTGGTGATGTAACCCACTTCACCTGGAAGGGGCTTGAGGGGAAGGAGAACTTCCGCCTCCATAGTAATAGCATGGCCGCCCGTTAGTTCAGTACTACCAGTAATGAACCCCACGGTGTTAGCATTTGCCGCATCTTTAGCATTGTAGATAACAGCATTTTGATTGGAGAGAGTGTTAAAGTTAACAAACCGGTCTGCCACGGTGACGTTTCGACGCGAATTTCGCATCTGATATGTTGCATTATCAGCGTACATGCTAAGCTTAACCAGCTCATCATCGATACCAAAGCACCGAATGAGGTTGCGGAAAGCCTTTTCCGTACCCTTTGACTTATAGATATACGTTAAGTTATTGTAAATGTTTTTATAAATGATGTCTTTAATCTCACTTAAAGACTTCTCGTATACCTCAGTCTCGCTTCGATCAGCAAGCTTTTCTAAAACATCTGCATCCACGAAGATATCGGGGGCAACTAAGCCATAGGAACTCAAAAGTCGATCAGCAAAAGGCAGCGGCTTTGAGCTACCACTAACATATTCCACATCCTTAAGTCGATTAAGCTCGGCAATCTGCATGTGTAAGGTATCAAAGTAGCTTGAAATGATCTGCGTAAGTTTTCGCAACTCACCATCACCCTCAGAGTCGTCTTGAATAATCCAACCTGGAAGGGTATTGTAGATGGCCGCGTTGTTGCGTACATCGTACTGCGAACCACTGTGCTGAAGATCTCGGGTCAGCGACACTACATCTGGGTGTGTCGGATAGATGATGGGATCTTTAAACTCTTTTGAGGCAGCCTTGGAGATGACAATGGCCGACCCAGTATTACGAGCACCGCTCGCATACCCAGTCCATGCTCCATTGGAAGCACGGCCAGAATAATCAAGGACTGTGCTGTCTATGGTGGTGTTCGTGGTGATTCCTTCATTAAACTTAAAGTAAACACCCAAATCAACGTTAGAGCTGAGGGGAGTCTCAATAAATGGTTCTGGATCTGTATTGACACCGCCACCTACTTGGGTAAACCAGTAACGCCCGATGTTCTGGGATGTGCGCTGGGTTTTCCAAAAACGGAACTCGTCCAGGGATGCAGAAAGCTTTCCGGCGTAGGCCGGCGTTGTGAGCTTGCGTGGAGAAGTAACAAGGGCACCAAGCGTAGCTCGGAGGTTCTTACCAGAAATGTCCTGAAGTGTGCCCTTACCACTAGCAGAGATCTCCTGCACCCTATTGAGCTGGCCATCCACATAGAACTTGGTGTCGACCTTGGTAGCGCCTTGCTTCAGCGTAACAGCATAATGGTGCCATTTATCATCCGCGACGGAGGCGCTGGTAAGAGTAGTGGCTGCGATAGCTTGCTGGGTGAATCCTGTGGATCCCGAGTAGAGTGTGAGGAGGAACGGTGCAGCTGAGGCTCCCGCTGACGCACCGGACATCTCCAGGCGTAGGCGACCATAGTTAGTCGCCGAGGAGGTGACTCCGTTCCAGATATCGAAAATGACTTCTTTGTTTGTGAGTGTTGGAATGAATTCTTTCTTTTTCATCCAGAACTCAAGAGACACACCATGAGAATTAACATTGAGCGAAAGGTTAGACTCGCGGTTCATGGAGGGTTCGTAATAGTTGGACCCGGTGAACTGGTCGCGGTATGGAGTCATACCGTTGGAGTTATTGTTCGGGCCTCCCTTAACGAAGATATACTCTTCAGTGGCAGAGTCACCATAGCCGCCCGGGTATCCTGTCTTAGAACCCCACCCATTAGCTGAGAAGATGACGTAACCATTTGTGCGGGGATACTGGGTGTCGAACAGATGAAGATCGATGTATGTAGATTCGTTTTCCCACTCTAGGCGCTCACGGAGAGAACCGTCATAAGGATATGTGGTGTAAATACGTTTAATCGCTTGGGTATAGTACTCCTCTGCGCTTCCGTAGCGTGCAAAGTTTTCTGGTTTTGAAAGGTCAGCTTGAGGGATGTACCTCTCTTCTTTGATGATATCCTGCTCATGGTAACCAGGAGATTCAACTTGAGATGAGATTTCTCCCGCCGACAGATTTGCCAAGGACTGTGCCTCTGACTTTACATCAAAGTACTTCTTTATGCTCATAACTTAATTATTCTTCAACTCTAAATTTAAACGTTTGTGGTTGCTCCTGCCAATCGCCAATACTATCATTATAGTAAGACAAATTAATCTGGTACATATATCCGGACTCTAGAAGAGACATGTCAAAGTCAAAATAGTTGCCGTCTTTATCGTAAGACAAATATGTGCCATAGTTAGAACCCGTGCCATACGGAATCGCATTGTAGTTATCGGTTACGCGGCGAATGTTATAAGAGGCACTGGGGATAATCTCAGTTGGATTATTGGTAGTCGAAACCACATAAACTGTTGGGCTCCAGTTCTTGTCACGGACGAAGAATCGGAATCTAGCGGTGTCCTGGCGCGAGTACAACTTCTTTAGATTTGTACAGCTTGTAACGCGGTTAAACGTGGGGGCCGCGTCATACGTTGGCATTTTCTCGGGATAGATCGAGCCAGTAAAGAATTCTAATGCACTGCCGCTATGCCACACATCATACACCAACTGAAGCGGTGTTGCTGCTGCGGTAAGAGCCACCTGGCACTTGTAAATACCTCTGCTCACATAGCTAGCTGTAACGTTAGTCTTTCCGGCGGCATCCTTAAGCTTGGCGCCAGTGGGTGCCGTCGCTGATCCCGAATAGAAGGAGACACGAAGCTTTCCGGTGCCCACCTTAGGAATATTAACCAGGCGGCCGCGGATGTAGTTGTAGAAGTATAGAGTATTAAGGTTATCCGCCGCTGGAGCAAGTGAGCTAGAATAGAAAAAGTTCTCACGGTCATCAGACACTCTATCGTCCCAACGAGCTTCGATGCAGGGACGCTTGAAGAAAAACTCGCTAGAGCGGGCAAAGAACATTTTGGTATAATAGGAAGACTTAACTCCCTTTGTGTTCTGCAGCACACTGCCAGACTGGCCAGTGCCCAGGCCTCCAAGAGAACTTGAGAAGTATGCCTCCTGGCTGCCTGTAAGTCGGATAAGCATGCCGTAATTGGTGCTGGCTGCGTTGATCCACTTCTCAACAAGGTTGGTGATATTCACTTCCATGTTTTCATAGCCCTCAGGGAATCGCGTATTGTAGACATTGTTTGTCCGCACATCACCTCCCACTCGGACCCACGAAGAGGTAGCGTTACCCTTCATCCAGTTAGAGGTTCCCAGATCTTTGTAGTTTGCCAGGTCTAGGCCCGTGCCTTCATTCCAAGGCTTCTTGAGCGGTGCCGTCACCAGAGTGAAGTCTTGAGGGAGGGTGTATGGTGTACGGGCATTGTGCAACTTGAGGAAAAACGAAACACTTCCAGAAGCGCCGAGTCGGCCGGCGGCTCGATCTGCCGTCATTTTTGTGGTGTCGAATTGAATCATGATACGAGACAACTCCTGAGATTGACCATTGGACCCTGACTCTTGTCCGTAAATCGAGAAAACTTCCAATGCATCAGCATAGCCCATGTTCGAGCCAGTGCCTCTCGTAACCAAGTTTTCTTGGTAAGCATTGGTGATTGTAGTGTCTGCGCTAGCAGAATAACGCTGAATAGCCATTACCTAACCGATCCTTTAATATCTACGTTGGGGAACTTAAGTTCAAAGATCATGTTCTTGTCAGCTATGATACGATGACCATCAGCGCTGGTATGACGCTTAAAATCATACGAGGCGCGCGCATAAGAGGCGCCTGTTTGCTGCACTATCTCCACACTATCTACGGCAACTACTCCATCAACTTTCTGGAGTACCTTATAGAAGTCTGAGATCATGATCGACTCTCCAATGTCATACTGGTTTCGCTCCAGATATTCGGTAAGCGCAGCGTTTGTTCTGCTCAGGACTGTATAACGATTGGCGTTCATGTCGATCGAAACCGTATATCGCATTCCAAAGTTAACAATAACTGCGTCCAAAATGTCAACAGTATCGTTGACCATTCTATACTGCGAGAGCCAAGTTTTTAAATTATTCTTTAGTGTTCGATTCGCAGTCGTTAATTTGCCGCTGCTGTTTTCCGAAATCACATACAGATTAAGATTTCGCTTGAGGGAATCGTTATCCTTATAAACGGCTGCTCTTTTGATAGCGCCGAACTGCGCAGGCATGCCGTAAGAAATAGCCTGATAATCGGCGGCGGTGACGGCGCGGTTCTGCGTAGCAAAGTAGCCAAACACGCGCTGCTTGACTTCATCCGATGTGGGGAGAGTTACATCTCCAACAAATGGTAGCTCATTGGTTAGTTCCAGAGAGCCAATAACTGTTTCTCGTTTAGCGGCGGAGAGGGCGCCCTGGTTCTTGAATCGAACAATAGGGCGCGACACTGTGACGATTGAGTTCACGGCGGCGTTTACATCAGCGGTAGTGTTAACTCGATATGAGATGCGGAGAGTAGTATTGGCAGGAGCAATACCAAACTTATCTGTACTAATAAGTTTAGTGGGATCAAAGCCAGTATCGGTTGTGTAGTTGCGTCCGTTAAGCTTCAGAACGAGGTTGGAGGGATCGAGGACAGATTCATCAAGAAGCTCTGAGTCGGAACCATAACCAAACTGGAGGAACGCCGAGTCTCCGGTTCGTTCCAGCACAAAACGACGGGCTACAGGAACGGCTTTGAGAATACTCTTAACGGTGTTGTTCGTCGAAGTGTTGACATTGCGCACACCTTTGTAAACAATGTTCTGGGATAGATGATCAACTTCGAAGTACTCATGGCCCTCAGTGTCGGTCACCTTGAGGATCTCTGCAACATTGGCTGTATCGAGAGGGATTCGGCGAAAGCGCTCGAAGCTTCCCACAGTCACCTCTTGGAAGCCAGTGCGTCCGGAGACTGCTCGGCCAAATGATCGAATGATATATGTAGAAGGAGTACCGGTGGTGCCGTCGACCTGGCCAGCAACCACCTGGTTGGTTGTACGAGCAAAGTCTACGTCCTCTAGCAGCGTATAGCTACCTCCGCCAAGGGAGGCGAAAGTTGAGCCGGCTGCGAGTACTGGTGCATAGGTTAAGTCGGGGCCAATAGCCACCGTCTGCGCTGGGACTTCAATGTAGAAAGTAAGCGTACCATACGAAGATGGGCTGCTATCGAGCTTGAATCCCATCTGACGGGCGAGGCGCACCACGTTATTGTACTCAATGGCGCTGTCCAGAAAACTTTCATTGGTCTGGTAGTCGAGATAGAAAGAAAGAATATCACCCACATAGGCAACGGTATCAAGCATGAGGGAACCAAACGAGGCCTGGTTGAAGTCCTGATAGGTGTTTGGGTAATACCGTTTGGCATAGTTTTCAAGATCGCGGCGAATCGAAGCGAAGTCGCGGCTAGTGTAATCGATTGGTTGTAGTTTTTTGCTTGTCATAACTTATTCTCGCTACCCCTATATATCTCCTGTACTAATCTTTAGACTCTGCTGGATTTGTAAAGGCTTAATAGTAAATACAATTGTCACACTAAGATTATGAGGATAAAGGTCCGGATTGTTTTCTGGGATGGCAAATTGGATATCATCAATTCCTAGGTAGGGTAAATAGGTCTTTACTTGACTAAGAATCCGAGAAGCGATGGCACTATATGTAGCTTCTCCGTTGAATTCAAAAATATAGTTACGAAGACCTACGCCGAACTGAGGGTCCATGATGCGCTCCCCAGGAGCCGTTAGTATAAGCATCTTAAGGTTTTGGAGTGCTAGCTGGTTGAATGTAGTGTTGAGATTATATGCTCCGAACACCTCGCTAGTGTTAAGTGGAAGCATTACCGAAAGACCCGAACTCATCCTTTACTCCTCCGCCTCAAGTTTCTTCAGTGGCTGGTGTGTCACAGTCGGGGGTTTCCGGTGTCACATCAATCACATCTTCAGTAGTACCCGTCTCTTCACTGTTAATTAGTCCTAACAACAAATAAATCAATCCAATGGGGCTTGGTGGAAGCATAAACATTCCCATAATGGTACCAGTGAAGTCGATACCCTTCTCACTAATCCGCGGATAGAAGTTAGGCGGTGCGGGATCTACCGTGCCGGCGGTCTCCGGCTGGAGAAAGTTAGGTATGCCGTCGCCGTCGC
>Ga0209232_1001454_pt1 | contig 12685 bp, 25 predicted proteins | sample ETNvirenome_2_60_FD_184066 | JGI IMG/M metagenome (GOLD analysis project Ga0209232, IMG submission 184066) | Marine viral communities from the Pacific Ocean - ETNP_2_60 (SPAdes) (version 2) | ecosystem: Environmental > Aquatic > Marine > Oceanic | place: Pacific Ocean | collected 2013-06-22
ATTAAGCCAACAAGATACCGTTGACCTTCTAAATGACGCAGTTCATCAGTAGAAATATTAGGGCCACTTACCATTTCAATGGTTATACTACGCAAGTATTTAAGAATCTCTTGACCAGTAGGCTGAGAAAATAAAACGCCAAAGTTAAGGCTTATCTTATCTTCTTCTGTTTTCTTTCTTGCTATTCCGTCTAAACCAATGTGACTATTCTGCGGCAATAGGTGGTCCTGCTTGTTGTTCCTGTTGTTGCATTTGCATTTGCTGCATCATTGCAACTATCTGTCTACGCTCTTCTGCGTCACGAATCAAGGTGTCAGGTACACCAAATTTTTTGGCAAGATGAATAGCTGTTTCTTCAGAGTTAATTAATATGTTTGTAGTCTCAGGCCCAAAGTACGCATTAACCAATTCAAGAAATCTAGAAACGGAAGTTATATCCTGATTAGATTGAGCTTGTGCTAATGGAGAAACTGAACGTATCTTTACCTCTCGACCATTAACAGTTGGCATTTCTATACGCCCTTGTTTCTTGAGGATATAGATTACTCTTTGTAATACTGGCTGCACTAACTCAGCTTGCAGCCTACCAAACGCTGATCCTATCCTGCGTGATAAATCTGCCATACGTTCAGCAACTTCTGTAGCAGACGCAGGAGTTCTATCTGGATTTCCTAGCATATCATTGTATAATGCGCGTTTTATATTCAAGCGCATATCACCTAAAACTATGTCAGCAACATCAAATCTTCCTGCTGATTGTATAGGTTGTAGTCCACCAGACTGCGGAGACTTAGGTATTATAGTACCAGGGACTAGATTAATAGTATCAGGGTTTATAATTCCATCATCATCCATTTGATAAATACCAGAGATTGCCATTTGTGCATTCTCTAATATTAACTGAATAGTCAGGTTTGTAGTCTTTATAGCTGATAAAGCATTTATTAATGGGCCTCTGCCGTATACTTCTCCTGCACACTTAGACCATCTAAAACAAACATATGGATTAGAACCAACGCCAGAAAACTTTCTTTCAACAATAGCCTCTTTTGTAGACATATCTATTACATAATATAGATATGCTTCTTCATTACGCTTTGTATAATCTTTGCATATAATCTCAAGAGTTGTACATTTGCCTTCTGGATCTCTGTCAATTCTATTCTGTATTTTCATATCAAACTTTGCATCTTCATAAAGTATAGGAAGATCAGAGTTTCTAATATTCTTACGCTCTCGAAAGACATGATCTATCTTATCATCAGGTCCAGTATCAAGAACAACATGAGGCAATGGTATTGCTGAAAACATTATAGGATTAACAGCATCACCTTCATCTACACAAAGAACACCAGTACCTACTGCTAGATCCATAAATGCTTCATGTACTTCCTGAGAGAAGTTAGAGTTTTGTAGTATCTCAAATACATACTCTGTTACTTCATCAAGATCGTTTTCAATAAAATCTTTCTCAGAGTCTGGTACTTCTGATCCTGCGGTAAAATCAGCCCACCTAGCAAAGTTGGGAACTAATCCTGATTGCAGTCTAGATGCAAACTCTTGAACACCAACCACTGCTGTTTCGTCAAAGATCTTATCATCTCTACGTTGTCCTGCGGTTTCATAGTAAAATGACTCACGTTGAGGCAATGCATACTCATAACATTCTTCAAAAAGATCAACAAAGTTTTGCCTATGAGCTTTTGCTTTCTCGTATCTTTCTAGGTATTTTTTTGAATTTTGTATCATAAGAACCTACTATAGTATCCGATTCCACCAGTAGAACCAGTAATTAAAGATCTTCTACCTGCTCCACCTCTGCGACCAGTTCCTGCCTGTCTAGTCTGCACATTTAATTCTCTTTCAGATCCAGACAAAACTCTACGCCCAGAACCTACTTCTTGAGTTCTTTCTAATCTTTTTCTAAGCAAGGACTGTTTTGTTCTGGCTCGTTTTATTCTTTGTCGCCTTAGTTCTTCTGCTGCTAACTTTTCTTGATCTGATATAGCTTCTTCTGGATCGCGTGTGTAAATACTTTCTGCTGTTACAGATGTGCCACCAATAGTTCCACCTGATGATGTAGTAATATCATCTCCACCAGTTATTATAGTATCATCTTCACCAGTAGAAGTTGTAGAAGTTGTTGTTGTGGTAGTGGTAGTGTCATCACCGCTAGTATCAGTTCTTCTATCTTTTTTACGTTTTTTACTACGAGCTTGCTGATCTGCTAAAGCTTTTTGAGAAGCAGCACTACGTTTTCCTAAATCACGATAATACGCTGTGTTTTTTTCTTTAACTCCAATATCCATCTTCAGATCATCGAGTGCGCTATTCTTTTTTGCACTCGCAATTCTATCAAGACTAACGTAACCGCTTGAGCCTTTAGCTCCTTTTGTTTTAGAAATACCGCTATGACTGCTTTTTTTCTTTTTAAAACAACTACCCATTTAAGTCTCTCCTGTATTCAGAACCTACAGATTCATACCCAAGTTTTTCTATTAGTTTATGTGTTCTTTCCAAAGATATACCTGACGAACTACCATTAACTAAGAACCTAGCACCTTTTTCTATTGCCCACTTCTCAAAGTTTCTTAGCAATAGAACGCCTATTAAACCACCACGATACTCAGGTCTTACATACCATATGTCACTATTAGCAGCAAAAGTTTGGGAAAAGTAAAGCTGATATATACTTCCAAATATAAATCCTACGTTCTCTCCACTTACTTCAGCAACAAATATGCAAGACATATTATCTTCTATTTGTTCTTCTAAGTACCTAGCAAACACAGCATCGTCAAAAGGTATATCATTTAACTCACTCTCAGCATGAAAGTCTCTTGCCATTTCAAAAATACAGAGAACATCATCCCTTGCAGCGCGTCTATATATTGCTTTGCGGTTCATCATGTTTCCTTGCAAAACATAGATTTAAAATAATTTCAACGCACAAGTGACCATACACTAGGTTTTTTGGCAACACTTTTTGGCTTTCTGGTAAATACATCAAAGTCTTTTCTACCATTTACAACTTGTGCAGGTTTCTGGTTTGACATCAAAGCACGGCCTTCTCCTGCTCCCAACATTAGATATTGTAGTGCATCGTGTATGTGAGAGTACATATTCTTATCAGGTTTATCTGCATATCGCTCACCACTTACTTCCATGCGCTTGTAAGCATAGCCTCCTTCAAATCCTTTAAGAAGCTGAGAACAACGTCTGTCTATTAAAAACGCAGGTTTACCTTCAACCATCTTATTAAGTTGCTGCGCCACTGACTCCAAGCGAAGATCCACAGAATTACTTGGGGCGGGAAATGCACGTAGGCCAGCACCTCTAAGTATGTGAAAAGGGGTAGATTCGTCCGTTTGCGCCCGAAAATCCCCTGCTGGATCACCATATATATAGACATCGGAAGCTTGAGAAAAACGAGTAGCAATTTCATTTCTTAGTACCTCTGCAAATCTAACAATGCCCATATCAAAAGCAACTACCTCAGATTGAATTAGCCACCTGTTTCTTACCTTTTGACCTATAACAGCCGCAGGAGTAAGCCCAAAGTCTATACCAATATACAAAGGCAACCCTGCTGCAACTGGTATTTCTTCTTTGGCAACATGAGTTTCACTAGCAAACATAGGATATACTGGTTTGCCATCTTGTATAGTGCCAAGCCTATTCATTACATAAACATCAATCCAAGACTTTGTTTTACCTTGTATTAAGTTTGTATAATAGTTTTGAAGCATGTTCTTTTTGTTTTCAGCTTCATCATTAGGCTTATAATTTTCTACTTCACCATCTTCATTATAGACTTCTTTCATACCAGATGGTTGTGTAAAGAACTCCCAATTATCAGGCTTGACCAACATCTTAGCCTGATCTCTAGGAATGTGATCTGGTATTGGAACTTCGCCTGACATAATAGGCCACCAGTGATCTTCTTCTGGTGCGTTAGTATCTGCAATAACGCCTGTCCAACTAGGTCCACCTTCACGCATAGAAGGGAATCGTCCAACCCTCATCGTACAAGCATCAATAATACTTTTGGGTATCTCCCTTGCTTCGTTTATCCAGATGCCTGTTAGTTCGAGGGACAATAATTTTTTAACATCTTCTGGACGGTCAAGAGCAAGGAAGATAACCTCTAGGTCCATGTCTCCTTTCTTTATGTGATGGGTATAAGGCACAGACCAAATAAATTTACCCCACTCATTCTCAGGAAACCAATCAAGCCAAGTCTTAATTGTTGTCGTTCTAAGCTGTGGGTTTGTGTTTCTTATGATAGCCCATCGACTTCTGCGTATGCCACTATCGTTTTTCTTTTGAGAAAGAGCGCGTCTAAATACTTCTACGCAACAACCAACAGACTTGCCAGAACCTACAGGACCGCGAATGCCACGAAAGAACGTATCGTCCTTCATAAATTTTTTTAGGACTTCACCATCAGGTTTGTATTTAAAGTCTGTCAATTTTGTGATCCACCGCAAACTTTAGCATACGCTCAATCACATCAGGAGCAATAACATCAATAACCTTGTCAGCTTCCATGTTGGTCTGGAAGTCTTTGGGATGATGCTGAAGGTGTACCTTCTTTACAATCCTGCGCAGTAACTCGCGGTCATGCTTAGAAATAGAATGACTAAAACTCATTCGTCCTCTAGTTCTACCCTCTTAGGCGCAGCCTTCTTCTTGGGTTTTGCATACGCTTCGTTTATATCTGGTGTAGAAGGGTCATCGCCTTTGAGTCTGCCATTGGAGCTTCTGGCTCTCTTGGGTTCTGGCCCTTCCACCAACCTGCGAGACTCGGGGGTTCTTGTCTTACCAGTATAAGTTGTTCCTGCTAGAACGTGAGTTTCGCCTGTATACAATTCACCACTAGTCAAATAAAAAGCCATTACTTATAGCTTCCTGACATAAGTGTTTTCTTTTTCTTCATAGGCTTCTTCTTTTCATCCGCAGCCTTCTTAGCCGCAGCTATTCCCTTCTTAGTATATGGGAACTTTTTTCCATTAACATTAGGCATTTCTATATCTCCTTACCTTGTTAGCAATCTTTTTCGGTTGAGCCACAAACTGTTTACCCTTTGCCTTACCCTCTCGTTTGGCTCTGGTTGTAGCGCGATACTCAGCATCACTAAGAGCAGCGATAGCCTTAGAAGGAAGGTAGCGTTCACCAGTTTCGCTAGACTTCTTACCAGACTTAGTTCTCCACTTCTGTTTGCCCCAGTTTAATAATGAACGCTGTGTAGCTTTCACGACTTGTAGCCTCCACCTCTAGCCTTATAAGTCTTTGCAAGCAACTGAGCCTTTCGAGCCGACCATTGTCCTGCCGCAGTGCCATGAGTAGCCCTTGCCTTTATAGACTTAAATAAACTCTCACGCATTTTTGGCTTCGTGTAAACCCCTGCTTGATTAACTTTACTCATGACTTCTTATTCCTTGCTGCAAATGACCTAGCTGCCGCTACACTACCAAAACCCCACTTCTTTAATGCCAAAGCTTTTCTTGTAGGTCTACCCTTTTCATCTTTCATCGGACCCTTCATCCCTGCAAACCTAGCAGCAAAAGAAACTCGTCTTGGATTCTTACCCTTCGGAACAGGCCTTTTTAAGTTAGCCCCCTCCTTACGTTTAAAATATTTCCTACCTGCCTCAGTCAATCCACCAGACGGACTCTTGTGTATCTTTCTCATGCTGCGTACCTTTCTAGAAAAAAATGTGAGTGAAGGACTACTGTCACTCTACATTGCGCAGTTTTTGACCCCACCCCCTCACGTTAGGTCAATGGACACTTTAATATCCCCCGCTACCTGCACCTGCGAACGATCTATAGGCTTAAACCCTGCACGATCTAACAGATCCTTCGAGGCTTCAAGCTGCACGTACTCTGACTTAGCCCCAGATGCTAACTGCACAACTCGACCCAGTGCTTTAGCTGCATTCATTCCAAACGCATCACTCATTGCTTCCATCAAGTACTGTCGCACATGTGCAGTTTTCATCGCCTTGTATGCTGAAACTCTACCGCTATTGCCTTCAGCGTATCCTGCCTCATGTGCAGCTTGTGTGAGGTTGCCTCCATTTGCTACAAACGCTTCAACCAATCTACGTTGTCGATCTGTTAGATCACGCTTAACTAGTGCCATTTGATCTCCTGTATCAACCCCCCTTCCCTGTTCCCCCCTTTTCTAGCACATCAATGTAAAGGCTTGTCAACGCACAAATGGCACATCTGCTACAACTTTCTACACAAGAGCTACTGGATCGTTCGCCAGAGCATCCAAAGCCTCGACGCTCGTCCATTAGATTTATTACTATTCCTGTATATATGAAATGGATTGGTGGCTAAACACCTGCGAACCACTGATCCGAAACATGGCAGAGGAAAGTTCGCAACAACTTCCCTCTTGCACTGGCGATAGTGCTCTTGCGATAGCTGTGTCTAGTTGTGGTTAGGTCAACTTGTGTGGGAAGAGGTTGCGAACTTCAAGCACGACCCACGGGGTCGCGTCCTCTTACGCCATGTTGTCGGGTGGTACGCAGGGGTTTATCCCCTGCATCAATTTAATATAAGGAAATAGTAATGACTAAATCTAAGACAATCGTAGAGACTTTGGATACTCTAACAAACTTAATTATTGATAACTACAAAGATCATGTAGGTGATGCACCAAATGATTGGGGTGTTACAGACATTGCAAGAAGCATTGCGAAAATGCCATTCTGGAGTGCGAAAAACAAACGTGACTACATAGATAGGTTACGTGCAGACATCGCAGGAAATACACAGTATGTAGATGGAGAAGCACTTCCAGAATCGGATCAAGGTCAAGCATATCATGATGCCAAAAGAAAGTATGAAAGAGTTGCACCTAACGTTGAGATAGAGGCAATGGCATTTGATGCACTAGGTGAGATATATGCCAAATGGTTCAAAGACTATACAGGTCAAGAGTTCTCACTCTACGGAAACAATACAAAGAATGTTGTTCAACTTACAAAGAAACAACAGGCAGCAATGCGAGCTATCGAAGCTCGACACAAGGTGGCGTAACAGCCACCACCAAGAGAGGGCGAGAGATAGTAAAGCCCTCTCTTAACTTCATAAATTAAGAATGTGCGTCCGCCATAGCGGATCGCTTCCGCGCAATGGCGCGGTGGCAACCGAAGCGGAGCGCAGGTGCAGGGGTCACTCCCCGAGGACACTCAAACTTTGACGCAAGCATTACTGAAGGGCGAAGCGAATGAAAAAAGCATTTGATATTATGATTGAGGTAGCGAAAGCTATCATTATATTCTTTTTATTATTTATTTTTATATCAACATTAACATAAGGAGTTAACAATGTTGGACTTTACTAATCCTACTTGGGATTTCCCAGTAGAACTACAAGAAACTTATGACCGTGATGGTAATAAGATCGAAGGCAATCGTGTGGTTGTTCGTACTGACACTGGCGAACACATGAGTCGTGGTGTTGGTGACAAGTACAAGATCATTACGCACAGTGATGTAGTCAACAGCATCATGGATTCTATTGATGATGTAGCTAATACTCTTGGTACTGCATACGAAGAAAAGATACACATCATTGATGGTGGTCGTAAGCTACGAGGTGAGATTAACTTTCCTGATTGGAAGATTGAACCAGTAGTAGATGACATATGTACATTTCGTATTCAATTCTACAATTCATATGATACTAGTTGGGCATTCCAACAATCGGCTGAAGCATTCAGACTGTGGTGTTTGAATGGTTGTACTACACCTAATACTGTAGCTAAGACTTGGGCAAAACATACGACTAACGTATCTGTTGTATCATCATCAGCTAAAATTTTAGCAGGTTTTGAAGCATTCAAACTAAACGATGTGTTATTCAAACAGTATGTTGATACCAAAATTAGTTATGAAACAGCAGAAATGTTTATCAATGATATGCTTTGTAAGGTAAAACAACGTAGTAAATTAGGACAGCCACATTTCAATATGCGTAGACGCGAAGAACTCTTGCGCATGTGGGATAACAATCGATCCAACATTGGTAACAATCAATGGGCATTGTATAATACATTGACTGAGTGGGCTACACATACAGATCACTTGGGTAGTCCAGAGAATGCTCGTCGGTTGCGTGAGAATGAGATTGCCAAAGCAATGAACTCAACAAGATGGTATGCACTATGAAAGTACAATTCAAACCACATCAACTGAGGTTTATAGCTGAAAAGATATGCCCTCATGTTCACTGGCCTACAGGCATCAAAGAAATCGGCACACTTCTAATGCAGGAGTGTGACGATATAAACATAGTTCAGTTTATGAACGAAGCCAATGAAGCTTGGGAAAAAAACTATCAATCAAAGCAAGAGGAGATAGACGATTGGGTAGAGTAAAACAAATGCTAATCGACATGGAGTATATAAAATGTACTAAGTGTAATGGCGATGGTGACTTAGAAAAAGTAACTTGGCATCCACAAGGTTTTGACCGTGACATTGGATACGAGAGTTCAACTATAGTTACATGTGATGAATGCGGTGGTGATGGGAAAATACCATGCGAGACATAGATACAATTCTTAACCAAGCATTCAAAGCATCGTTCTGGAAATACTTAGAGGAGAAACACAATGGAGTCACAGAACAAACAAATCAAAGCACATCTTCAATCAGGTAAAACATTGACTGCAATACAGGCATTGGAAATGTTTGGCTGCTTTCGATTGGCTGCAAGAATAAAAGATCTAAAAGATAGCGGCATGATTATTGATAAAGCTATGGTTAAAAATGATAATGACAAACACTACGCTTTGTATTGGGAGGTAACCTAATGCCATCATTTCATATTGGTTTTCATTACGCAGAAGGTATGAATCTTACTATAACTGCAAAAGATAAAGATGAAGCATCTTATATAGCAAATGAAATTTTGCAAGAATACTCAGGCAGCATAGAAGAAATACATTCTATGAAACATGTTGAAAATTATAAATGTGTTCATAGAGAATCTATGATTACAGATTTAACTGAGGCTTGACTATCTAACTGCATATGTGCATATGCTTCGGCATGTTGAAAAGTTATTGGGATCAGATCCTAGAAAAACATCGTTATGTAGACATGCCGTTGCACAAAGTTTTTATTGTAGCAAAGATACCTACGTCTACTTACTACCGAACAATCAATGGGCGTAGTGAAATAAGCTATGAAACTGCAAAGAAAGTTTATCAAACATTAGATAGATTATCTAAACGGTGGCCTACAGGTTTGGTTACACCAAAGAAAATCAATGGCGCAGTTTCAAAACTACACAAAAGCAACAGAAGTAACTGAGAGTTACACTGATCTTGTCGATGCTTTGATAGCTAGACGTAAACATCTTGGCCTGTCACAAGAAAGACTTGCAATGGAGATTGGCTGCACCTTATCTTTAATCCACAAATGGGAGCAATACAAACGTGTGCCTTCTGGTTTCATGTTAACGTGTTGGTTAGATGCACTTGGCGCGAAGATCAAAGTCTGTTCGTACAAAGATTAAGTCAGGCACATGCGAGTGCGATAGCTGTGGTATTGTCACAGAATATTTTGTTGCAATATTACATGCTGAGAAACCTGCAAGCTATCATATGGTTTGCTTAGATTGTTATGAGAAAGACATATGGGAAACAAGAATAAGCAGAAAGGTAGCTATCACGAACGATGGTTCGTCAAGTGGCTTGAAGAACAAAACATCGAAGCAAAAAAAGTCCCACTCTCGGGATCGCTCGGAGGAGAATACTCAGGCGACATTCACTTACCGTCATTGGTGGGACGAAATCTAGTAGCTGAAGTAAAGTATCGCACAACATCTAGTTTTCCCAATGCTTTCAAAGTCTTAGAAGATAGAGACTTAGCATTTTATAAAAGAAAAGATGGAAAAGAAAAAGTTTGTGTGATATTGTCAGAGGATCTTTTTAAGGAACTAGTCAAAAGGATAAAATAAAACCCTGCCACATGGAGAGGACAGGGTTCTATATATAAGGAGTAACACATGTCAAAGCATAAACATGTTGTACGCTGAGATATTACTACGAGAAGTAGTCCAGTGGCAAGTTGAAAATGCACACGCAAAACTAATTATGTTGCTCATAGCAGACCATACGGATCTCTATGGCATAGCATATCCTACGATACCAAGACTGTGTAAACTGTCAGGATTAAGTAGAAGCTCAGTTATCCGAGCAGTAAACTATTGTGTTAAACACAACTATCTAACTAAAGTTGCAGGTAAAACAGGCACTGCAACTATCTATCAATTCAATTGTTTAAAAGAGGAGGGTGTCAGCGTGACACACCAAGAAAAGAATAATGTTACTAAACTAAATAATAATACTACTTGGGGTGTCAGTGAGACACCTACCTTCGATGACTTCTGGAATACCTATCCAAGAAAAATAGCCAAAGGTCACGCTCGACTTGCGTTTGAAAGAGCACTGAAGAAAACAGATGCAGTAACTATACTCACGGCAGCATCTAAGTTTGCTGAGAATGTCGAACACAAAGAGAAACAATACATACCGCACCCAACCACATGGCTCAATGGTGAGCGATGGGATGATGAGATAGATGATGTCTCAGGTAGATCAAACACTGATCGTCTTGATGATATTATTAACTTCGATAGGTACGCATTTGAAAAACTAAGCATATACAAAAAATAAAGGAATAAAAATGAAAGAACAAAGAGAATATGCAATCTTCAAAAGAAAAAGCCAATGGCTTTGCTATGCTATACCACCATTAACTAGCCAAATGGCTATTTACACAAAACACAAAACAAAATCTCAAGCTTTGGAAGAATTAGAAAAAGAAATTAAAATGACTTTTAAATTCAAATCAGCAAAGCAAGTGTTAGCTACTATTCATAAAAGCAATGGTTCTATAGATTATAAGAAAGTAATTGTAGATGAAGTATGATGATCGCACACGTATCGTAGGTTCATGGCTACAGCAATTACTGCGTAGATACACACCGCCTACTGGCATGGACAATGAGACACTCAAAGAAGAAATGGTTTTGATTGTAGAAGATGTAAACAAACACATACCTTCTCAGTTCAATGACGATATGTTTAAGGGTGTTCTAGTTAGGATTGACGGACAGATCCGCGCCATTCATGGAGCGCGGACATGGCCGACAATCAAAACATTTATAACTGCAACCCAAGAAAGTGTTAAAGTATACGATGTAAAAGAGCTTACCTCGTCTGTAGAGTTTAGCCTTGATAGATTTCGCTTGGCTGAGAAAAGAATTTTAGCAGGTGAAGATGTAGATGATCTTTATATTAAAGACACCTTATCACGCGAACAACTGCTCGAGCGTGGCGTTGTAACTATGGATGATATAAATAAGTATGTTGACCCTGCTGCGTAGATGCAGTAGAACTATACATATATAAGGAGCAAATGTTATGGATAGAAAGAATTTTATTGGCGGCAGCGATGCCGTTAAGATAATGGATGCTGAGTGGTATGAGCTTTGGCAAGTCAAGATGGGTCTAAAAGAACCAGATGATTTGAGTAGCATACTTGCAGTACAACTTGGTGTTCACACTGAAGAGTTTAACCTAAGATGGTTTGAAGAAAACACAGATCAAACTGTAGACTCAAAGCAAATGATATTTGAAAATAAAATATCTGGTGTGCCATACAAAGGTACAATTGATGGGATGGTAGGTAGCAGTATCATTGAGGCAAAGCATACGTTTCAGAATAACAAGATGGAAGATGTGCTTACACAATACATGCCACAGATACAGCTATACATGATGTTGTCTGAGTCACCTGCATGTTTCTTGTCTGTAATCTTTGGTAACAACAGATGGGACTATGCCAAAGTAAGATACGATGAAAAATATGTTGAAGGTATGAAAACAATCATAGCAGATTTCTGGGGATACGTTGAACGTGGAGAAGAACCAGTAGGTATAGATGAACCTAATCTATCTATAGATAAAATACCTGTAGATGAAATGGTTAAACGTGATGCCAGTACAGACAATATGTTTATGGATAATGCAGTTACATATCTCAACAAACAATGGGATCACAAGCAGTTTGAAACTGCAAAAGAAAACTTAAAAGGAATGGTCGGTGATGATGAACGTGAGGTTTATTGTGACCAGTTAACTGTGAAGAGAGACAAACGTGGATCACTTCGTATCAATGTAAGGAGCAAAGCATGAGTTTAGAAATATGGAATTCAGTATCAAAGTCTGATAAAAAATATCTTAAATCAGTACAATATGGTCAAAGAAAATTTACTGCTATTGATGCACATTATCAGATCAAAGCAGCAACAGAAAAGTTTGGACCAGTAGGTGAGGGATGGGGCTATCATGTAGATACAATCATTCACAATCTATCGCCAGATGATACAGTTATTATAGCTAATGTAAGTGTATGGCATGGATCACCAAGCAATGTGTATGGTCCTGTCTCTGGCTGTAAGTCTCTTATGCGCAATGGCAAAGTAGATGAAGATGCACCAAAGAAAGCTATGACTGATGGGCTAACCAAAGCACTATCACACTTAGGTTTCAACGCTGATGTATTTCTTGGTGAGTTCGACGGTAACAAGTATACCGATAAGGACAAACCTGATTGGTAATTACTACCAAAGAAATGGTTCAACAAGTACCCT
>Ga0209232_1001455_pt1 | contig 12683 bp, 19 predicted proteins | sample ETNvirenome_2_60_FD_184066 | JGI IMG/M metagenome (GOLD analysis project Ga0209232, IMG submission 184066) | Marine viral communities from the Pacific Ocean - ETNP_2_60 (SPAdes) (version 2) | ecosystem: Environmental > Aquatic > Marine > Oceanic | place: Pacific Ocean | collected 2013-06-22
ACATTCCATTATCAAGTTTTACTGTGCAACATACCACTCCTTGTAGTGACCAGACCCATCCCGTAGGGTCACTACACACATGGAGACTGGGGTCAGCAGTCATGCTGAGGCAACGAAGAGGAGGAAACACGCTGGGCACGGCACTATCCGACCTCCTCTCCCCCTCTCCCTTTCCAGTCGAGTCACTCATGTGACATCAGTTTTGCTTAGCAGCACCCGAGATCCAAAGTGGTGTACTGCGAGCAAGTGGGGTGGTTCCCATCTACGACTGACAATGTCGCCATCACGACTACATGTGGGTGGCTCGGCACAATTAGAGGTGTAACAAATGACAACACTACAAGATGAACTGTTCTGCGGTGACCTAGAGTTGCTAGCAAAACCGTTAGTTACTCAAGATTCTCAGTCTTCTCTCATAAGAGAAAGTATAATTATCTCTAAAGAATACTACGAGAATATCAACAATACAGTCATACTCACCAGCCCACTGATGCTGCCCTTCCTGCGTAATCGCAGGTTTGCTGCAAACGACAGTGCTGATGACACAAACACAATGGAGATAACAATATGATAACGAAAGAGATAGTGATAGAATGCCTCTATTGCATGTCGGAGTACAAAGACCACTTCAACAGGCAGGAGAAGATGAATACCAAAAAGTGCCCCACCTGTGGGAAAGAGATACTGATTAAGGAGAAGACGGTGATTCAGCATGTCTAGATACAAACTTGGAACAAAGTACATCCGAGCACTCAACAAGGCGAAGATTATCCTTGAGAGTGGAGAGCCAACGACCCACGATGAGGCAATTGATGTCTATTGGCAGACAAGGAGACTACCCACTAGGAAGAGCCTAGAGTACGAGGATGACCTCGGTACCGAGGGGCCAGACTACTACCTCTACGAGCGACTAGAGACTTTCTTCGACTTCGATGTCCTCAGAGCGACCAAGGGACCTTCTCGACACATGAGAGTGGAGAGATACCTGCAACAGAACTTCGCAGACTACAGGCACCTCAGCAAGATGTGCACAGATGCAGAGTACCGCCACAAGCACTGGTTTGCTACTGACGTGCTTTACGCTCACCACTACAATATGGACAACGACCCAGACTACGCCCACAAGTGGATGATGGAGAACCATGCGGTGTACAGGGCTGACTACGAGAGAGAGCAAGCAGCAAAGGAGGAAGATGCATGAGATACACGAGGACGATGTACTACAACGGTGAGTTTCACACTGTGACCAAGACCGACCCTAGGGAGTTGGTGATGGTCAATGAGAATGAGGAGTACACGCTCAAGCACTGCATCACACCACCAATGCCAGACAGCGCTGAGTGGAAGCCACTAGGGATGGCAGCAGAGAAGGAGGAAGAGGAATGAGGGAATTCACAGAAGATGACATTGGCACGACAATTACGATTGCTACACCCGAGGGAACGATGATTGAGCAGGAGATTGTCGAATGCACCTGCATGATTTGCGGAGAGGGCATGATTGGCACGATATCAGGTGCTGGTGGTTTCCTAGCACGTCACAAGTTCTTCCATGATACTGAGTTGCTACTAGCGAGGGTGGTGTCACAATGAGCAGAGGCAGGTCACAGACTAGAATCAAGGACATGGGCCTCATCACCGACAAGGGACTTGCCTACTCCATTCTGATGAACCTCTTGGACAAGTACGCATCAGCCTCCAATGTCTACACTGGTGGCTACGTCTATGATGCCAATGGGATTTGCAGAGGCAGAACGAACAAGTACGGCAAGAAACTCCTAGACAAGGTCATCAGGAACGTGACGAATGTGGGTAGGGATATTCGCATCTACAATTTCCTGCGTGGTCTGAGGAAGAGAGGAGAGAGACACGTCATAGTGTACAACCACAAGTTGCACTACTTCTCCCTCAAGCACAGGGGAGGCAATCAAGGGGTGAGAGGAGAAGAGTGGATGGTCACTGATTACCATGTGGAAGATGCGAAGTCCACGAAGAGGATAATGGTCTATGGTCAGAACAACAGGCACCGAGCAAACTACGCTGTCGAGGATTACGAGGCAATCTACTTCATTGATGGGATAATATCAGCATGGGGAGACATCCACTGCATCCCGAGGAGGCGAGCATAATGCCTGTCATGAGCGTAGGACTCTGCAACACTCACACCATGGTCACCAACGAGGATGAGGAGATAACCCTCTTCGTCTTCTACAACGAGGACATACACCTGCCAATGGCTAACGATGTGCATGAGCACCACTGCAGGAAGTACATCCAGAAGTTCAAGGATAACTTGGACGGCATCCGCCACAAGAAGAGAGCAGCCGATAGGGGTAACAGGAACGAGTTCCATCTGTACGTCACAGGGCACTCTCCCCTACTCACTTCGTTCTTGAAGTGCTGGGTAGAGCAACAGGACAGGCTGGAGATGTGCTACGCTGACCTAGTGCTATGGCACTGGGACAGAGACGCATTGCAGTACATTCCGCAGAAGTGGGCGGTGATAACATGACTGATAAGAAACTAGTTACGATTGCAACAGACGAGTGGGTATGGACGCTTTACGAGGTGGCATGAATGGGTGATATAGGATTTGAGTCATTGGAGGGGAACATACCGAAGAAGGGCTGGGGATACAGCGTTATGCGCAGGACATTCGACGACTTCTTCCCCTACGAGGTGTGTCCCTTCTACAATGGGCAGATACCACTGGGCATGGACGTCTACATGTGCCGTGACGTAGTTGATGTTGGCAAAGCGATAGAGGAAATCATGGCTGGCAAAGCACCACGCTTCGACGTTGGAGATGAGGAAGAATGAACGCACCACACTGTCATTGCAGTCTAGATTACCCTGTATTCGGAGACGAGGAGGTCGAGGACGCTTTCAATGCCAATGCTAGATTGGCGACCATCACCATGCTCAAGTCAGCATCGAGAGAGTGGAGAGAGACATGGGCAGAGAGGCTTTGGGAGTACGACACGGACACTCAACAGAGCATCCCAGTAGTAGGGTTGCATCCAGACGTAGGCATCAACAAGGGTGGGAGAGTCATCAACACAAAAACGGGGAGATACATATGAACTTCGATAGGGATACTATGGTAGCACTGGTGCAGAGGTACAGGGAGTCGCTAGGCTTCGATGCTGCTGACACGGAGAGCACATTCGACCCTTGGGACTTGGTGTCACTGCCACCCACAGGGCTCAACCAAATGGATAATGGCATCAACATGGCTTACATGGACTTGGTGAGCCATTGGCTATCACAGCCTGCCGCTGTCCTCGAGCCGATGATGGAGAAGCACATACAGGGCAACCAGAGGTACATGCCGAGTGTTTATCGACAGCAATTCAGGATGAACTACGGTGCTGTGTACTTCTACAGCCTGTTCCAGCATCTGTTCGAGGAGGAGTGGGTGAACGCACCGAAGTACGCTTTGCATCACATCACTACTGGGAACATTGCTCGTACTCAGTCGATAAGGGGAGAAGAACTCTACACTTACGGTCATAGCATTCACGCAATCACAGACAAGAGGATGTTCTTCGATAAGGTGGAGAAGGAGATTTTCCCCGATGGGCTGACGTTCCAAGACCTGAGGTCACTCACGGAGACTGACGGTGACTACGGTGATGGCACTTATCGCTTGCTACACAGCACTCATGATTGGTTCCCCAGTCAAGAGACGCTGTTCAGGAGAGACAACTTCGATGGTGCTTGGGACTTCATCCATCATCTCAGTAGGCACGTGCAGAGAGACAGCAGGGGACGCTTCACATCAAAGCCCTTCAAGAAACTGGACTTCTTGGTCTACGCCTCGGAGAAAGGAGGTGGACTGAACGTCAGGGACTTGTGGACTAAGCACTATGTTCGTGAGTGGGTGTTCGAGTACGTGTTCCCTCACTTTGACATCACATTGAGCCGTGAGGATTTCCCTCGGAACTGCTCAGAGCATGAGTTGCAGATGGTCATCAACCTCATCGCTGAGGAGATACGTGAACTATCAGGTGGGCTGAGGGTGTACCGACACCTCACTGACAACATGGAGAATGGTGGGTCTGCCATTAAGAAGATAGTCAAGTACTGCTGGCCCAAGTACCGAATGGTCGAGTCTGCTTGGAGCAGGGCTACTGCAGGGGAGAAGAGAGCCAACGTCATGTTGGAGAATGCATTCGCTCATGCTGGGGAGCATTTCACTCATTGCACTACCACTCCATTGATAGACCCTGAGAATGGGGAGAAGAGGACTTACGACATCACCGGACACAACGTCAAGGTCGATGGCAGGAGTGACTCGCTCAAGTTCGTCTTGGAGTCACAAGGAGACCACCACTTTGTCCTTTTCAAGAATCCAGACACACGATATGACGACAGCATGTATTGGAAGAAGGAGATTCCACAAGCCTACCTAGACCACTGCGCGGAGAGTGGGATAGAGCCTCCAGAGGACATGCTGGAGTACAGGCAGAGAGTGATAGACCCAGAGTGCAGAGAGCACATTGAGGAGATAGGGTACACTCCTATCTATCTCATTCTGTCTCGTCATGCTTACCCTGTTGATGGTGTGCATGGAGACATACCAAGATGGAGTGGCACTTACGTCACTCCTGACCCTACCAGAGTCAAGCCTTCACAGGCTAACAGGATAGGACTAGCGGAGACATTCGACCTGCAAGGCAGGACAGATATTGGGGACATAATTAGGAGATACTACCAAGAGGTGATACAATGACAATGGAAATAGACAGCAAAGTAAAAGAAATAATGGACGCACTGAATGAGGGGTCATTCGACTCTATTGCAGAGAAGGAGAATCTGGAAGCACTGGTTAGCGACCTGTTCAAGCCCATGCTCGAAGCACAGGACGTGAGGCTAGGTGAATTGGGGAGGCAGTTGTATGCTGTCACTCATGACGGGTCTGACAAATACAGAGAGACTAGCAAGGCCACACTGCCATTGCTGCGAGCATCCAAGAGTCGACTGACTGAGTGCCTTACCACCTTGAAGGAGTTAGGAGTGCTTAGCACGGCACTACTCTTCGACAAGGTCGTTAAGGGCCTCGAGGGCAGCACGAAGAAGGACATCGAGCAATTGGCATTGGAGATAGAGTCAACAACACCAGACATGCATCCCAAGACTGGTGTGTTGCTCATCAAACTACTGTCTTCGATACTGTTTGATGCTACGATGGATATGCTGGATAGCGGGAAACTCCCTGTGTCAATCAACACAGAGATTGTCCAGTTCATCACTAACCACATGACGAACGGAGAACCAGACTACACTTGGATGGGTAGGCATATTGCTGATGCACTCAGAGAAGGACTACCACCAACGAGACCGATAAGCATAGTCACATCCATGCTCTATTGGTCACAGGAGACCACGAAGATGCGTAAGTCGCAGAAGGCTAGAGGCATTCAGAAGATTGGCATGAGGAATCCAAACAACGGTCTGTACTTCGACCATTGGAAGACAGAGCAGTCTCTATTCGTGTCATTGGAAGAGGCATTGGAAGTCAAGACAGGAGAATTGCTGCAAAGCATATCCGTCTGCTTCAGAACGAGTACTCATAGCCTGTTCAAGACAGGACTATTCATCAGGACGTGCCCTGCATCACCAAGGCCGGGTGCATTGGAGAATGTGAGAGCGCACAGTCCGGTTGAATTGAGGGATGGTCTCAAGTACCTAGCGGAGAAGATGCTCGACGAGAGTCACTCGGACTACGACCCTGAGGGCTGCTTGTGCATCATGAGGTTCATCGAACCCTCTTGCTCTGGAGTCTTGGTGAAGGGTCACGATACGATGGTCGTAGGGCCTACGAATGATGGCGTCACTGCAGGAGGAGGCAGTAACATCTATCTCACTTTGAGCCAACCACTTGCCGCGTCCATTAGGCAGAGTGTCTCGAACATGGACTTGAATGATGGCATGGAGCACCACGAATTGGAGTTCGTGTGGCCGAAGAGGCAGTCATTGAGCATGGCTTCTCATATCAAGTCAGTGATGCAAGACGCGAAAACCACCTACCAGTCCAAGCCGATAATCACACAGATACGTGGTTTGCATGAGGAGAAGCAGCCTCTCGTCTCACCACCTATGATAGACGGTGAGCCAATGGATATTCGAGGGAACGTCCCACAGGGGTCTGTCGTGCAGGAGGCGTCTTTGGATGTCGGTGCGGGAGACTTGAAGGATTGCATAGCACTCGAGCAGATGGCAGAGGTAGGGCAAGTACCCAAAGGCTTGGTGGTCTATGCTCCAAGCGCATCACCTAATGCCCATGTCGGCGGAGTCGGCATTCAATGGGGCATACCTGTAATCTACTGCCCTGTCAAGCCGAATGGGACAACATGGACTGAGATACAGGGTTGGGTGACTGACCTAGTCGATGTGGAACCACAGCCATGGGAACCATCGAGCGTGAAGGAGTACTATGGCATGGGCCTTCGAGACGGAGACAGGTATTGGCAGTTTCAGAACCAAGCACTATCTCAGTTCCTGCACAGTTACATGTCTGGCCCTAAGAACGATGCTAGGTTCGAGGCATATCTGGCAGGAGTCTACTCGATGTGGATTCTCAAGGCCACTCTCGCTGTTGCTATCGGAGAGGGCAGGCATGCATATCTAGGAGCGAAGGCTAAATTCGCTCCCATACACGGACTCATTCACATATTCACCACTTCTGCAATCCACAGCGCAGGTGCCCTGACACAGGAGTGGAAGACTAGAGGGTGGTACTACAATTTGCTCAGAAACACAGAGGTTGGATTGAGCAACATGATTGATTTCCTGAGGGCATACAAGAGGATATTCACAGAGCCAGCATGGGCAGGCTCCTATGGTGGCAAGAAGTATGCTGAATCAATGCAGAAGGGACTAGATGCTGCGATAGCGATGAAGGAGTTCCAGCATGAAGATGGGACACTCAAAGAGGTGCTCGGTAAGGTCAACATACTGGAGAATGCCGTACATAACTGCTCGTTCTTCTTCAACAAGTTCATCTCAGACAAGAAGTTCTTCGACATCGGTACTAGCAACCACCCCGACCTTCAACGCATCGAGTGGCAGTATCTTGTATCTGCTGGGTTCCATTACCGCTTCTACAAGTTCTGTGTTGAAGAGCCAGAGAAGATATCAGGAGTGTTAGAGGAGTTCTACAAGCCGCTCTTTGACGACCACCGTGAAATTGCCCCTGAATATCAAGAGGCGATACCAGAAGCGTATGCTGCCATGGAGGGAGTTGATGAGGAAGAGACTCTGGAGGACGTGCTCGACCAACCAATGGTGCAAACGACCCTGAGCAATTTCGTAACTCAATGCAAGGGTTCTTCCTATTGCGAGGACTGCGACTCACACGAATGCGGTTGCGTGGAGGGAATTACAGAATTCCACCATCATGGAGATTGCGGTTGGTCTGGCTGCAACAAATCAAATTGCAAGGAGATAAGTATCTTGCAGAAACATGGTTTGTCAAAATCAGACATCAAGGGCTTGAGTGCTCTGTTCGCCATCATACCTGCATTGCCGCATAACCAGACAATGAACCTCTCCTCACCATTGGGAAGTGGGAAATTCAAGAACGGCAAGGACCTAGTCGAGAAAGTACAGGGAGTCACTCCCGTGGTCACTGAGCAGGATGCGTTATACCAAGAGAAGTGGTTGAAGATGCTGTTCCAGTATCAGATACTGGGCTCGAAGGAGCATATGCACGATGACTATGCGACTATCTTCACCCAAGAGAAGCGAGTGGTCATCTCTACGGGACAGCCTTATGATTTGATAGTGGATAATGAGATGTTCAAGGACTTTGACCTGCCTCCTCTGGTACGGTACAGCCAAGCAGGGCTGGGCGATGTCATCTATGTACAACCTGTGTACATAGCACTCCTGAAGAGACTGGAAGAGAGGCTTCTAGGATTCTCGACTTCCACATTGATTAGAGACTTGAAGGAGATAAGGGATGGAGGGCTAGGCGGCCCAATAGACTACGAATGGCTAGATGTGATGGGGGAGGTCTTAGACAGGCTTGGTGCATTCAACGATAAGATACTATGCGGTCATAATAACTCGGTCGCGAGTATGTTCCTACCTACAAACATAGACCACAACGCTGACCTCAGATACCATCCGAACAAGGCCGCTGACAAGATGGCGTGGTCTCTACGAATCTACACTAGCGCTTTGGCTCAAATAATAGAGTCGAGGATTAGTAACTCGTCGCATTCCTACTTGAATGCATCGTTTTTGCGTCTGGGTCACATGAGTGACTTGCAGACCTTTGAAATTCTCTTGAATGAATTCGACATAGAATTTGTCAAGGAGGTAATACAATGAACGTAAAAGAAGAAATTGTGAAGAACATGAAGAAATACGAGAAGATGCCCCCAGACACCCCCACTGAAGGGGTCTGGGAATGGGAAGAAGGTGCATTGCAAGACGGTGCAGAGCCTTCATTCAGAGTGAAGACATCCACGATGTCTGCCACGGGGAGATTGCATATGCAGTTCACCTGTGCGGATATCGCTGGACTTCACTCCGACATGAAGGAGGAATTGGGTACTCCCTTCATCCAACTTGGAGACAATGCGATGAGAGGTTATGGAGTAGCAGTCAACCTAGCAGTAGGGCATGGTTCCATCGATGAGAGCAATCTCAAGAACTTAGGGACGAAGGTAATGGGTGACACAAAAGCATCGGTTGAGTCATTAGCCAGCAAGAGTACTGACTATGCCATCATGGACTTCAGGGGAGTCGTCGATGGTATTGACAACACAGGCAAGGATGTCAAGATGCTGGAGTTCCGAGTCGGTTCGGAGGAAAACAAGATGCTGATTGCATTCAGCCACCTCGAGCCTGCGAAGAAGACTGATGGGATGAACTACCCCGAGTTGAGAGGCGAGTGGTTCCTAGCATGGATATGCGGTCGCTACTGGGGAGAGGACTTCCTAGCACAGGAGGAGGAGTGAACATGGTACCAGCAGCAATGATGCTCAATATACTGATGACGCAGTACAAGGAGAATACTTCGATACCCTTCAATGACTATCCATTCCCAGTTCTATACGAGGCTTGGGATTTAGGCAAGGAGAGTATGGATAGCGTCAAGAAAGAACACAAGAATCTACTCATTAGAGTCTTGAAGGAAACAGAGGTGTTCCTCGGTATAGACCAGACGGTAATCACCTGCATTGACGAAGGAGTCAACGTCATGGAGGACTTGATATGACCTACACACACGGTTATGGTACGACTTACACGTCCTACAAGAGCGAGGCTACTGAATGCCACTGGGGCAACCCTCTGGCATTCACCACGCACGATGGCATTCAGGTATATGCTGGAGGCAGCAGTCGTGGTGGCGGGTGGTGGAAGATGAACCCACTACCGGAGTTCGCTATGGGGCCAGACAGCGAGGTCAAGAAGGGATACAGCCAACTCAAGGTGGACACGAAGGGCAAGAACATGGAAGGTTGGCATTGCATGAAGGTATTGGAAGAGAGGACACCTCCGGCAGTCTTGGAGATGGATTTCCCTGACTACAATGTCCCTAGGGATTGCGATGTCGCTTTCTGGGAGGCTCTAGCAATAGACCTCAGAGAGCAGGGAATCACGAGAGTCCATGCCATGTGCATGGGAGGGCACGGTAGGACAGGCATTCAATTAGCCTGTCTTCGATGGCACCTAGCAACTGAGGAAGAAAGGAAGGCATGGCCTGACGCTAACACCCTGATTGCAGAGATACGAAAGAATTACTGCAACAAGGCTGTCGAGGCTGACAAGCAACAGGCATACGTCGCCCTTATGTGCGGTATTCCGGCAGGTGAGACGCTTTCCTTTCATAAAGGAGGTTACACGTCCACGAAAAGCACCACCACGACTACCGTGGCGGATAAAGGGAGTAATGGCATTGCTAGGTCTCTGCTTGAGTGCGATGAGTGCGACCTTGTGATGTGGGAAGACAAGGACAACCACGACATAGCAGAAGGAGACCTATGCTATGACCACTGCTGCAATGGGCACATGCAAGACATCACCGAGTTTGCAGTGAAGAGGCATTTCTTGACAGATGTGCATTCGTATCAGATATGCCTTGCCACTATGGACTCCTGCTCGGATGTCAGTGGATATCAACTCGGGATTCTCTCCGAGGAACTGATGGAGAAAATGCATGGGGACAATTGGCGCAAGATTCTGGATAGGCTGATGTCCAAGCATGGCAAGAATACCGTACGAGGAAAACTGCTCAGGAACTTGAAGGACGAACTCAAGAATCCCACTGCAGACAACGTGCTTGTGGTGATAGACGATAGCACTACTTCTGAGATGGTGCAGGACTTCACGTTCATAGACTACTCCAAGAAGCACGAGACAGGTGGCAAGAAGTGGGCCAAGTGCCACTTCTGTACTGTTAGCACGTCCCCAGACAGGCTTCATGTGGCATTCAGGACTGATAGTCAAGGCAGGAGTGAGTCGGTGAGGGCTTGCGCTACCTGTGTCTCTAATTCAGACATGGAGTTGAAAGACAGGCTAGACGCAGTGACCACCGATATCGTATCGATAGAGAAGATAGACATGAACGGCACCTATGGTGATTTTGCCTCGGAGGACAACCTGTACACGATAGTGGAAGGGCTCAGCCCCCACCATGCATACAAGATAAGCAATCTGAGAGACCAGAACAAGGCTAAGGCTGCGCAAGTTGACTACGACGTAGATGACTTGGTAGACGGGAAGGGTGACGTGGACGACAAGGAAATTCGAGAGGGTCTGGTTGAACTAGGGCTAACTGATGCTGAGATAGATGCTGAGATAGAGATAAAGAGGCAGGAGACACTGAAAAACTATGGTGAAACAACTTGGGAAGAGTGGGATGATAATGATGATGAATACTCATTTATTTGAGGAGGAAGAAAAAATGGAAGCAAAAATGGAAAGAGATTTTGGAAGCGAAAGAACGAATGAAGAATATGTCAGACTGTTGAGCATGAGCCATGAGCAATTGGCTGTGCTCGTAATCAGACTGTTAGTGGCAGACGGCACTCTGGAGGTGAATGTATGAGCGATAACAATCACTTAGCCGAGATGCTCAAGGACATGATGCCAGAGTTGTACGAGGAAGAAAAAGCGAGTGCGATAGATGCCAATAAGGAACTGGAGACTCTCAAGGGTGAGATAGCGGGCTTGAAGGGCACATTGGAGAATGTCGCTAAAGCACTAGACAAGACTGTGGTGCTTTACAAGGACGCAGTTAGCACGATAGAGCAGATGAAAGCAGAGACTCTCATCAAGAATGAGGCGAACATCCACCTCACTAAGTCTATCGTATCTCAGATGGTCAACCTTCTGGAGATTGACTACAACAAGTTCACCAAAGGCCTCTTGCAGGAGACTGATTTGAACGAGGAGACGATTTTGAAGAGAGTGGAGTCAGCAGTCAAGGACATAGGACAGACAGATGACGTGGTGCAGAAATTAGCCGATAAACTGAGGATTCATGCAATGGCCTCTTTGCAGTCGCTGCTCGATGATATGGATATGGACGCGGAGCAAATTGCTGAGCAGGTATGCCACGACACCGTGGCAAGCCATATCTGCTACTCGACCTTGTCGGACTACGTAGCCTTCGACCCAACGGAGTATTGGGATTCAAGCGATTTGGCTCAGTACTTCTCGGAGACTGACATCGCCGACTATGTCTGCACAGCAACAGTCGCTGAGCACATTAGCACAGATGATATCGCTTCGGAGGTAGACCTCGATGATGTAGCAAGCCACATCTCGGCTGTTGACATCGCTCAGCGCATTGACTTGGGTGGACTTTCCGAGTGCATCGACTTGGATGAGTTGGCTCAGAAGGTTGCAGAGTTGCGAGGTGAGAGTGAATGATGTCAGCAGGTATGGAATTGCAAGGCCACCCCTGCTACAATTTGATAAGGGCTGTCGCAGTTAGGCTACCCTTGAGCGACGGTGCTGTGGTACTAGAACTTCTAGAGAAACACAAGAAGGCAACGATGGGCAGTTCCGAGGTCAATGACTTGATTTCTCTCTGCATAGTGTGCCTCGATGATGCGTTTCCTGATAGGGAGGAAGAGGAATGAACGAAGAAGAACTGAAAGAAAAACTGGAAAAATTGGAAAGGTACGAAGCACAAGAGCGAACGAGAGCAAGATGGCAGCCCTACCGAGAGTTGGAAGACCGCATAACGCACATGGAGAATTGCAAGCGGAGACTGGAAAAGGCGGCAATCTATCAAGACGAGGCTAGTGAAATCTCTAGCGATTTTGACCTGTATCTAACGACACACGGCACCGCTGACATATGGGACGCACTTGCAGACTTTGAGGCTCAGTTAGAGGCGAAGGAGCAGGAATGCGAGGCACTCTATCTTCAGATTGTGACATTGGAGGAAGAGGAATGACCAACATGAGTTATTGCAGGTTCGAGAACACATACGATGACCTGCGAGATTGCTTCCACAACTGGGACGTGAGGAGTGACTCCGAGGAGGAGTATCAGGCTCTCTTGGTGAAACTGTGTGAGGAGATAGCAGCAATATACGGAGGTGATGAGTGAATGGGCGACTACTCAGATTGGGTGAACTACATCGACGACGGATACATCGACGATGCAATCATCTGGTCAATCAGAGACCAACTCACACCACCTGCGGAGGGCTAC
>Ga0209232_1001458_pt1 | contig 12652 bp, 8 predicted proteins | sample ETNvirenome_2_60_FD_184066 | JGI IMG/M metagenome (GOLD analysis project Ga0209232, IMG submission 184066) | Marine viral communities from the Pacific Ocean - ETNP_2_60 (SPAdes) (version 2) | ecosystem: Environmental > Aquatic > Marine > Oceanic | place: Pacific Ocean | collected 2013-06-22
ATATATTGCAAAAAAACTTAAAAAACATGGTACAAAAGGTGCAGTTATTTGGTTTATAGATCAAATAGTAAGAATAACACCTACTAAAAAAGACGATGAAATGTTTGTAAAAATTAAACAATTAATACAGGAGTTTAAATAATGGTTCATTCAATAGTAGTTCTTTTAACAATGGCATCGCTTAATACAGAGCCTTCAGATTCTAATGCTAAACATTTAGATCAATATGCGATGATGAAGGACGTTAAAAAGAAAAAGAAAAAAGGAAAAAAAATTGGCGGATCTAAAGGGAAAAAATCTAAAAAAGGATTCTTTTCTAAAATATTTGGTTCAAAATAATGCCACGATTTAGCCGAACATCAAGATCAAGGCTTGAAGGCGTAGATCCTCGTTTAGTTTTATTGTTAAATGAAGTTGTTAAATATTTTGATATTATTGTTATTGAAGGTAAAAGAAGCCAAGAAAGACAAAATCAATTAGTTAAAGAAGGAAAATCTAAAACAAAGTTTGGCAAACATGTAGATGGATTAGCAGTTGATATTGCTCCTTATGATCCTACTGTAAAAGGTAAAATAGATTGGAAGGCTCGAGATGATTTTCACATGTTAGGTGGTTTTGTTCTTGGAGTCGCTTGCAAAATGGGTATAAACATTCGTTGGGGAGGAGACTGGTCGTCTTCTTCTCTTGCTAAAGAAGTTCGTACCACTAAAGACAATAATTTTGATGATTTAGTTCACTTTGAAATAAAGGAATAATATGACACAAATAAAACATATTCCTACAGCTTTTATTACTGATAAAGATGAGTATTCACCTCAAGAATTAGCTGATTTATATGGAGTTAAAAAAAGGACTATTCGCAATTGGAAACAGTCGTTAAGAGATAATTATGGCTTTGAAGCTGCGCAAATGCCTCCAGATGACATTCCTATCGAGTCTTTGATTGAACATAGAATGAGGCAATGGGATGTTAAACATAAATTTGAAGAAGCTGAAAAATTAATTAATGTTAAAATTTTAAAAGACGGACCTATAGGGATTGCTCATTTTGGAGATCCTCATGTTGACGATGATGGAACAGATTTAAAAATGCTTTTAGATCACTCTAATATAGTAGCCAATACAGATGGTATGTATGGGGGAAATGTTGGCGATCTTCAAAACAATTGGGTAGGTCGTTTAGGAAGGTTGTATGGCGAGCAAGGAACATCAGCTAAAGAAAGTTGGAGACTAACTGAATACTTTATTGGTTTAGTTCCATGGTTGTATTTAGTAGGAGGGAATCATGACGCTTGGAGTGGAACTGGAGATCCTTTAGAATGGATAGTTGGTCGTAGTCCTACTCCTTTTGGAAACCATCGAGTTCGTTTAAATCTTCAATTTCCAAATGGCAAAGAAGTAAGAATTAATGCTCGTCACAACTTTAAAGGCAACAGTATGTACAATACTGCTCATGGAATTACTAAAGCAGTAATGCAAGGCTGGAAAGATCATGTATTATGCGCAGGGCACACGCATGTATCGGGTTATCAAGTATTAAAAGACCCAATGTCTGGTTTAATTAGTCACGCAGTTCAATGCGCTAGTTATAAAATTCATGATCGTTATGCTAAAGAATTAGGCTTAGACGATAAAAGTATTTTTGTATGCCCTGTTACTATTATTGACCCGCAATACGATGACAATGATCCTCGTTTAGTTACTACTATTTTTGATACTAAAGAAGGTGCTGATTTTTTAACTTGGAAACGAAATAAAAAATAATGCCTAATAAATCTAAAGAGATTAACCCTTTTGACGGTGGCTTAAATAATTACCATAATGCTCGAGATATTGAAGACAATGAGTTAGCATCTGCTATTAACCTTGATGTTCGTAAAAAAGGGCAAATATCAATAAGTCATGCTTATACAGGAAGTTCTTCTGTTGATTATAATTTTAACACTAAAAAAGACAAAGGTTTGTTTGTTTTTACTAGAGACTATACTTTAGCGGACCCACCTGTTGAAGACCCTACTGAATTATTTGTTTTTGTGAGAACTAGAAATTTAAACCTAGCAAGTTTGGTTGTTACAAACAATTGGGCTGATAGCAATTCAACAGAATTATTCAATTTTGGAAATACAGGAGGTTTGTATTCCGTAGAGCCAAGTTATTATATCTTAGATGGCAATTTAAGAATGGGTGATGGCAGTTTTCAAACTCCTCAAAGATTTTATGGTGTAATAAAAAAACAAGAACTACATGCGTCTAATCCAACAATCTATTCAATTAACGAAGCAAATACCATTGGTAGACCTTTAGTAGATGGAGGAAGAGTTTATTTTACAAACACAACAGCTTTTGATGAAACAAGCGATACTAATGGTTATAGTTCTTCGGCAGATGCTGAAGGAGTTGTAAATTTTAAACTTACAGGAATTTCTTCAGCTACTAACGAAGTTTTAAAATTTGAATCTGGTCAAACAAATTCTATTGCTGATTTAGATTCTGCTCAAACAGGTGGCGCAAATGAAGTATTGCCCACAACTCTTTCAAGTGCTAATAGTCCTACTAAAAGCTCAACTCACGCAACTTCACAATATGGTATTTCTAGTTCGTTTCAAAAAAGAACAACAGGTAATTCTTATAGTGATTATCTGTATTCAGCAAATGGAAACGATTCTAATGATGTGTTTCTTGCAGTTGCATCACAAAAAACACAAGCCGATCACGAAGTTATTTTAAAACTAGCTAGTTCAATTAGTTTTACTAATAAAAGTGTTTTTCTATCTTTGTGGGTTCCGTCTGGAGGTTTAAACAGTCTTGCAAGTATTGGTTATAAAATTCGCATTGGAACGTCAATACCTGCAACCTCAACTGGTAATGCTTATGTTTTTGATATTGCAAGTGCAACTTTTACAGCAGAAACATGGACGCAAATAGAATGTTCTTATGGTAGTCATAGCTCTATAGAAGGCGCTCCAAATCCAAATCACATTAATAAGATTAGCATAGAAACTATCGCTACAGGAACTAGTCAAGCTCATAGAGATAATGACTGGGGTTTTAATTTTGCAGTAGATCAAATTAAACTAGGTGATCCAGCAACAGGAACATGGACAGGTAAATACAAATTTTACTATGGGTGGGTTTATGACTATACACAACACAGTGAAACTAGAGAGTTAGGTAATCAATCTTCACCTATTACTTTAGATCGCAATGAATTAGAGATTACTGCTTATGCTAAAGCTAGTGCAGGAGGTTGGAAAAAAATGGCTGATTCATACGCAAATGATGATACACATAGAATTACTGGAGCCAATCTTTATTTTTCTGAAGTTGATGATGCAGGTCGATTAAAAAACTCTGATAAAAAACATTTAATGGAGTTGCATTTTGAAAATGGAGTTAGAGAAAACGTAACTGACGATTGGGAACCGTGGAATGAATCAGCAACAAACTTTGGTCACAAAGCTCCTACTATTACTTCTAATTCTCCTTCGGTAATTGATACATTTTTAACTATTGCAGGCTATACAGAAAGAGACAAGGTTAAATACATTAATCATAATAGCGCAACAGTTATGAATCGTACTGCTTATATAGGGAATGTATCAATAAGACAAAATAATAATAAAGATATTATCTATACAGACAGGATATACAAATCAGTTAAAAACCAACCAGATATTTTTACAGATAATAGTTTTTTAGAAGTTGCCGCTAACGATGGTGAATCTATAACTGCATTAGCGAATTATGGTGATTTCTTAATGGAGTTTAAAGAAACTTGCATGTATTTAATTAACGTAACTCAAGATATAGAATACTTAGAAGAAAAGTATGCATTTAGAGGTGTATGGGCTGACACTGCAATTGTTAATGTTGCAAGTGGAGTATGTTGGGTTAATAAATACGGTTGTTTTTTATTTAATGGAAAAGAAGTCATTGATTTAACTGAAAAAAAGATCGACAAAGCAGATTGGAATTCAATAATGGATGAAAAGCCTAAGATTGGATACAAGCCATTAGAAAACCAAATTCATGTTTTTGGAAGTGGTTCATCAAGAATAATGGTATTTGATTTTATTAATCAAAATTGGGTAAAGTTAGCAGGAGGTACTACTTCAGAGGGAAATGCACTCCCAGGTGGTTATCCTACTTACCATAGCAATATCCAAACTAAAAAAGATGGTACTATAATATTCATTAAAAACAATGGAGCAGACTCTACATTGCCTTTTGTTTTTGGTGCAGATACTAGATATATGGAGATCATAACTAAAGACGATGCTTTAGAAGATCCTTCTCGTAATAAAAGTTTAAAGAAATGCTACCTGACGTATAAAATAAACGATGCTACCAACGTTCCGACCATCACTTATAGAACTAGTGGTAATTCGACTGATAAAGCCTTTCACACACCATTGGTTAATACGTCAGGTGAGTTTTCTACAATAGAATTAAAACCAAATGTAAGATCTGAAGCAACAAATCATACAAGTTTTCAAATTGTTATTAAAGGTCTTACCCACCATACATTTGAAGTAAACGACATTAATTTAGTTTACAGGGAGAAGTATATTAAATAATGCCAAGCAGTAAAGAAAAAAGAGCGCAAAGACATCAAACTAAAATTAAAAGCAGTGTGTCTAAGCCAACAAAAAGAGCAAAGATTGTTGAAAGAATTAAAGATAAAGGTTATAACGAAGTTCAATTTATTGATGGTAAAAAATTCTATACGCCTTTATCAAGTACATCTCAAAATAATGAACAGTTAGATACTTTAAGTAACACTTCAAGTGATCAAGCTACATTAATTAGTTCATTGGAAAAAAGAATAAAAGCATTAGAGGGTTAGTATATGAATTATAAAAAATATTTCCTAATTTTAGTTTCCTTAATTTCGGAGTTTTGTATGCAAGGCACATATCATGACTCGTTCTAGGATCCAATACACACCGTCCATGGTTAAAGCGTTATCATCTGCTGATAGCGAAATCAAAAAAGCACAAGGTCGCTTAAAAGTTGGCTTATATCTATCTGATGCTTTACAAAAAGATTTTGGCAACATGAATAATGCTTTAAAATCTGCAAAACAATATGACCAAATAAGTGAATTGGTTAATAAAAATCCAGACCTTAAAATGCCTTCTAAGTATGAGTTTATGAGTGGCAACCAAGCTATTGAATATAAAGATATGTTTAGCGTAGATGCTTCTGATATTCAAAATTTAGATTTATTATACAATAAGAAAGATGACCTTTTAAAAGTTGGTGAGGCTTTAGGATTTGATTTAACCCCAGCACTAGAACAAGCTTTGGAGATAAAATAATGAGCCAAGACAATACTTTTGATGGTTTTAATCGTAGAAAAAAATCAGAATTTTTTAATATAACTGCTCCAACAGGCAATACTATGGCAGTGCCAACTGGAGAATCTCTAATGAACGATCCTCAATATCAAGTTCAAGGAGGTTCTGGTGGAGGTGGTTTATCAGATATTATTCCTCAAGGAGTTAGTAAAAGTTCTTTGGGTGAGTTTTATCAAGATAATCAAGCTATGATTGGAAATGTTATAGGTGGTGGCTCTATGGCAATAGGTGGTTTCATGGCATCAAAAAATATTGATAATGCTATGGGCGATATTGATAAAGCTATTGGCGATACTGCAAGCTTAATTACAGACAGCATTACTGAAACAGATAACACCATTGATAATTTAAATACTCAACTAGCTCAATTAAGCAATACAGCTAGTGAAAATGCAAATACAAAACTTAGCAGTTCTTTTGATAAAATTAATAAACAAAAGTCTAATATTGGCGGTGGGATGTTAACTGCTCAAAGAGATAAAGTAAGAAGAACTTTAAGCAATGCTTTAGATAATACTGTTGACACTTATAGATTAAAAACAGATGCAAAAATAGATCAAGCCTACAACTTATACAGAGATGATGTAAGAAAAGTTGAAAACATTCGTGAAGAATTAAGAGCAAAAAAATCACAACTAGAAGATGAAAAACGTAAAGCACAAACAGGGGCAGTTTTAGGTGTTTTATCTGTAGGTGCTGATTTAGTATTGCCAGGGTCTGGTCAAGCAATTAGAACAGGGGCAAAGGCGTATCAAACTTATGGCTAACGGAAGAAACAATAACACAATTCCTTTAATGGGATTGTTAAATCAAATTGAAAGAAATGAAGTTAAAAGCACTAATCAAGTTGGTGAATTAATGCAAAGCTTTGAATCTCTTGCTAAACAAACTGATTCAGTAGAAGGTTATGAAAATGCAAAAACAAACATTCAAAATCTTCCCGATTTAAATCCATTTGTTAAAGCTAAAAAAGATATTCTTCTTAAAACATTAGACAATGAAATTAAAAGTCAAAAGACTTACGACTCTTTGCAAACAGAAGTAAATAATTTAACAAGTCAAATAAAAGCAAATCCTACAGAGAATTTTAATTCTTTGCTTGCTGATATGACTATGACAATTGCTAGTAAAAAGAATATGATTTCTGATGAAGAAAATGTTCAATTAAAAACATTATTAGAAGGTTTAGATAGTTATTCAAATATAAGACAAATAGAAAATGAAGCAGATCAATTAGCAAATACTGTTAATGCTGAAGGAGAAAATAATCCTTCTAAAGCTAATATGTCTTTACAACAAAAAAATCAATTAAGTGGTTTATTAACCGAAGCTAAAAGAACAGGTAATTTGTCTAAGCCTCAAGGTCTTATTAGTAATGCAATTAGTGGGGAAGCAGAAGCTCGTGCAGATGCTATAGAAGCACTTGGAAAAAGTGATCAATATGGAGGTGCGAGCGAAAGTATATATTATACAGGAATAAATAAACAAAGGGATTTAGCAGGCACACTTACTAATGTAGCTAGAGTTATGAGTCAAGATAAAGATAATCCATATACAATCACTATGAGAACTGAAGGGTATGGCGAAGGTAAAAAAATTACTGATCCTAATCATTATATTAATCAAGCTGATAAAGCGGCAGACATTATTCATGGATTTATTTTTGGTGGAGATTTAGAAGATGATTTTCTTGGCAGTCTTGGGAATAAATGGAAAGATCCAAGCAGTAAAAAAGACAAAAATGATCGATGGAAACCTCAATACGTTGAAAAAATGATTGAATTTGTTCAAAAAGAAGAAAAAGAAAGTGGATGGGGTAATAAAGATTTTAGTAACGCAGATTCTCGAAAATTAAGAGGTTTTGCATCAGCATACGGTTTTGATATGACAGATAAATTTGGAAGTGAAATGCGTACTAACGTTACTAATTTGTGGGCTAAAGCAGTTGATTATTATAATTACAATCAAGATGTTAATTCGCTTTTAGACATAAGAAGACAGACCGATTCTCAAGCAACAGAAGGGTTACAGTTCGAGTCACAGTTTAATATAATGGATTAATTGGGATGCCAACTCCATCTTTATTAAGAGGTGAATCATTATTAAATAAGTTTAACGAACTTGATCAATATGATTTTGAAAAAGGCAAAATACCTCTTATATACGAGCCTTCTGAAGAAAACAATGTTGTACCTCATCAAGACTTTTTTGAAGTATTAAACAAGCAAATAGCCTCAATAGATTCTAATTTAGAACCTATTAACTACAAAGCCCCAATGGTTCAAACTAAGGACATGAAAGAGCATCCAGAGTTTCAACAATATAGAATGGTTTTAACAAACATTGCCTCTGAATCTGTTGATTTTCAAAGTTTAACGCCCACTCATCAAAAAAGAATTATTGATTACAATGCTTTACAAGCAACTGCGTTGCATAACGTTGTAAAAGATCGTATGCCCGATGATTTAAATGAAAAAGATAGAAAAGAAATTTATAAAACGTATAATCGTTATTTTGAACAAAATTATTTGCCTGCAATTAATCAAACAATTAAAGACTATTCAAGGGTACACTCCATTGACGCTTCTAATGATAATTTAAAAACTGCATTTGCAAATACATTGGCGTCTGCTATTGAAGGTGTGGGTACATTATTAGAACCTACTGGAGTTATAGAAGGTAAATGGCTTGAAGAAAAGGCTGATAAAGTAAGAGATTGGACAAAAGATTATAGACAAGGCACTGGTATGTTTGCTTTGTCAGAAGAAGAAGTAAAAAGAGAGTATGGTGATGGTTGGGATGCAGGCTTTATGACCACAGGTACTTTTAAAAACGGTTATGCTTTAAGTAAAGTAATGGAAGGCATTGTTCAACAAGGTGTTCAAGGGGTTGCTCCCTTTGCAGGTGGTATAGTTGGAGGGGCTATAGGAGGACCACTTGGAGCAGTTACAGGAGTAGGTATTGGTTTAGGAGCTGGTGCTACTATTGAAGCAGGTTCTTTTGAAGATGAAATGCGAGAAAGTTATACTTCACTAAGAGAGCAGGCTTTATTGGCTCGTAAAATGGTTGAAAGTGGAACAATGACCAATGCAGAGTTTGTGTCAAGATATAGTATTGATATTGGTGAGCAGATGGAAGGCGAGAATATCATGATTACTGCTGACGTATTAAGTGATAAAAAAATTGAAGAAATAACAGAAAATTTAGCTAGGTCTTATGCTGGTTTCTCTACAATGGTTGAAGGAGCAGGTACTGTATTAAGTTTAGCAGGAGGACCTGTTATCTCTAAAGGTTTAAGTAAACTTACTTCTCGTTTTATAGCAAGTAAAGTAGGTCAAAAGGCTGTAGCAAATCGTATTTTTAATACAATTAAAAAACCATTAGTCCCTGTTCCAGCAGTTATAGGAGAAGTTATTCAAGAAGGTACAGTTGAAGGTATGCAAGAAGACATGAATATGACTTTAATGCAACCTTATATGGCTGATTACAATAGGTTAACAGAAGAGCAACAACAAGAAAGAATTAAATCTGCACGATTCTTAGGAGGTGTGCTTGGTGGAGGTATGAGAGTTGGCGCTCAAGTTGGTAGTAAAGTAACTGATGGTATTGAAAGTTTAAAAAATAAAGCCTCTGACATGAATTTAAAAGAGGCTATTCTTGGTGAATACGATATTAATAGAGTTTTAAATGGAGATGTAAGTTCTGAAATAACTGAAGCACGAAAAAAGAATAAACTTTATGTACATGAAAATGGATTTCAAACTGATTTAGCAGTTCAAGTAGCTTTATCGATTGATCCTTTAATGGGTAATTACAGAGAAACAATAAAAGGTTTAAGTGGGGATCCACAAAGAACCGATGAGTTTATCGCAGTTAGACAAAAATTTAGTTCTGAATTATTAAAATCATTACCAGACTTATTAATAGAGGCTAAGAAAAAAGGGATTTTGTCAAATCTTGATTTAACTGCATCTGATTTTAAAGACAGAATATCTCCTCAAGCTTTAAAAAAAGTATTTGGTAGAGAAGCTCAAAAAGTCATTAAACAAAGAGCCAATGCTTTTGACGTTACTGACGATTTATTAGCTCAAGAATATGATTCTAATAATGAATACGATTATAAAGATCATGTGTCTAAACAAAAATTAGGCGATCTTGTAAATAAATATAATAAATTAACAACAATTAAAAAACCTACCCTTAAACAACAAAAATTAAAAAAGAGCTTAGAGGCTCAAATTAAAAGTTTAAGAAAAGTTAACCAAACTAGAGCAGACATTAGAAACATTCCTAATGATGAGGGAGTTAAAAAATCTTTATCTAAAAATGATCCAACTGTTATTAATTCTTTAAAGCCTGCAAATGAATTAGTATTTATTGATAAAAATATTAAAGAGTATTTAAAAGCAGATAGGTCGCAATTTAATTTAAGAGTAGGTAATAAAACTTTAAAAAAGAACCCAAAGACAGGGAAAAAAGAAATTGCTTATATTGCTAATCCAGTTTTTCATACTCAAATGCAACCTGGGGCAAAGAAAGCAAACTTAAACTTTAAGGAAGTCACTGTTTTTGAAAGTGATATTTCAACTGCGTTAACAAAAGAAAAGAATGAAAAAGGTAATTTTAGATGGAGTCCTCCACAAAAATCAAAAGCTACGCCTAAAGCAAAACCTAAATTAAAATCTTCTTTTAGCGCAGGTAAAGACTTAAAGATTGATCCAAATAAAGGTTTTTCAAAACCTGTTAAAACAGAAATTGAAAAAGCTAAAAATTATAATGGTAAGCAATTAACTCAAAAATTAAAAGAGGCAGGCGTTAAAGGTCGCAGTAATCTAACAACGGTTGATCAAAAACGAGAAGCTTATATAGATTATCTAATAAAAGAAGCAACCTCTGTATCAAAGTTTGAAAATCAACCAATATTAAATATTAAAAAATTATCTAAAAAAGCTAAAGAAGCTATTGAAGTTGTAAGTAAACTAAAAAATACTAATGTAGGGATGTATGGTAGTGTTGAGTTTCAAGATATAGGATTAGATACTAAAAAAGATTTTGAACCAATTTATAATGAATTATTAGAAGCTGGTTTAATTAATAAATCAGATAATTATTATATTTCTTTAAAATTTCCTTATCAAGAACTTAAAGATTTTATTGTAAATGAAAAAAATCCAACTGCTTTAGTATCAAAACAAAGTAGAAAACTTAGAGGTTTGCCCGATTTAACAAAAGAAGAAGAAGCAATACATGATTATTTAGTGCAGACTAAAACTCTTCCATCTAAACTAAACAAATTTACTTTTGGTGCGCCAAAAGAATTTGATAAAAGTAATCAAAAAACTTTAGACTACATTAGATCAATAACGTCTACTGCATCATCTATTGGTTCAGTTGGGGGAAATAAAAATACATTTCCTCATGAAAACATTGCTAAAAATAATAAGTTAGGAAAGTTTTTAACTGACGCAATTAGCAAATTAAATGTAAAGTTTGAATACGACTCTGAACAAACAGTTTCAGGAAAATACAATTCAAAAACAAACACAATTACATTGCGTTCTCAAGAGGATACAAAAGAAAACCATAAGACTATCCAACATGAAATTGTACATGCTTTAACTAGTCAGACGTTAAAAGATTTTGATAATGGAAAGTTAAGTAAAAAAGATCCTCGTTATAGTTCAGTTGTTTCTTTAAATAAATTATTTAAAAAGGTTCAAAAAGCATTAGGGAAAGACGAAAAAGAATCCATTAAAAAATTAGAAAAGTTTATTAAGGACTATAAACAAGGTGTTGAGTTAACAGATACTGAATTATTTGAAGCTCAACAGTTAAGAGAAGAATTTTATGCATTTACAAATTCAAGAGAGTTTGTTGCAGAGTTAATGACCAATCCTTCTTTTCAAGACAGACTTAAAAAATTTAAGATACCTAATAAACAAACCAGCTTATTTGAAAAATTTAAAGAATTAATAGCAAATGTTTTAGGATTTAAAAAACAAGATACCGCTTTATATCAAGGTGCTTTGAATATTGTTGATATTATTTCTGAATCTGTTGAACCACAAACAAAAAGAAAAACAAAACCTATTTTAATTGCATCAAAAGATTCTCAAAGTTTATTAGAAAACTTACAAGCTTTAAATCAAAAAGATTCAGATGTTAACTTTTTATCAGAAAACACAGAAGCAATGGCTGTTCAAAATGTCATTGATGATTTAGTAAATGAAGATTTTATTGTTGATGAAGATGCTGATGTAAACTTTTTAGTTCGTTGGGGAAGAACAAAGGGAATATTAAGCAAACAAGATAAAAACAGAGTATATAGAGCCTTTGAGCATTTATGGATTTCTCTATACACTAAATACGATTTACCCGAAACTTACTTTACTCATTGGGAAGATAATGTAAACAAATTTTTAGAAGGCACTCCTATAAAAAAACATTTTAAAGAATGGTCTAAAAATTACAGAGTGGATATTTTAAATCAGCCTGATCGAGTAGGTATGTTTGCTAAAGAGAATGAAGAAAGCGTATTTAATTCTACTTTAACAGGAGATGCTTCATTTGATGAAATATTAGCAGATGTAAAATCAGCGTATGAATATACTGAAGAATTTATCAGACAAGGTATTGGTGTTAATGAAGAGGGAAGGTTAGAGGCAGATACTAAATCAAATAATTTTGCCAAGATTGATATGGGATTTTTTAAAGAAATAGAATTAAACCCCACTAGCCAACAAGAAGAAATTTTAAAAAAAGTAATACAAGAAGAAGATGATATTAATGGATTTATAGAACAAGTATCTGACGATAAATGGATTCAACAAAACAAATTGTATCTTAAAAATGGATTAAATTTAAGAGAATTACTTTCCCTTGATACTAAAGGCGTTATAGAACGAGCCTTAACTCGTTATTTTGTTTCAAATAAAAGAACTAATAGAACTCCTACTGGTCGAGGAGCAAAACAAAAAGATGCAGTTAAAACGTATTATGGTTTATTTAAAGGTGGAAAAGGAGCTGATGGACAACAAATAAAAGCTCCCTCTTTTGATTTAAAAATTAAAGACAAGTCAAGAATATTTTTTACAGGTCAAAAAGAACCTCAAGTTCTTTATAAAAACGTTCCCGATAAAATGCGTACTCGGGCAGTTGAACGTAATTTTAATCCAAAAGATTTATTTTATATTTCTTTAGATGATTTTTGGGGGTTTGCTCCTCCTAGTGAAGTAGTTGGCGAGAATGGTCAAGTTCAAAAGGTGTGGAATAATGGTCTTAGAAATTTAAAA
>Ga0209232_1001459_pt1 | contig 12649 bp, 39 predicted proteins | sample ETNvirenome_2_60_FD_184066 | JGI IMG/M metagenome (GOLD analysis project Ga0209232, IMG submission 184066) | Marine viral communities from the Pacific Ocean - ETNP_2_60 (SPAdes) (version 2) | ecosystem: Environmental > Aquatic > Marine > Oceanic | place: Pacific Ocean | collected 2013-06-22
GAAGCGCAAGCATAGCGTTGAGATAATAGATGTCTCAGACAATCAGTCTTTACGAGAGGCTCATAGCCTAAAAAACAATCGTTGGCCAACAGTGCCAATGATAAGTGTTTGTAATGATGAGAAGAACACCGAAGAGTTTATTGGTGGCTACACTGATCTTATGAATTACTTCAATGGTAAAAAATACCAGCACACAGCAGATTAAGGATAAAAAAATGATTTGGTTATTAACTTCACTACTGAGCGTTGCTTCGGCAGATGCCCTCAATGTCCCAGAAACATCTTACACTGGGGCGACAATCTTGGAGGGTGATACTGATGTCTGGTTCAACGAAGTAACAGATGCAAACTATGAACAATCAGACTACACTTATGCATTCTTTGAGGGAAATACTCTTTACGTTGGAAATTCAGATAACTATGGAAACTCTGTCGATGGTATCGTAGAGTTTTTTTGGTTTGAGTCTTCTATTGATAGAGGTTCGGACTTTTATGTTGCGGTAGTCAAAGTAAGAGCAACACCGGGTCGTGATTGTCCTTGGTATCTTGGTGGTACTGACTGTGAGTTGTGGGCTGATGATTGGCAAGACTGGGGAGAATACCCTGTTGTTTCTGTTGAAGCAATTACCGATGTATCACGAGAGCAAGGTGCGTTCCGTTGGGACTGGGCTGTTCCTTTTGAGAACTATGGTGTCGATGCTTATGGACAAATTAGCGTATCAAATCAGTATGGGATTGGTGCCAATGTATCTGCTGGTGCTGAGGGTTCGGCCATGACAGCAGTTAGTTTACCTGATGGAACAAACATCAACGGTGTTCCTGTTGGTGGAAATGCCGCTGGTTCTGCGGAGATCCAATCAAAAGGTTATCTTAATTCTGAATTCATGGTCCAGACTCAATACGAGACAACATTGTATGAGTGGGATGTGTTTGTGAATGGCCGAGCAGACTTGATGGCATGGGATACCTACCTCAACTTAGGAGAGCGTGCTAACCAATCTGCATACTATGAATACTTTCTACCAATTCAGGTAGAGTTTGGCCACAACTTTTACATGGACCAGTTCAACTTTGTGTCTAACTTTGACATTGGAAACATAAACCCGTTCGCCTATGAGTTAGGCCTTAGTCTTCAAGGTGTAGAGATTGCACCACCATTCTATGAGGAGCCTGAGCCGTCCTCTGAGCCTGCTGAAGAGCCGGTAGAGGAAGTAGAAGAAGAAGACACTGCTGCACCTGAAGAAGAAGACACAGGCGATTCTGAAGCCTCTGAAGGGGAACTAGAGTTAGATGGAGATACACCGGCACCAGTCAAAACTGGATGTAACTCAGTAGACAAGGCAATTTGGCTAGGTCTTTTCGTTGTACCATTCGTTTTACGGAGGAGAGAATGATATTATTGCTAATGCTAACAGCACTTGCTGGTCAGCCACCTGAGACTGTCGCAAAAGAAACTATAATCGTTGAAGAGAAACCACCAGAGGTTTACATAGACAGTGCAATAATTGTTGACGAAACAAGAGTTCTGAATGAGACACACACTAATTCAATCATTAGCGGCATGGCAGCACAGTATGCTCACCACTATTTTCCAACAGACCTTGAGCCAGTTATCTTTGATGATCTAAGTAATCTTTACGCAAAGGATTGCGACTATCAAGCCAGCACCTACGAGTGCTCTCTCAACAATGACCATTGGTATGTGATGACTAACATACACTTGACAAAGGAAGTTCTTGGTGTATCAATGAAGATTTATGATAACTACGGTAAACTCCGAGCAGCAACTGCAACCACCAATGTCGTAAAGACTGAATGCAGAACACCACCGCGTAGGAGAGTACCACACCCGACCCAAGGGTCAGTCCCTTACGACCCTCCTGAGGAGTGCAAAGAGGTGTATCCACGTCTATTATCGAAATCTTTGAGACAATCAATCAAAATTTTGTTTAGTAACATCCGTCCGTAAGCCCGAGTGCTACGGACTTTTTTATTTTTCTGCCCCTATTTAAAATACGGGGGGCGCTGATGTGGTGAGAAAAATTCTATTCTTTTTTATGATTCTAACTTTAGGAACATCATTTGGTTGGTGGAGCAACTATGATGAATCTTATGTACCGGACATTTATGATTTTGCCCCAACCGGCATGACCAAGGCAGCAAAATCATCAGTTATCATTACAATCTTAGATAAAGAAACTAACCCAATAAGCAACGGATCAGGGAATTATTTTAGACACAAAGGACACTTGTTTATCATCACTGCCGCTCACGTTGTAGACAAAGGCGATTACATTGCGATTCAAGAGAGGGGTCCGAATATTGAGTTTGCCAGAGTTATCTACACAGACCCAGTAAACGATTTGGCGGTTCTGGTTACCGAAAAACAGTTGAAGTATACCAAGCCAATACATTACCACGTAGACAAAAAACTAGAGTACGCAGAACCAATCTGCTATGTGGGAGCACCAGCGGGTGTTGCTTTCTATCCGTCGCAAGGTTTTGCGGTAGAGAAAAGAGGCAATTACATTTTGACAAACATTTTCGCATGGCCAGGATCAAGCGGTTCAGTCGTCTTTTCAGACGATGGGATAGTTGGTGTGGTATCAAGCGTTATGATGAAGCAGGATGCTTTCGGGGTTGATCTGATACCAAACATTGCTTTGTTATCTGACATCAACACACTTGACATAGAAGTTTTGGAGGACTTATTGAAGTATGCAAGAGATAGTGTTAAAAGAGGGGATGCTGATAAGTGACAATGGAAAGGTAGGTATCATTGTAAAGGAGATAAAATCCGGAACATGGTCAGAAGCACCGCTTTTCAACTGGAGGACGAATTATGAAATTTATTTTTTTTCCACTGGAGATGTCACAATTATCGGAGAAGAGACTGTACGTAGACTAATGGAACTGGGATCCTTCAAGATTCTAGATGATAAGCCATGAACTCCTACTACCCTACTACTACCCTACTACCCCCCTACCTACCCGTCATGGACTCATTGGAGGTGATCAACAGTTGAGATCGCGCATAGCCAGAAGCATCCCCGAGGGTGCGCTTATACTTGCACGCAAGGGTGAAACTGTACATACGTGCGTAGTCATAACGGACTACTCAAGTATAATGATAGACTCGATCTTCTCGTATTACTATGCATGGTCTATGACCATAGACTCGTGCATACTTGTGTATGATGACGAGGTGATGACCGTGCTTGATGACGAGACACGCTATGATGTCAAGGTAGAATACTCAGACCTAGGTGTAGCTGAGGGTTATTCTATCAATCCTTTTCGTTGGATACCAAATTCCTCGACCAACCCACAAGATTTTGAACATTGTGATGATCACGAGGATGAAGTGAGACCCATTTTTGATCTCTCAGGAACCGACTCGGATGAGTGAAAATCCTTTTTGAGAATGATTATCAATAAGGTCATTTTTTTAATTTGTCAAGAAAATTTGTACAAAAAACTAGATAAAGTATGAGAAAACCCCGAGCCGACCACCGTGGATACACATACAGTCCTGGCGATTTAGTGGTTTGGATGGATGTTATTGATGGTACACACGATGAGGTTGGTATTGTGGTGGAGGTGGTAAAGGATGACTACGACCCCGGTGGATACCCGCTTTACATTGTTATGATGTCACACGGGAAAGACATAATTACTGGCTGGGATGCTTTGTTTGTTCTCGTACCACACGATGTTTATGTAAAAAGTAAAAAAAAGACAAGGAAACACCTTGACAGTGATGATGAACGTGTTACATTATTAACAAGGAGCAGCCATTGAATGTAGGCGACCTTGTTATTCTTTGCAGTAAGGCTTACGAACCAGAGTTTGTAGAGGATTGGGGTGTCGGCATGGTGGTTACGTACTCTGACCCGTTTAGAACAGCAGATGTCTTTTGGTTCAAGAAAGGGTATTGTAGAGTATTCATAGACGTTGTGCTTGAGGTGCTATAGGGAGCAAAAGTGTTTAGTGTTGGTGACCTAGTAAAGTTTAGAATACTAGTCGGTTACGATGGTTCCGGTTCTTTCTGGTCGTGGCGAGAGGGTATCGGCCATGTAACGGGCGCAATCTATTTAGATGACGGTGCTATGTTTTATGAACTCACAGCCTCAGACGGAGAACTTTTAGAAGCACTACAAGAAGAACTGGAGCGCATCTAATGTTTGACATTGGCTCTTTGGTATGTCATAAATCGAGCGGTGCAATAGGAATAGTTATTTATGTTTCGCCCGATGGTCCATCAATATCTCACCACATTGAGGTTTGGATACCAAACGAGAATGATACTCGTTGGTGGTCCAAACAGTATTGTGAGGTAATATGCAAGTAGGTGATTTAGTTACGATAGTATCCAGATGCGAACAGCTTCGGATGATTGGTGTTTACTTAGGTTCAACCTATCACTCTGATCTTTTCTGTAAGTTTATGTATGATGGTGGTAAAGTTGCTGATTTTGATTTGAGGTTTTGGAAAATAAATGTTATCGCTTGACAAGTTTTCAAAACGTGTTACAATGTTATTGACACAAATAAAAAAGGAGTACAAAGTGTTGAACGAGACAAGACTTACAGGCATCCAGAAAGAAATGAAAGAGATGGGCGAAAGATTTACTCTCACCCACCTACTAGTTACTAGTATGCAGATGATTGAAACACTACCAAAGGACCAGCAAGATAGTGCTTGGCATGCAATCCTGCTTTTGATAGAGGGAGCACGCGAGAGCGGAGTTCTAATAGCGGAGGCCTGATGTGGAGTTTGAGATAGGCGACCTTGTTATTGATCCTGACCTGGGTATCGGCTTAGTTACCGAGGTTATGGTGGATGATAATGAGTTTGATGGTCTTATCTATCTCGTGTTTTACGCTAAAGTAGACGAGCATGTTTTGGAATATGCTTATGAACTAATACCTTACTCCCCTGGACACAGGGACTAACACAGGAGGGCCAATGGCCAATCTAGCATTCAGTAAAAAAGAACCTTGGGATGAAGTGCATCGCGCAATGACAAAGCACATACTTGACCAGACCGATGGTGCGTTTGAGATAAAGCAAAAAGACGGAGCACTATCTGTTTATGCAGAGGGATCCGATACATTACCAGAGGGTCCAGCCGGCTACAGGAAGATTGTACCATCATCATACAAAGAGGGCGCTGATCTACCAGTTAGATTTATGGGCTGGCGATGTGTCTACTACAACGTCCCATACGGACTGCTGGACATTATGTTCAAAGAAAAGAAAAAATAGTTTTCGTTTTTACTTGACAAATCCTACTAACGTGATACATTATCTATGTAACCAACAACCGCATAGCCTTGGAGGGCACAATGCAGATTTACGATCAAAAGGACAATCGCTCACCTAACTCTTGCAGTTATTGCAGACAGCCAGGCCATAATGTTACAAAGTGCCCACACGTTGCTCCTGACTGGGTATCTTGGCAGCGAATGGAAGTTCCTCTCAAGGATCCTGATTGCTGGGTCCATACTGCTCATGCACGCTATGGTAGAATGCACTGGTACAAGCACCCAAGATACTGGGGTGATTGGTATCAGGCGGCTATGCTTGCTAGTAACAAACAAAAGAGAGCACAAGAAAGAGAGACTGCCCCCCGTAGGTCCAAGGCTCAACGCAAGTGTGGATTTTGCGGAGAAACCGGACACACTCGTAGAAACTGTGCAGAGTTGTTAGTGTTTCGTGAGAAAGCAAACAGAGCGAACCAAGCCATCCGAAAGCATGTCTATGACCTGCTTGTTTCTGAGCATGGTATTGACACTGGGGCTTTGATCGAAGCCAAGGTACATAAGTATGATTATTCAAGCGGAGAATATGTGCAAGACTCTTATGGTGTTTGCACCGTAACTGACGTAAACTGGGAAAAGGTCAGTGTAACATCTGACTGGGCTTTGGCCAACAATAGGGCACTGACCTGGGAACTTAGGACACCGATTGAAGTATCATTCATCACCCCAGACGGCTTCCGTGGTAAGATCCAGATTGAACTACACAAGGGTATCTTGCCTAAAGTAGATGCTGATGTAAGGTACACTCCGTCGCGAAAGCCATACATTTCACAAGTCATCTCTCCGTCTCCTACTCCCCTGGATGAGGAGTGGGTACAACAGGCGAGACAAGATGCCTTTGATTGGCTATCTAAGAAAAGAAACCTTGAATGGATAAAAAACAAAGGCCTTTCTGATCTGATTGATGGCTGGGCTGCACGTTACGAAGATCCGGAGCAGAGCAATGATGGTCGGTGATTTGGTACGTCATAAAAAGTTTCTATGGATCGGTCACGTTATGTCAGTCGAACTAACCGACAGTCGGCTGGTTCCTGGTATCTATGATAAAGTTTACATTGTTGAGGTTGTAAGGGGCGATGGTAAGCGGAACAGATGGGCTTCGATAGACCTAGAGGTAGTCAATGACAACAGGTGACCTTATCAAAGTGCATGTTGATACCCCGGATGAAGCACCAGACTTCTCTTTCATCGCTTTGGTTATGCACGTTAGTCCATTCTTCTTGCAAGTCTACTGCCCAGAGGATGGGAAGATTTACACTGTCCCTGAGGATTGGTGTGAGACACTCTAAAAAAACTTTATCGTTTTACTTGACAAACCTTTTGTTCGTGATACATTACTAACACAAGACGAACAAAGGAGAATATGATGCAAGTTGGAGATTTAGTAAGGATAAAAAATGGTTGGACACTGAAAGGTCAGATGGGAGTGATTACAGAGTATATCAAGAAAAAATCACTACCTGATAGTGTGCAAGTGTATATACCAAACCCTCCACCGGATCGACCACAAAACTGGGCTTGGTTGCCTTATTATGATTTGGAGGTACTATGCAAGTAGGAACTTTTAGACTTCCTACTGTGGGAAGTTTAGTAACATATTGTGCACGAACTAAAAAGGCTATTGGCATCGTCGTTTGTTTCGAGCCTGATGGCATGGTCAAAGGCACTACTCGTGTCAAATGGAATAATGGTGATAGTGAATGGATACGTTGGACAAGTGCTTTGGAGGTACTATGCAAGTAGGCGATTTAGTTAGATGGCAATCAAAGCATTACGGCTGGCTCATCGGTATCATTACTGAGCGGTGCGACATTTACGAGGACAGTTACTATGTCAAGTCTGCGGACCATCCTCGAAAGTTCTATGTTGATTATCGAAGCTTGGAGAAACTGTAATGTTTGAAGTTGGCGATTTAGTTGCGCATTATGACCCACACATTTATATGGATGAACCGAAAGGGGAGCGTTCCTTAGGTATTGTGGTGGCGGTCAACCGAGGGACATATACAGTCAAAGTGTATTGGCCCCGATGGTTTGGTTACAGATACTCTTACAATGCTGAGGATTTGAGAAAAATATAAAAAACTTTGTCTTTTTCCTTGACAAATCTGTGGAGCGTGATACATTACTAGTATCAAAGGAGGGAGCAATGAAAAACTGGGATGATGTAGATGTCATTATCGGCTTAGCAGCCCTAATGATTATTGGTGGATTTGCCACCATGATGTTTTTGGCCTGTTCATAACCTGGAGGTAATATGCAAGTAGGCGATTTGATAAGGGTTCTATTCCACGGACGATGCAATGGGAAGTTGGGCACTATTGTGAAGATTGAAAAGAAGCCGGGGTTTGTAGCAGAACACACAGTGATACTTGCAAACGGTGCAGAGATTATTTTGACCCCCATCCAGTGCGAGGTGTTGGCATGAAAGTAGGCGATTTAGTACGATACACATACGATGGTCGCATCGGTGTTGTCACAGAAGTATATGGTCTGATTTGTGACATGGCCACTGTATTTCTTGGTAATGACGAATATGAACTAATCTATGGCGAAGAAGTGGAGTTATTATGCAGATAGGAGACATAGTGTGCCTACCTTGTAAGCGAGAGATTGGTCTGGTCGTGCAGGTTGGCGATGGAAAAGACGACGATATGATCTGTGTTCACTGGACAGGCGGCAAGTTCGCTGGTGAGCGTGAGTGGTGGGTTGCTGCGCTATTGGAGATAGTGTGAAAATAGGTGATTTAGTGATGCACTCCGAGGATAGGAGATTTGGTGTCATAACAAGGTTAGCAAAAGACAACTATCCATTTTATGTGGTGGAGTTTGTTGATGGTGGTGTGTGCCTGTGTTCTCCGGGGTCTTTGATAAAAGTTTCCTAAAATACTTGACAAATCTTTGAAACGTGATACATTACCTATGTAACCAACAACGGAGGAAACAATGGCATCATTCTATCAATACGAAAATGCAACACCCTACAGACTTGACGGTGGTGTCCACCCCCAAACAGGCGATCTTGTAATCGTAAAGACTACTGTGATGAGTTCTATTTATCTTGACAATCTCCCGATGTTTGTGGTCGGGTATATTGTGGAAGCACCTGATAACTGCCGCGATAATGATGTGGTCATTCTGGTCAATGGCCAGACACGCAAGACACATTACAGTTGGCTAAGAAAAGTTTCCTAAAATACTTGACAAATCTTTGAAACGTGATACATTACTAGTACCCCCCGAACACAGGAGATACGATGGGTAAGAAAAAGAAAATCAAAAACCCTTACAACCTTACACTAGCCGAAGCAGTGCAGATTGCTGAGGGTGAGGTGGAAGTAGAGGAGGACAAGTACATTGCAACTTGGCAATGGCTAATCGACACTGAGCATGCCTGGAACCTACAGGGTTTCTATGGCCGAGCAGCATCAAGTATGGTACAGAATGGTCTTTGTACTATGCCCAAACAACCAGAGGACGGAGGAAACAATGGAAGCAAATAACGAGATCAACATTAGCATCAATCTAAGTGATGACTTGCTAAAGAAAGTAATGGGTATGATGGTTACCCTCAATCAACCAGCACCAATGGGAATACCAGCATCTATGCTCGGAGCCTTGGCTGGCCCACCACCATCAAAACCAAACAGAAAAGAAAAAACACCCATAGGGTTTGGTCGCCCTGACAATAACAACAAGGAGGTCGAATGACTAGTAAACTAAAACCATACCGAGCAACCACCGATGAAGCCGTGGACATACTCAATCACATCTACAATCACTGCCCTGACAACTTCACTTACAATGTCGTGATTGGCGATAACTATGAGATAAAGTGCAACAGAACAGGGGACACGATTGTGTTAGCAATGTGGTCTTTCCGCGATCCTGACAGTTGTTTACTATCTTTTCATAAAGACTTCATAAATATTTGATAGTTTTTCCTTGACAAATGTCAGCAGCGTGATACATTACAAACACAACCAAGAAAGACGGAGGTCATGATGACTATCACAATCGGACAAATCAGAAAAACTGCTGACATTTGCGAGGGCCTTGGCAAGGCTAGTAAGGCACACGTTTTACGAAGCATTGCAGACCAGTATGTTGAGAAAGGACAAATCAGTTCTCGACAGATTGAATGGTGTCAGGAGCAAATCGAAGCATTTCCTGTTGAAATGTACGACGAGCAGGTAAGAAAGCGTAAAGAATGGCATGCACTATGGCTAGCCAAAGACGAGCAGTTTCTCAAATGGATTGACTTCTTGACCTTATTCTACGTGTCGCGACGGAGTGTCCCGAATGAGGGTCACATTCAATGGTACAGAAGTTGTGCCACAGAGTTACGACGGCAGTTAGGGATGTATCGTCAAGGCCTTGATGTTGATCTCCATTTACCTCGCCTTGAAAGATTGGAGGGCAGCAAACTTCGTGATAAGTTGTGGGCCTGCTTCAACTCTACCCCCCTGTATGGGGTAGGTGACCTAGTGTCCATACGAGGAACCGCTCCCACGTTCTCGTCTTGGCGCATTATCAGTTACAGCCACGATGAGTATCGTAACGGTCTGCACGGCTATCAAGACCGTAAAGTTGCAAAGCCTTACAAGACAGCCCTAGTTGCCGAGGTTCTAAACGCTACGTTTGCTTGCCGTCAGATGCACAAATCAAAGGGCAGCACCCGACTGTACAAGATTGTCGCATTTAGCGGAGGTCGGTCTGATGAAACTTGGGTTTGCGAAAGCGACATAAAACTCGTAAAGTAGGAGGTCTGCATGGAAATAGGATCACTAGTATGGGATAAGAGTATGAATAGCATAGGTATTATTCAAAGTGTTCGCTGGGACTCTGTGTCTGAGACATACAAGTTCAGGATACATTTGAATGATGGCGCTACTTACTATTCTTGGGGAGGTGACCTTGAGTTATTATGCAAATGATAAAAAAAAGTTTATCTTTTTCCTTGACAAATCTTTCAGCCGTGATACATTATGAATGTAACCAACAACGGAGAAACAATGACTGACCATTCAATCCCATTCACCGTATCCGACCTTTGCACATTTGGCCCAGAGCAAGAGTTTGGCATTGTGCAAGAGATACTGACGGAACAGATGCCTGACTTTGCTATCGTGGTCTTGTACATACCTACCCCACACCCAGATGTGAGCGACTTTCACACGAGACACATTTATATGTGCCCAAAGCACGTCGGTGGCTGGAGACAACATAACTCTGGCGGTTTTCCACTAACCAACATTAGCACGGGTGAAACGTGGAGATAGGTTCGCTCGTCTGGGACAAGGTATTGAATAGAATGGGCATTGTGCAGGGTGTTCTAGGCCGCAGAGTTAGGATACTTTGGAATGATGACAGTGTATTTTGGACGTGGAAGCGTAACGTGGAGGTAGTATGCAAGTAGGCGATTTAGTTTGGACTGATCGGTGGAAAATAGGTATTGTCGTGGCTGTCGATTGGTGTACCGACATAGGTACACCCTTTGATTATGGTGTCTATTACTTCGCCATCGACAGGATTGAGGGAACAGACGAGTGGGATGGAGACTTGAAAATGTTATGAAAATAACTTTTTTCATCTTTTTTCTTGACAAAACCTGCTAACGTGATACACTACCTATGTAACACAAACATGGAGATAGACACAATGAAGATAGAAGTCGGAGATTTAGTGATGCTACCCTCATCGGCTGGGTATATCAAGGGCAAGGATGGTCTAAAACTCATCGGTATCGTGACTAAGAAATGGGGCCGACAAGTGAACCATGCCGACGGTGTACGCGACCAAGAGTATGTCAATGTGCAGTGGGCTAACGGCAATCAATGTCACTACGAACCCGACTGGCTGGAGGTAATGTGCAAGTAGGCGATTTAGTAAAATACAGGGCTGGCCGACCCGAAATGATCGGTGTCGTAGTAAAACTATGGACTGAAACACTCGGCCAGAACTGGGCACAAAAGAGGTATCAAATGTGCAAAATCTACTGGAATGACCATTCAATGGGGTTTGAGCGACAAAAGAATGTGGAGGTGATTGATGGATAACATCGAGATTGGCGACTTAGTAAAACTAAGAGAGGTCTGGACCCCTAACACTAAACTTATCGGCATTGTGATGGACTATCGCGATCCTGCCGAGGATGACGGAAGCGATTGCTCTCTCATCGGTATCCGACAGTATCTCATTCAGTGGTGCAACGGAGAACAATGGGAGGAGGAAGCCCAAGACTTCGAGGTCATTGAAAAAAAAGAAAAAAACTTTGCCTTTTGACTTGACAAATACTCATGCCATGATACATTACCTATGTAACCAACAACAACGGAGACAACAATGGAAGTAGGAAGTCTAGTAAGATACAAGGCCGCTGGCTTTATCGGTATTGTAATAGAAACTTTTATCAATGATCTCGGAAAACAGAGAGTACGTGTTCAGTGGCCCAGCCATCGTAATGAAACTTGGTGGGTGGACCAGATACTAGTGGAGGTACTATGCAAGTAGGAAGTTTAGTCAGATACAGGAACGATGACGATCTCGGCATAGTCACGGAAATAGATGCAACTGGTATGTATCATATCAAATGGAGTGACGGCAAAGAGGGTTGGCATCTTCAGAGCGAAATGGAGGTAGTATGCAAGTAGGAAGTCTAGTCAGATACAGGAAGAAATACCCAGATGGTATGAAGATAGACTGGGTTGGAATAGTAGTTGATAACAATCGTGTCGGTGGCGCACCTATCCTTGTCCAGTGGAGCAACGGAATGAGACACTGGAAACAACCGAATGACTTGGAGGTAATATGCAAGTAGGTGATTTAGTCTATAGCCGTTGGTGGAAAATGGGTGTTATCGTGGCTGTCGATTGGCACACCGATATAGGCACACCCTTTGACTATGGTGTTTTTTTCTTCGACATTGATAGGGTTGAGGGTGTAGATTACAGTTGGTATTCTGATGGAGACTTGGAGTTAGTATGCAAGTAGGCGATTTAGTGGTTGAGGGATTATCCCAATACATCGGTACTATAACAGCAGTTGATAAAAATCGCCTGTGTTCACCGTATTTTGTCCAGTTTTTCGACACCTATGATGGTGACGACATTACCGGCTGGTACACAGACGGAGACTTGGAGGTAGTAACATAATCTCAAAAAAACTTTATCTTTTTCCTTGACAAATCCTGTCACCGTGATACATTATGAATGTAACCAACAACAACGGAGACAAAATGCAAGTAGGTGATTTAGTGCAGATAAGCCCATCGACGAAAGGGCACAGCATTGGTATTATCCTAGAACAAACACCGGCTATGTTCCAC
>Ga0209232_1001460_pt1 | contig 12649 bp, 28 predicted proteins | sample ETNvirenome_2_60_FD_184066 | JGI IMG/M metagenome (GOLD analysis project Ga0209232, IMG submission 184066) | Marine viral communities from the Pacific Ocean - ETNP_2_60 (SPAdes) (version 2) | ecosystem: Environmental > Aquatic > Marine > Oceanic | place: Pacific Ocean | collected 2013-06-22
CTAACCAGATCTCTCCAGTTACAGGATTTTCTAGTGTGCCAGGATTATTATAATCAAAAAGAGATTCTGATATATCCTTTGCAAGTGTAGAATAAATTCTACTTTCTAGGTTTCTTAAGAATTTAGCGAGAGTTGTATTATCTGCTTCTCTCTGGGCTTCATCTAATGCATCTTGGGCTTTTTGATATAAAGCTTCTTTTCTTGTTCTTTCCTGCTCGTCAATAGTTAAATAGTGTGCGGATTGATTAATCCCACTAAAACTAGGGTTGCCGAATTTATGCACTAGTTCGCTTGCATTTAAATCTGAAGCTATTGCTATAAAGCTTAAGACTATTAGTGCTGCAATTACACTGTTTGAAATTCTATTATTTATTTTTCTTTCGTTCATTTTCTTTTAACTGTAAAACTGTATCCAGTTTCTTTTGCAGTCGTATCATGTCATTATCCAACATCCTTATCTGGTCGATAAGTGATAATATGGTAATTTTCATTTCTTCGATTGCTGGGTCTATCTTTTCGGTTACTGTAGTCCATACAAAGTAGACGAAATATCCAAGTCCGACCATTGCAACAACTGGAAATCCAAATTGTTGAATTGCATCAATTACCTCTTGCATTAATCCTTTTTTCTCCACCAGTAGTCATCTATCCAGCTTTTACACCAGTAAACAATTCCTACATAAATAGTAAAGATTAAACCATCATAATAACTTAAATCATTCCATAAACCTGTTATATCCATTAGTCTCTCCTTGCGTCTATACTACCTGATTCTACAAAATTCTCTGCTCTTGCTATTTTATCTAAGTCTGGTGTAAGTCCAAGAGCTGAACTTACGCTCATATCTATTTTAATCATATCATTATTCATAACTTTGATACGAGTGATTAACATTTTAGAGATTCCTCGAACTTCTTCTGTATCTCCAACAACATCATCCATAATCTTTCTTATGATGAGAAATATAAAACCACCCATAAATATTGCTGCTGCAATGGGTGCTCCAACTTGTCCTATGATATCAAATACTTCGCTCATAAATACTTAATAATCTCCTGATTGATTGCCATGCAACCAAACATTCCGAAAAGAACAGTAACCTGTATAATACTTGCATAAGTAATCTGTCTCATCGGATGCATTTCTGTTAGCTTTTCTATTACACTCTCGTTTGGTGATAGATTAACTATTTGTAATAACTTTTTATCTTTAGAATCCAACGCTTTCTCCACATCCACATCTGTAAGTTTCTTTTGGGTTATGAAATACAAATTGCTCATTTAACCCGTTTGTTTCCCAATGTATTGTCATACCTTCTAAGTATGAAGCCGACATTGGATCGACTCTAAATTTTATATTACCCCAATCAATGATAATATCATCTTCGTAGACCGTACTATTATAAGCAAAAAGATACTCCATACCACCGCAGCCGCCCCCAGTAACACCAAGTCGAAAAACATGGTTCTCCTCAGAGCTCGCCTTTTGTATGAGTTTAGTATATGCTTCATTAGTCACCTCTATCATGCTTTGCTTTCCTTGGTATTATTTTTGTTTTGTCTTTGTGTACTTGAGTAGCACCGTGCTTAGGGGTTTTCTTACGACCAAATATCTTTTGCCAGTTATCTTCAAACTGTTCTTGACTTATTACCTTTGGTCTTCTTTTGCTTCCTTTTCCCATTTTCTATCATTTTTACGACTTTATTTATTCTGCCGCTTTTCATAAGTTTGTGTATTTTTCTGAACATTTATCCTCCCAGTTCTGAATAGCCTTTCTGATTGAATCTTCGGCTAGAACTGAGCAGTGAAGTTTAATAGGAGGTAATTGAAGTGCTTCTGCGATATCTCTATCTTTTATTAATTTAGCTTCTTCTATTGTCCGTCCTTTTAACATTTCTACAAACATTGTACTAGATGCTATGGCTGATCCGCAACCATAAGTTTTGAACTTAACATCAATAATCTTGTCGTTTTCGTCCATTTTTAATTGTAATTTCATGACATCACCACAAGCGGGTGCACCTGTCATTCCTGTAGCTACATCGGGGTCGTTCGGGTCAAAACGTCCTACGCTAAATTGCTTAGGGCTATTTAGTACTCCTTCGAATCTTTCTACAACTTCTTTACTGTACGCCAATTTTCTTTATCCCGAATACATAGTTTTCAGCTGCATTTTCTGCATACATCTCACTATGTCCTTTATAGTATTCTTCTTTTACTGGTATGCCATTTCTGAACATTTTTATACCCCAGTTACCATTTTTATAAATAGTATCAGCTCGAAGCTCTCCTACTACATATGTTGATATTGCATCCATATCGTACTCCTATTTTAATAATTTCTCCATAAGTTTTCCATAATTACCCTGTCCAAAGGGTAGCTCATTAATCTGTACGTTTGTCTGGCTTTTTATATTTGCGGTTTTTGCCTTTTCTAGTTCTGCCATAGCTTTGATTTCATCCATGCGCATCTTGTGCGCCATCTGTACTAAATCCGCTAGGTCTTTGTTTGAATATATTTGACTCTCTTCTGCTTCTTCTAGCTTTCTGTCAATAATGTCGTCAAGTGTGTTTGCTAATTTAAATCTATTTCTGTAACCAGTATCTAGATACACTTGATCGATGTACGCCTTAATTTCTCGTTTGCCTAAGTATTCTTGCACTGTATTTTCATCCAGTCGCATTCTTGCGCACACGGCTTGTATGTTTCCTAATTCTAGATAGTTATTTGCAATTTCTAATCCTTCTGGACTCATCTTGGTTACGATTTCATTTTTCATACTTGAATTATATCAAATTTTAATGCTCGTGTCAAGAAGTATTTTTGGAAGCATCGTCACGATGGGTTGTTCGCGTTAATTTATAAGTTCCGAAATTTTTCAAAGTAGTACATGTAAAGGGGTGAGAGCGACACAGGGTTAGCATGGTCTACTAACCCCCCTCCTATTTAGAATAAATCTAACTGCCTTTCGTTGAAGCTACCAAATGGCGACTCTTGAAGGCTGACTATCTGACATCTATTATCAAACCTTTTTTTCTGCTCTTCGCAAATTTCGTTAGATATTCTTTTTGCGTCCTCGTCAGACTCACACCAAATATTTAAACTTAATTCTACTCTGTATCTATTATCACTCATAATTAAACTCCTTTTAATAAAATAATTATAACACTAATCCCAATCATAAACAACACTAATCCCAACTTTTGTGAAAATTCCATTTTCTTTTTCTCCTTATATTAAAATGATTAAACTAACTAAAGGGATAACAATCCAAATAATTATATCTGTTATTAAAGAATATCTAAAATAGATTTTCTTTCCAAATTCGGTGGCGACTGTTTCGCTACCTTTCTCAAATTCAATCCCTTCTTTTTCTAGGATTTCACAAGCACTCTCAAACGCTTTGACATCTTCGGCATTGCTTGGATTAAATTTGGTTTTAATCGTTAATTGCTTTTTAAATATTTTCGTTTTCATAATTTAATTATACTCCTTTTTAAATTTTGTTTCAACTTTTTCTTTTTTAAAAACTTGAACATGGTTTAAAATTTGTTAATAAACAAATTTTAAACCACGCACGCTGTTTTGTCAACTTTTGTGACAAATTATTTTTGCCATTTCCCATATCATATTTTCAGGAAAATGTCAAATTTTGTGACAAATTTTTTTGGCAACTTTTGACAAATGTTTTGCAAACTTTAATGAAAAGATTTATACTATTTATATTGTTAATTAATTGGAGAAAACAAAATGCACGATAAACTTTATATGCACTTGCTGAAAGCGAAACATCAAGCCGAAAGGGATAGACTAGAGGTTAAACAAAAACTAGACCTATTCAGAAAAGCTAATAGAAATGTTAAACTAACTAAAGCAATCGGCTCTGAATATAAACAATTCGAGAAACAGATTAATCAATTCAATGGATTAATTCGTTCTCTAAAACAGAAACTCAGAAATGGGTAAATGGTTAAAGGGGCTAACCATTAGCAATAGCCCCATTAATAATAGGAATATTATGAAAGAAGAAAAAGAGTTTTCCAAACTCACCAAAAATGGAATGGAAGATAAAATTGCTAAAGCAACAGGATTAAAACTGACTGCTCTAGCAAGGGCAAATTCCAGCGATATTATTGCTCTAGCTAAATACATTCAAGAGAATGTTAAGGGCATTAAAATAGAGGGGTTAAAATAATGTCGCCTAGAACGAATACAACGCATACTATTGTATGCGTTGTAGATACTGAAACTACCTTTATCAACGAAACGCCACGAATGGTTTATCACTTCGGGGCGACTTTCGGAGATATAGAACAAGAAAATTCTTTTAATGTTGTTAAAATGGATTACTATGTAAAAGAAGTTATTGAAGATTTATCTTTATTTTTACATCAAAATAGAGAGGGGCATAATTTCGGTTATAATAAATCTATGGCTAGAGCATTAAAAGACGCTATCAGAAATCCACATAAGGTTAAAAGATGGAAAGATATTATCAAAGAATGGCAAGATTATTTACACGCTATGAATGTGCAATATTTAACATCTTATAATTTTAATTTTGATATTGGAACTGATAGCTCAGAAATTGCCACCATTAGAAAGACACATCAACAATTAACAGACAAGACTTTTTTCTTGCCTAGAAATATTGATTATGTTTGTTTAATGGATATTGGGGCAACTTTATTTATGAATAGAAATTATCTAGCATGGATAAATAATTTATCAGAAGATGAAAAAGGGCAAATGACAACTGAAAAAGGAAATATATCTTATTCGGCTCAATCTTGCATGAGATACATAAATCGAGATTTATGGTATCAAGAGCAACACACAGCATTGAGAGATAGTTTATTAGAATTTCAGCTATTTGCTCATTTTTGGAAAAGGTGGAAAAGCATTATTAAAAAAGAATTTGTTAATAATGTAAATACACCTTCTTGGCAACATCTTAAAAAGGGTTATTCGGCAACGAAAAAACGCCAATTAAGAAAAGGCAAGATGATAAAAAAGAATTTAACTAAAGAAATAAAACAAGTCGAATTAAATTTACAAGGGGGTAAATAATGGCTAAACAATTAGAATTAGATTTTAACGAAAAAAGCGAAACACTTAAAAAACTAGAAAAGGAAATCCCAGACTTTAAAAGGAATGGATTTCAAACGAGAGAAGAATTTTTAAAAGCTAAATCATGGGATAGAGCATTTAGACATTACGAGCAAAATAACAGGGGGCAAAAATGAGGTATATGTCAGAATACGAAAGACACGAAATCAAATTAAGAAAAATTAAAAATTGGTTGACTGTTTTAGCTATGCTTTTAATATTTATTGGGTTGCAAGGGTTTTTGCCCTTGCCACGCCTAGAGTCAACATTTTTTATATTTACAGGCAACGCTTGTATTTTTTGGGTGGCTCTTGTAGATGAAGATAAGAGATTATTTCTCTTTACTCTTTTAATGATAATTGCACAAATTTCAAGGATATACTATGCAACATAAAACAAAATTTTGCGATAGACTTTATAATCTAAATCCTAAAATTAGAATTTATGATTTAGATGGCACGATTATAGATAGTAGCCACCGAGCAAGGCACGACCAAAATGGAAAATTGGATCTAGACCATTGGAAAAGAAACAATACTAAAGAGCAAATTTTTCAAGATGAGTTATTGCCTATGTTTTGGCAACTTGTAGCCGACTACAAGAATGGCGATTATATTATTTTATGCACAGCTAGAGAAATGGGAAAATGGGATTATGAATATCTTGCCTTAATGGGTATTTATTACGATAAGATTTTATCAAGACCAACAGGCGAAAATACTGCCGATTGGAAATTAAAAAGAAGATTATTAAATCCATTTTTCAATTTGAAACCATTTCAGAAAATAGAAAAATATTTCTATGATGATAACAATTCAAATCTGTTAGCCATTGGCGATATGGGGGCGACTTGTTGCAACGCTAGAGAATGGAATAAAAATTTTAGATAGGATTTAAAAGGGGTTAATTTTATCTAGGATAAGGGGCGAGAAATCGCCCCATTTTTTTTTCAATTTTGAACTTTTTTCAAACCGAGAAAATCCACAGAAACTCAATTCCGATTTTTGAAATTTAAAAACTTGACATGGTTTATAATTTCATACTGAAATTATAAACCACGCTCTCTGTTTTGTCAAATTTTGTGACAACTTTTTTCGGGGTTTTCCTAACACGAAATGGCGAAAAAGTCAAGAAAAATCTTTATAATTAATTTTAATTTATTTTAAAATAATTGTTGACATGGGGGCTCAAATCGGCGATAATATTTATATTGATTGAGAGGGAAACAACCGAAAGGAAACGAACTCGCAGACTGGGAAACTGGGCAACCGACACCCCACGACACGAACTCGCAGAACTTCAACCACCTCAAACCTAGAACTCGCTGAGAACTAGGACTGGGAATGAACTCAATATCAATACGGTGGCTAGAGGGCTCATACTGAGATTATATCAAAGATTGCTGAACTCTGCCACCACTTTTTTTCGTCAATTAATTTTGAGGGGTCGCCCCTGCCTGACTGTTTTGTCAATGCCCCAACCCACCCTGCGCCGCAGTGCAGTTTCGAAGCGATGCAGTGCAGTACCGATGTGAAGCCGACTTATCCACAGGATATCCACAAGTCTTTGCGGGGACGGCCTCCCGCCCACCCGTATAGTATACCACACTTTGGGGAGATTGTCAAGAACTTTTTGAAAATAAAAAAAACCCGACTTGTGTCGGGTTCTGATAATCGGAACACCCGTCCCGTGCCAATAGGGACTGATGTCTAGCGTTGAGGGACAAACACGCTTACTGTTCGGTGGTTAGGAACAAATGTTGATTAATCTTTTGATTGTTTCTGCATTGGCTCTTTCAAGCGAATTTAGGAAACCTTTGTCAACTTTGATAACTTGCTCCAACTCTGCAACTAATGTTGCTTTTGTTTTTACGACTTTTTTCACTTTTGCTTTTTCCATTTTTTTCTCCTTAATATGAAAATAATTATATCCGAAGTCAGCAAGGGGGTCAATAGGAATTTAGCAGAAACTAGCAGAAATTTAAAATTGTAAATGCGCGTGGTTGCGGGGATTGAGCAAGTCGCAGCAGCGCTTGCGCCAAACCCGCAGTGCAGTTTCGAAACGAAGTGTGCAAACGAAGTGTCAAAGCGATGTGCTGGTTTGCGCTAGTCTATTATAAGGTTATTAATAGTATATCACAGATTTGGGCGGGTGTCAAGAGAAATTATGAGAAATTTGCGTTTTTTGCGACAATTCGCAACGGAGGTTGGTGGTTTCGCGTCCCGCCCCCCGAAGTAACGATTCGATTTTTTATAATAAATGCACATTTTTTGTTGACATACCTACCCAATGCGAGTATAATATACACATATTTAGGAGAAAACAAAATGACACCAATGACATTACAGCAAATAGAACTAAACAAGATAGTGGAGAACGATTTTGGAAGAGTTGCTGTAATATTAGAAGGTCGTGATACAGCAGGTAAAACAGGCACAATTCGTGAACTAACACATTACCTACCAGTATCAAAGTTCTCAGTATCGCTTTCATCAATGCCAAGCGAATGGGATATGGCAAACTGGTTGGAGTCATGGGAGAAGAAAATGCCAAGTGATAACCAAATCGTATTCTATGACAGAAGTTGGTATAGCAGAGCGATGGTTCAAAGACTAAACGGATGGTGCAGTGAAGAACAATACAACGAGTTCAATTCACAAGTGCTAAACTGGGAAGCAAGGCAGAATGTGCAGTTCATCAAAATCTGGTTAAGTATATCAGAAAGTGAACAGGAACGACGCATCGGTATCAGAAAAGACAGTCCACTAACAAGTTGGAAGTTCTCACCGAACGATGCGCTTTCACTCAGCAAGTATGACCAAATGAGTGTGCTAAAGGAGAGAGTGTTCACAACACTTGGGGATTGGCACTCAATAGACTGCAATGTAAAAGCAGATGGCAGACTTGGTGTTATCGAAAAGATAGTAGAGTTATTAAAATAATTCAAAGTTTTTCTTGACTCTACTAATCACTCCGAGTATAATATATGTATCAAAAGGAGAAAGAAAATGAAACAATCAAATACACTAAAGTTTTTTCATAAAATCCTTGACATAAGTAATGAAATCGGATATAATATATCCATATTAAAAAATAAAATACAATTTGGGAGAATTGATATGGCAAACGCTAAAAATTATACAGACGAAATGGTTGCTCAAATGACAGAGCAATACCAAGCAAATCCTACAAGGGAAACAGTAGATGAACTTGCAAACACTTTAGGCAAAACAACTAGAAGTATCATTGCAAAGTTAAGCAGAGAAGGAGTATACATTGCTCAACCAAGAACTACAAAATCTGGCGAACCAGTAGTAGCAAAGGCAGAACTTGTATCTCAAATCGAGGCACACTTTGGAATTGAACTACCTACACTTGTCAAAGCAGGTAAGCAAGACCTACAGAGATTGGTTGACACAATCGCACAATAATTGTCAAGGAGTGGTTGACCTAATCAACCCATTTTAAACTAGGGAGTTCAAAGTCGATAAGTGTCTACGGAAGCACGCCCAAAGGGAAGTGGCAAGTTCAACTCTTGCATCTACTTTGAGAAAGTTAATTCAAATCTAACACCTAGTTTAAAGTGAAGTTTCAGTAAGAAAATCAAAGTTTTTATTGACAAATGGTTAAAAAGTGGATATAATATATGTATATTCAGAAAATAAAAAACCAAGTGATAAAACGAAGTATCACACCCGTTGGGACTGAGTTGAAATTTTAACTACCAAGTAGTAAAAAAATCAAAATTCTTCTTGACAAATGGTTGAAAAGTAGATATAATATACTTATATTCTGAAAAGAAACAAAACAAAGGAAGATTCAACGCCTTAAAGGTTGAATTACAGAACGGCAATGCTCAGAAAAGACTGCCAAGTGAGGCATCACATAAAACATCGCCGTATGCTCTTTAGATATTTTGAGAACGCGTTAACCGAGAATAATATCTGCGTTTTGACAGTCGTATACAGACATATTTTGCAGACATAAAAGCGAGTGTATACCCGATTAACTGGTCGGAAAAGGAAGTGGGAAGGAATACTATCAGTAATTCCAAACACTGAAGTCCTGCGATTCATCTATAGATGTCAACGGCAGTTTGGTGGTAAGTAGCAGACACGAACACCCCTTCCAGCACTTTATCGAAAGTATAAAATCGAGAGGATTACACTTTATTTCACTCGTAAAACAGAAAATCAGTGCGTGATTGACGGGTAGATACAGCGACAATATCTCCTAGTGTTCTGCTTCGAACGCTCGACCTTGATAACAAACCAATTTATTGGTAGCAACAAGTTCCAAAGAGAGAAGTAGTAAGTCAAGTCCTTTCTTGAATTAGACTTGGAGTTTGTTGGAGTTCTCGACCAAACCAACACTTTTAAGACTTCAGTGTCCTAGTGTGATAACAGACCAAGAAGTGGTGTAACCACGAATTGAGTAGCAACACACCCTCAAGTAAATGCGAGGATAGGTCTTAACAGGGCAAGCAACTTGATGTAAAGAGAAGTTGCATCGTATCCTGCGAGGATATCCCACACAATCGTTTGAGGTTCGCGGTAAATAAATCCGAGATTGTAGTAGGGTAAGTGGGGCAGATACACTGTGGATAGGTTCAACATTCAATTCCAAGTTGACCACATTAAAAACAAACAAAACAAACAACTTACATATGGGGTTTTAGAGCAGTAAGGTTTCGACTTTACTGCTCTTTTTTTGCTTCAAATAATGTTGACATCAAAATTATCTACCTTAATTCAAAATAGTTCTTGACAATCATGTCAAAGTTTAGTATAATATACATATCAAAAGAAAAAGGAAACCACATTTTCCGACATAATGAGTGTGGGGTTCTGATACCGACAATCAGCAGTAGTGGAGGAGGTAGACACTACACTTAACTATAACAGATTAATTAAAAAGGAGGGCATCATGCCAGCAAAGTTCAAACCAAGTGAAAAAATTTATAAAAGAGGAGTGCCAGCAAGTCAGTTGCCAACACGCCACTATTACCTAAAGAACACTCCTAAAGATGAGTTGTTCGCAGAAATCAACAAGCACAATGTCAAACCAAAACAAAGACAAAAGTGCCTTAACGAACTAACAAGACGAGGAATCAAAGTCGAGTGGGTTAGTAAGGAGAGTGTGTAATGAGAGCATGGGGAAGTAATCATGTGTCGCATAAAAAGAAAACCTGTCAAGGTAATGGGCGCGGCACATTCAGTATCAATATGAACAAGAACAAAAAGCGTTCTTACAAGAAATACAGGGGGCAAGGCAAATGACAGTAGCAATTCTATCACAAAAAGACTACCAAATCTTCAAACAGAAAGTAGCAAAACTAAGTAAAGCAGGCATTAAATTAGACTTTACAGTGGCAAAACCAAACCACAAGAAAGTCAAAGTGACAATGCACACACCTATCCAAGCAGATAAGTGGGACGAGGTATGCGATGTTCAATAAGATGTTAGAGAAAATTTGGGAACCCTTTGACAACGAAGACCCAGCAGAGTGGATTCTGCTGGGTGTTTCTGTGTGCGTGGCATTTATATTCATAGTGGGGGCGATATGGACTTAACAGTATTAATTCTAGTAGCAATGTTTCTAGTATTCATATACTTCAACGACAGGGATGACAACTGGCGTGGATAATGTAATTCGGTTTCCAATAGAGAGAACTGAGAAAGCAGTATTGATTCGAAGTCTTCGACACCAAGAGGAAGAAATCCGTATGTGTCTTGATGACATCGAATCGCTAAACGAACATATAGTAGAACTAACAGCAGAATATGAAATGCTGTTAGATAGACTATGTGAATTATCAAATATACCAACAGGAGAGAATGATGTTTAAAGGTAGTATGTTATATGACCAACATGGTCGTAAGCGTAAAGTAAGAAAACTTTACACAAGTAAGAAAGCGACGCCTAATTTTAAGGCACAAGCAACAAAAAAGTTTAAACCTACTAGTGAAATACCTAGTGGTAAAATGACGGAGTATAAAACACCAAAAGATACTTCATATAAGCAAGAAATAAGTAAACAATACACAGTAAGTATTGCCTATAACAAGGGTGCTTACCAAGTAATTCCAAAAAGCGAGGTAAAAGACATTGGGAAATAAATATAATAAGCATTATGCGATTGGTATGTTCGCTAATGGTAGTAAAATAAGTAAGATATCATACCCAGAAGGAACTAAACAAGCATGGCAAGGTGATTGTCCAGCAAGAAATAGTAGACATATGTTCATCACATTAGAGAGTGGTGAAGTGGTTAGAGATGACCAATTAATTTTAAGTAAACAAAAGTGGGATGCTCTCCAAAAGGCAGAGAAGTTCATATCCGAAATAAGTGGAGGAGTGGCATAATGAGTAAAATAAACGACTACGCATTGTTTGTAGACCAGTGCACATCCGATACCAGTAAAGATACGACCAAAATGTGTGATAGATTGGACTATCTACGAGGAGATTACGCAATGATAGGCAGTAAAGTAATCGAACAGGAAGTAGATATGGCAAGACTGATGACTGCATTGATAGGAATGATGGCAGAGAGTGGAGAATTTGCAGAAGTAGTAAAGAAAAAAGTATTTCAAGCAGATAGTAAGTTCTCAAACGATGAGATTTTCCACATGAAAAGAGAACTGGGCGATGTACTTTGGTACTGGGTGCAGGGATGTATGGCATTAGGTATTACACCTGATGAAGTAATGGATGAAAACATTAGGAAACTAGAGAGTAGATATCCGAATGGTTTTGAAGTAATAAGAAGTGAAGTCAGAGAAGAGGGGGACATATAATGGCAAATCATGTATATTTTACCATCAGTATTGATGGATTAAGTGAGGAACAACACGAAACATTGTTCAAAAGTGAATTAGTAACTAGACCACATTGGAATGAGGGCGAACCACCTATAGAGTATCAAGAGTTAGTAGAAGTTCATGAGCAACCTTTCATGAGTAATGTAGAAAGAACTTATGACAAAGATGGTTGGATTGAAAACTCATACAATTGGTATTGTGATAACTGTGGGGCAAAGTGGGTAAACATTGATGACTGGGACTACGGCAACATCAGTGGTTATAGTGCTTGGTCACATCCTACTCCTATGGTAGAAAATATGTTACAGTGGGCAAGTCATAAGTTTAATGTTGAATTAAGTGCAAGTATGACTTATGAAGATGAGTTCAGAAACTACATTGGAGTTGACCATTTTGAATCCTACCACGAAGATGGAGAGTGGTATTGTAGTAGCAGTGAGAACTATATTGATGGTGGTGATTTAACTGCTATGGTAGAAGAAAAGTTCAACTGCGATGTATCTAGTGAAGACTTTGACTGGTGGGAAGAATACAAAGACACTGGTATAGTTCCACAAGAGTGGCTAGACGAAGTTGTTAATGAGTTTTGGAGCAGTGGAGAATTGAATGGGGAAGTTTAGACAGATAATTAGAAAGTGGATTGATAGAATGATAGAGAAATCTTTTCAAAGACAAGCAGATAAACTGTTCTCTAAACATAATGTAAGCTACAGA
>Ga0209232_1001462_pt1 | contig 12647 bp, 3 predicted proteins | sample ETNvirenome_2_60_FD_184066 | JGI IMG/M metagenome (GOLD analysis project Ga0209232, IMG submission 184066) | Marine viral communities from the Pacific Ocean - ETNP_2_60 (SPAdes) (version 2) | ecosystem: Environmental > Aquatic > Marine > Oceanic | place: Pacific Ocean | collected 2013-06-22
CTGCTGGACCATTCAATATTGCGAGTAACTGGATTTAGGGAGGCTGTAGGGCTGTATGACGGGCTACCTGCTGCAGCGCCAGTACAGGCCGCTCCAGAGGCCGTAGAGGCTGTTCCAGAGGCGGCTCCAGTTGCGCCTGAAGAGGTTGATCAAAATATTGACACAACAGGAGTTCCCGTTGTTCCGGCAGTCGTAAACCGTTTGACCAAAGCAATTAACAGAGCAAAGTCTGCGACTAATGAAGATCAAGCTGCAATGGATGCGGAGTTGACAAATGTTGTCGAGAATTTCTTTTCACTTCCCGAAGACGTAAAAGACAAATTTCCTGAAACGTTTGTATTAGCGGCTTACGAATATATTCAGCCACAAGAAGGAAAATCGGGAAGCTTGACCGAAAGGCGGATGAATCTTGTCAACGCCCTGCCAAGCCTAAATGATACGGCAATCGTTACTCAGACAATTGGTGAGTACGTTCATACAGTCAAAGATACTGACGGCGATACTATTCAAAAAGCTGCTAATTTGGTGCAGTTTTTGGATAACAATGATTCACTTGGAGACCAATCAGCAGGTGATGAAAGGCGAGGATTTTCCGTTCGATATAGTCCGATTGGAACTGTTGCTTCCGATTTTTTAAATGAAATGAATCTTGGGGAAGATGTTGACGCCAGCAATTTGAATGACATTTTCGATAGATCCCAATCTTTGTCTCAACAAGAGCGACCAGAATTTTTTGATACGAACCGGTATGGCAGATACGCTTCCATCGATGACTTCGTGAGACGTATGGATGCTGGCAGGGGCGAAAGGGTTGCTCCTCCATCAGAACCCGAAGTTGACGATTCTAAGTTGCCTGACAATCCTTTTCCAGAGGGCAGCCGCAAGGCTCGTGAATTCGATAGGATTGCTAAAGAGCGTGATGATAAAATTGCTGCTGAAGCATTTGCAGAATCTATGTACCAAGAAGGTAATGATCCTGATAATCTCATCACCGATCGGGATGACTCGGAAAATACTAGGCGAGCAATCGCAACTGCTTCTAGACCGGTTGGAACTTCGTTCAAATCTCCTCGTGAGGTTCAGCTTGCAGCGGCTGCTGAAAAAGTCGCTCAAGAAGAAGACCCTGAAGCAATACTTGCCGCTCAAGATGCTGAACTCAAAGCGCGGAGTGAGCGACCAACGGTTACAGGAATCGATGACACTCCTGCGGATCGAGTTCTGAGAGAAAGCTTGGCCGACACCCCAGCCCCGACTGTGGGTGAAACACCCTCTCGTGATCAGGAAATATTGTCAGACGAAGACAAGCGAAAAATGGACATTGCCGCTCACGATGCACGTCCTGGTCAGGCTCCACACGGAACTGTATTTCCAGCTTCTGCTGCGTCAACTGTTACGCCTGTTGAAACAATTGCTCCTGAAGGTGAGCAAGTTTCTGAAAAGGAAATGCCACCAGCACAAAGACAAAAACTCGATGAGGTCATTGCAGGGGCAGAACAACCATCAACCCCAGCAGACCAACCAGCTTTGGTTGATGGACAATTGGTTGATGTCAAATCTGTAAAACCTGGGCCTGGACCATCTCCTGGCACATTTATAGAGGACGCACCTGTTGCTCCAACGTTGACTCCAGATCAACAACTTCAGCAAGCAATGCGAGATCTGCCGACTGGTACGACACCTCGTATCGGTTCAATGACCATCGAAGAAGAACTTGAGCAACAAGATAAAGACATTAAGGAAACAAAGGAGTTTCTGGAAAGACAAAGAAACACAACTTTGTCTAAAGCAATTCAATCTGCCATGGAACAGGCCAAAACTGATCCTGACGGTGCGATGAAAAATTTAGAATATCTTGGTCGAACTTTTGATCTTTCACCTGAAAGAATCGAAAAAATAAAGAACTCTGTTTTCCCTAAGAAAGCATCACCAGAAATTCAAACCATTCCAGAGGTCAAACCGCTGCCGGTAGCAGGGTCTATGCGAACAACAGTCCCCAAAGCAGAGTTGACTAAAATGAAGCTCCTACCAGGAGATCAAGAATATTTAGGTGAAATTAGATCTTTGGTGAATCTCGCTAATACTGATGTGAGGGCAGCGGTAGCAAGTCTTGATGAACTGTCTGGTAAATACAATTTGACTCCTGAGCGTAAAGAGAAAATTAGATCGGCAATTGATCCTAGAAATGAAGCATCAAAACCGAAAGGCACACCTAAGTTTGCTGCACCAGTGAAGCGTGACGGGGGAATGATTACCTCAGCAGCGACACAACGTGGTGGCAAGGCGCATGAAGGTTTGGATTTGCGCGCTCGCATCGGTGATGAGATTTTTGCGATTGCCGATGGAACAATCATTGCTGTTAACAATGATGAAACTGCGGGTGGTCACATTGCCAATACGATTGATGAAGAGGGCAATTTCATTGGGACTGGTCCTGGTAAGTATGTATACATTCTTCATGATGATGGACGGGTAACGAAATCAATGCATCTAAGTGCAGCGAAGTTTAGTCCTGGAGATAAAGTGAAAGCAGGTGATGTCATCGGCCTCGCAGGAAATACTGGAGGCTCAAAAGGTCCGCACCTTCATCTCGAAGTTCATATCCCTGATGAGGGAGGCAAATCAGTTGTGGGTACTGAAGGAAAATTCGTTGTTGGAGACCTTCTCGCTGAGTATCCATCTGTATTCAAAAACTTCAAGATGAAAGGCAGTGGAGATATTACAATCGATAATATTCCTAACCTCAGAGCAAGGCTCGGTATGGAGCCTGTGCAGGTTATGATTACAGAGTAAATATTTAGCTTGAAGGTGGTTCCAAAGTGGCAGAAAAAGACGAAGTCAATTTTGATGAATTGGAGCCAGATCCTATTGCTGAAGCGGAACCTGCTGATCCAGATGATGTTGCTGTTGAACCAACATTAGATCCTGTCGAACCAATATTTGGTTATGGCGGTCTTCTTAAAATTAAAAATGATACATACGACGTATATAAAGACGAGATTCGCAACGAACAGATGTTTCTCGACTTTAATGTTCCAGACTCTGTAAAGATCAAAGGTGATGAGGCTGTAGAGCAGTGGTATGAAGACAACCCGCTGGATCAGGAAAAACTCGACAAAAAAATTGATGAAATAATTGGTGATCGTGGCGTTATTGTAGGAGATCAACCCGATGAAGGTTTGATGTCTTTACTGGTCGGAAACACCTACGTTTCTGCCTTTAGTCGTGTTCACTCTCAGTTCGGAACGATTCCGACGTACCAAGCTGCAGCAGCAGAGGCGCGAAAAGATCAAGGTAAAAGTCTTTACAATAGGGCTTACCATGTAATCACTGAAGCTCCGCCTGAAACGCTGAACATAAGCCCTGAAATGACTTTCAAAATGGGGCTTACGGACAGAGAAGGCAACATCATCGAGGACACTCGTGACAAAGAACTTTTAGGCGTCAAGATTACAAATGACCGCTTGAAAATGCTTACTGCTGCTACTACCACCGTGGGTGTCGGTCTGGGTGCATATGGAGGCTCTGCTGGTGGTCCTGTAGGAGTTGTCGGCGGTGCTTTGTTGATGGGTATGACTGGATTGGGCCTCGGCGCAGGCGGGAGCGCAATCATTTCTGGTTTGGCCGATGTACCAGATGAGTACAGTAGGCTCGATTACCTGACTGACCTTGCTAAACGTGGATACACAAATCTTGGTTTGTATGATGATTTTGTAGACGCTTATGTTCTTGGTTCTGAAGAAATTAGAAATGCCCTGGTGACTAATGTTGTTGAGACTGCAAATGCTTTGAACATCAAAGATGCAGTCAAAATGATGGACAAGTACGGCATCACCAATTTTGAAGAGCTTCAAAAGCAAACGAAAAAGTCTGTTGAAGCTCACGAAGAGCAACTAAAAAACAGAACCTACGAACTGACAGATATGGCTGTAGATTTTATGCAGGTTGCTCCAGCAGGGCCATATTCTCCATTTCTTTTTATGGGAACAAACGAGTGGATTCAAGACGCTTTTTTGCTCGATTTGGCGGACATTAAAGCTCAAATTCTAGCGAATCCAGAATATCAAGAAGCTCGGTCCCGTGTTCGCAAAGAAAGCCTCGTTCAGAAAAAATACGACCTTGATGTAGAGTCGAGAAAACAGAAACCATCACAACCGGACAGGTTTCTGATCACGCCTTACGAAATGTACCGTGATGGCCAATTGAACGAAGAAGAGAAAAATAAAATAGTTCAAGAAGAGCTATTGAATATTTCTTTCAATGAACTCGCTCCAGACCTTCGAAAAGAACAGCCTGATTTGGATTTATTCAAACAGATTGCTTCAATGGTCCCGAAAGATCATCGTTTGTTGACGGCGGACATTGAACCGGCCTTGCCAATGGCTATTCAAGCCGTTCACATGGGCATGAGTGATGATCAGATACAATCATATTTGAACACGATTCCATTCGGTATATTTGCCACTCAGTATCTGTTTGAAGAAGTTACTGAAAAGTCTTTGCCTACTCAAAAAGAGTTGGATGAATGGGCGTCATCTGTTGTTGTAGAGCTTGAAAAAAGAGGCTCGAAAGGCTCAAAGAAACTTGAACGTCAAGCGTTTAGTTTATTTACAGAGATGGAAAATGATCCTAAGCTTGGCGTATATTTTAAACGTTCATTCATTGGAGAAATTCTAAACTGGGCTGGTGTGGCTACAACTGCTGCTGCAGAAGCTGAGTTGAGTATTTCTGATGGATGGGTGGCAAAAATTGCCTCTGTCCCAGGAACAGATCAAGGCCGTGCCATATTGTTGAAAAAGCTGGGGCTTCCAAATGGTATTTATTTACCTACCCCCGCTGGCTTGGATCGAATGTTGAACCTTGGTATTCGACATGCAGATGATAACTTTATCACTCGATTTGATGCTCGAATGGATGCTGCGTTGGGCGGGTTTCAGGTTGGCTACGCAGAAGTGGCAGCGGCATTAGGGTATCGTCCTGACAGCATTCAATACAATCTGCTTCAAAACCTGGGCATGTTTATGGACATGTTTCTCAACTTGGAGCGCCGTGTAATTAAAGTTAGCGGAATGGCTGGTCGAACAGTTTACAACAGCAAAGGTGCTGTTCAGCAGTTCTTTGATTCTCAAGGCTCAAACAGCACTCGGTTCAAACTGGCTAAACAAGCTTTGTTTGAAGGGGTTGTTGAAAACAGTTCTGTAGATCCACTTGTTCGAGTAAACTCTTTGATCGAAGCCGGTTTGCGTCATCAGAAAAACAAGGGCATTCGAATATTTCAGCCATTTGATGAAACAACTGGACTCGGCTTGACACAAGCTGAACGAGAACTTGTTCGTCGTGTTTTGTTGTTAGCTGACCGTGAACCTGAAAAATACATTGCGTCAGATGTACTATCATCAAACGATATTTCTGCAGTTCGCAAAGTCACTCAAAGCTTAATCGAAGAATTGGGGCGCAGTGAGGTCGCAGTTTTCAGATCCTCTGGAGCGTATAAACGAATTGATCGTCAAGTTCAAAATCTGGTGAACTCAGGTGCGATTGATGTTGATGACAAAATGCGATTCATGGCAATGGTTGAATACCAGGCGTTTAAAATTGCTGACGCTGTGGATACACCGTTTGCAAACGCAGTAGAAGTTATTCAAAACTTAGCTGTTACCAGAAACAGGCCAATAAAGCGAACAGCCCCTCGTACAGGTGAACAGCCTGTTAATCCTGATCGAGTCACAGACGCAGATGGTGGAACCATTGCTCTAAGGCTGGAAGATCCAAACCCTGACCCCGACATTCGTCTTGCCCGTAAAAACAACAAAACTGTTGGATACTTTGAGTACACGCCAGCTACACGACGATCAATAATCAATTTTTTCCAAGATGGTGACGTTGATGTTTTGTGGCAAGCAAATGGCCACATGATGTCCACTCTGATGGGATACGAGTGGAATGCAAAAATCAATCGCTTTTTCGATCATAATGTAGATAGCAATGGTGTTCGGCGTCTCACCGACCTCGGTCATGAGCAGTTTGCAGAAGCTTGGAGAATGTATCGTCGGATCAAAGATGCAAAGAATGGTGCTCTTAGAAGATTATTCGATGAGTTGTGGATTGCCCTGCAGAACTTCTATAGTTCTCTTCGACGAAAGAACGGATTGCTTCCGAAAGAAGTTCGTGAGTATTGGGATCTAGAATTTGGAACGCTTCCATCTGATCGTCGATACGTGGATGCTTTGACAAACGCTGCCGTCCGAAAGCGCCCATACGCTATTTTTGTTGACGAAGACGTAAGGGAGCAAGTTCGTCAAAGCCGACCCGCGAAACTTGCTCGTGAAGAGACTGCGAAAGAGCCATCGATGGATTCGAAAGTGATTCATCAATATTTGGGCGACAAGTTTGAAGTTCGAGTCGATGTATCAACAGACCCTGTGACTGGAAAGACAGTCCGAACTCCTCGTCGCGTATATGCTGATACAACCGATGATGCGATTGACGTGCTTATCAAGGCAATCGCTTATGTGAAAACAGCCAAATACCGCAAAGAGATTTCGAGCAGGAAGACCTCTATTATCGGAACAGGCAAGTACATTGTTCCTGTGAATAGGCTCAAGCCAATCCTGGAGTCTGTGAAGGAACGGCTTACTGAAGCCCTTGGTGGCCTACCAGGAGAGCTTGCAAGGCGACTGAGGCAACGCGGTCAAGACGGATTTGTAGACCGCAGCAATTTGCCCCCATCTGTACGACGCTCCGATTTGGTTGATTTCGATGACCGGCAACGTATGCAGTCTCCTGGACCTCGCGCTTTAGTCGATAGAGAGATTAAAAAAACCGAGTTTTATGTATTGTCGGACAGTGAGGTAGCGGGCCTTAAAACTTTGTTGCAGGAAATATCTAAAAACCCTGCGGCAGATCAAATCCCGTTTGGCTTGATTGATCCAGACGCAAACTTGAGAATTTTGTCCTACCGAGAGTTCGATTTAATTCACAAGGTCATGCAGGACATTGAAGCTGGTCCGCTGAATCGCGCAAGCCGAAACACAATGAATCCTGGACTGGCTCGTCGATTGGGAATTTATCTTTCTTCTATAGAGGCCACTAAATACATTGGTAAACGTATTGAAGATTTATCCAATTTTTTTAGCAGGGAAAAGCTCAGATTTAATACACAAAATGCAAATCCTGAACTTGTTGAATCAATAGAAAAACACATTCGATTGGTTAAAAAGGTACAAGAAGATTTGGTTGATGCGATTGATTCAGCAAGAAAAAATGGTTCTGAATACTTCATTGATTTCTACCAAAATCAAATTTCTCTTTTTATTCCTCTTGTGGCTCTTACTAAAGTCGAAAAGTTGTTTCAGCTTGTTGATACATTTAATAGTTATCGATCTATTCTTGATTCAAAAACTTTAGCTGCTGAATTAGCTCAAAAACGTGCTGCTCAACAAATTGATCCTGCAAGGGCTAGGGTAATTCCAGAAATACTAACATCTGACATAATTGGTCCAGATGTTAATTATATTTTGAAAAATTTGAATGATATTCAAGATGTACTCGATGGTTATTATGGAATGACCAAGCTCGAAAGGTCTGCAATAACTGTTCTTAGAACACTCAAGCAAAAGGGTGTAAAAACAGGCGCAATAACAGATGCCGATCGATTAATTTTTGCTGATGCTGTACAAGTGTTGCATTTAGGGCTGCTTGAAAAGCATAATTTTGTTCAAAACACTGCATTGGATGTATTTAAAATTGCAATGGGTGTTGATGGCCAAACGATTAATTGGAACTTTTCAAACAAACAGCTTTTAACAATATATAAGTCTTATTATGAAGGCGATTTGTTGACTCTGTATCAAATGGGAGCAACAAAATCGTTGATTCCACTTTCTCCAGATGCCGGGAAAAAGTTGTTTGGGAACGTTTCCAAACAAGAAAATGATGCAATTGCTTTGCTCACCAACGTTTTGGTTTATGGAAAAGTTTCAGAGTTGCGGAAAGGTTTAGCAAGAGAGCTTGCAAATAAAGGCTACCGCTTAAACCGTAGACAATTGTATCAGGAGCTTGCTCAGTCTGCTGATCTTGGTGAAGTTCCAAATTTAGATCGTCAACGATATATTGAACGAGTCGTATTTTACATTGATGAAGAACTGTCGTTTCAAGACAAGGTCATCATTGCGCGTGGAACACAATCCAAGCCGAGAGAAGTTTTAGACACACCAGCTAAACCCCCAAAAGACATGTATGGGGTTGCTGAGGCCCAGCCTTCTCTTAAAAATCATCCCGATACTCAAATCATTACAGAAATGGACAAAGCCGCTAAACTTGAGGCTTCACGAATCCTGGATGATTTGGGTATCAGACGCGAGCTTGGAACTTTTAGCATTCTTGATTTGGGCGATGAGACTTTGCTTCTTCCCGAAAGCTTAATTTTTGCTTTGGAAGAAACAATGGTTGATATGTATAAACAACCATTTCAGTTTAAAAGGAACTTCGGAAAAACTGGAACAATTGAATATGCTCTTCTTGGTGATGATGTCAGTGTTCCAATAGAAATACAACGCTCTGTTATTGATGGTGCAACACGCCTTGCTGAAGTAAGCCCACTTAATCCGAGAGTCTTTTATGGTGGTCTTTTGATCGGAAGCGGTGGCGTTCCGATGGTTCCTTATTTGTTCAGCGTATACGTCGGTGCTGTGAGTCAAGTTCAACTGGGCCAAGGACTTTTAGCTGCTGCAGATGATTTCGTATCTTTTCCTAAAATAGCCACTGAAGCAGTCAATTCGTACAACAGCACTAAAGAAATAAACTTTGTAGCTGGTGTTATGGCTAGAACGTTTGGTGATGGTCAACACAGGCCACTGACGAAGCCATATGTTTTCAAAGATGGACGAATCCTAACTGCAGACGCGATGCACAAAATGATTATTGACGAAGGAGTAAAGGGATCATTTGTTGGAACCCTTAAGAACGTCAACATTCATGATCGAATCTTAGAAGCATTTTCCAAATCGAACCCTTGGGTTGGTGGGTCGGTTATCGGTGGAACGATTGGTGGTATGTTGGGATTGATAACCGCAGGGCCTGTTGGTGCGGCTATCGGGGCCACCGCAGGCGCTGCTTCAGCCGGAATCACTCTCGGTACTATTCTCAAACGAGGTAATAAAATCACTCGTTTGCACCGCTCTTATGCAGAGACGGCAACCGCAATCGATACGTATTTCCGTATTCGGATCATGCTTCGTGAATTGGAAAAAGGCTCGTCTCCTCAAGAAGCAGCCAAACGGACTCGCACGATAGCACTAGACTATTCCGACCTGGGTGAGCTTGAACAGAAAACAATAGGAGGGTTTTTTGCTTTCTATACGTACTTCAGACAAGCATCAAAATTGTTTGTGAAGTCGTTAATTAGAAATCCAGATCGAGTGTTGACTCAACTAAAAATCATTCGTGCATCACAATTGTCTGTGACCGATTTGGAAGACCCGGATCGAGTGCTGCCATCTTACGAAAGAACGAGATTATACGTTCCATGGAAAATAAAAGATCACGCCATACGCTTTCCTTTCCTGATTGGTCCAGATGTAATTAATTTACTTTCTGATATTTTAAATTCAATACCGTATGTTGCAGGTGAGGAACAAACTGAAAAATCTAGAGCCGCTCTCCTGGCGCGAGCAAACCCACTGTTTTTGGAAGCTTACAAGCAGAAGACGGGATTGGATCCTGGTAGAGGGTTTCCGATTGAGCGCGCTACAAATCAAGTTCCTGCTCTGATTGTACAATTAGATCATGATATTTTCGGTGGTGTTTTGCACGATTATTTGGACATACACTATGTTCCAGAAAGTGATTTGAAATTCACATATGATCAAAAGACTGGAAGAAAACTAAACATTAGAAACATAGAAATGCCTGGTAGAGGAATCTACATTTCAACAAAGCCGCTGGCTGCAAGCTTCTTGTTTGACTATGTTCAGTATCCAGTCACCGGTCGTATGCTTGGACTTATTGAGGCTCTTGATCGTTCTAATATTGGATTGACTGAGGCCATAGTGAAGGCTGCAGACGCATATTATCAAGCTGACAAAGAAAGGCCTTTGTTGGCTCGTGTTCCCGGCCTCGTTGAACTTGGGGTGGTAAAGCCAACGAGAGATTTTACGTATGCTATTTCGAAGCGCCCCGGTGAAGCCCCAAGCCCTGTTCCAATGTATAGGCCAACAGATCAACCAGGAGTATCACAACAAATGGTGTCCGAAGCGCCAGGTGTGAAAGGTCATCTGGATACGGCAACTGCACACAGAACCATGAGAGAAGATTTCAGCTTTGAAAGCTTTGATGGTGTAGAGTACAAGCTGAGATTTAAAGACTTTTATCCTCTATATTTGTTGAGGTTCTTGGGCTCTTCAGCGACATATATTGATAAAAAGGCCGAAAGAGAAACAGCGCGCAAACTTAAACAACAAACCAAACAGTTGAAAAGAAGTGAATAGTTCTCTATTGTAAGCTCATATTGGTTTCATCATGTTATCCTTAAAACGAATTCCACTTCCCCTTCCCTAATGGAGTAAATCATGTCCTCAATTCCTGAACTTACAGGTGGTCGCGCTCTTGTCCACGATATTGCGTTCGAAGCTGGAAAAGGCTTCAAAGTAAAAGGTGAAACTCCCCTTTTGACTTCACTTAGCGGTGCGACAAGTCTTCTAGCATTCAAAAGCGAAGCTATCGCCATGGGTGATGCTGCTCACACTCTTCTCGTTACAGGTACAGCGGCGAGTGCTCAAACAAAGATTACCTCTAACGTTCTCATTGTTGACCCTGAAAGTAGTGGCTCAACAGAAGACCTGAACCTTCCTGCGGAAGCATCATGCACCGGACTGTTGTTGATTATCTTGAACAGTGGTGGTGAAGGAATCGTTATTAAAGACGATGGGGGATCAACGAAACTTACCCTCGATACCGCACAAAGCGGTCTGTTGTTCTGCGATGGAACGACATGGCGTGGATTCATGGGCGCAATCACCTGATTCTGAACCCTTGATTTGAGGGGGGCTTAGGCCCCCTTCTCTCAACCATTTTTTGGAGGATCCGATGCAGGGATTTATTGTCAATGATGCCACGCTGAGTGTTGCTACGGCAAGCTTTGGCTCTGTGAAAATGCACGAAGACTCAGCAATCGATGTCCGCTCTAAAGCGATGCCGAACGCATGCTACCTGTCTCATGTGGACCTCAAGTTCACTGGGGCAAGTTCAACAACATCAGTCGACGTATACATTACGTTTGACTCGACCGGTGATGACCCTTGCACGAACACAGCATCGACGGTTGCCTTGACTGCCGGTGCTACTTCAGGCGTAAAACACACGACAATCAATATCGGTCAGTACATTACTGCACCGGCATCGCAAAGCAACACTGGTGCATTGCAGTTGTTTCTGAAGTCAGCGGGCGCATCTTGCACGTTGGCCGTTGCACGGATTCACTGGCACGACAAAGCATAGAGGTAAATTATGGCTCGCTTCAATCGCAGCTTTTCAGATGGTGGTCAAAAGATCTCTGGTACTGATGCAGACATTAGTGGCGATGCGGTAATTACTGGAGACCTTACCGTAAACGGAACCACTACTACGATTTCGTCTACGACACTCACAGTGGCCGACAAAGTAATTGTGGTTGCTCAAGGTGCGGCTGATTCTTCTGCTGCTGATGGGGCAGGGCTATCGGTTGATGGTGCAGACGCTACGTTTTTGTATGACCATACTGGAACTCAATGGGAAACCAATAAGCCTCTTGAGGTGACTGGTAATATTGCTACAACCGGTGAAATCTTGACCGCCAAGGTTTCGTACACTGACGGTGATGATGCAATCACGATTGCTGACGGCGGAGGCATCACAGCCAACACCAGCTTGACCCTTGCGAGCGGTGCAACGGTTACTTCGATTAAAGACGAAGACGCAATGGGATCAAACAGTGCTACGGCACTGGCGACTCAACAAAGCATCAAGGCGTATGTTGACTCTCAAACGTCTGGTGCCGGTAACATGGACAACTGGATCCTGGAGGACGACGACGGCACCGAAGTCACAGTGTCCAACGGCAAGGAAGTCAAGTTTATTGGCTCTGGCCTGACAACCAACTTTACAGATACTTCTGATGGTACAGACGGAGACCCTTACGATCTTACGTTTACTGTAGATGCCGCACAGACGGGCATCACGTCAGTTGTAAACGCAAGCCTTGAGATCGGTAGGGATGCAGACAACCGCATCAAGTTTGGGACCGACAACCAGATCATCTTCGAGGTTGATGGTGGCGACAACGTCATCTTCAAAACTAGCGGTGAGATCGAGGCGTCATCGCTGGACATTAGTGGTGATGTAGACGTAGACGGAACACTGGAAGCAGACGCCATTACAGTAAACGGTTCTGCTCTCGCTGCGTCGGCTACGACGGATACTACCAATGCTTCTAACATCGGGTCAGGCACTGTTAACGCCGCCCGTATGGCCGCTGCTCAGACTGCGATTGAATCGGTGCTCAACACCAGTTTGGTTGTGGGTCGCGATGCTGACAACCAACTCAAGTTTGGAACAGACAACGAGATTACGTTCCGAGTGTCAGGCAACGACGGCGTTGTGATGAAGGCGAGCGG
>Ga0209232_1001466_pt1 | contig 12624 bp, 20 predicted proteins | sample ETNvirenome_2_60_FD_184066 | JGI IMG/M metagenome (GOLD analysis project Ga0209232, IMG submission 184066) | Marine viral communities from the Pacific Ocean - ETNP_2_60 (SPAdes) (version 2) | ecosystem: Environmental > Aquatic > Marine > Oceanic | place: Pacific Ocean | collected 2013-06-22
AATAACAGCGAGTAGCATATTATGGTAATTAGTAGGGATTTGAGCAAAAGCACTCGCCACATTTTCCTCCACAGTCGCCAAAACAAGTTCTTGTTCTTCTGTTAAGGTCGATTCTCGGCCACGACGGGCTGCTGGAAAACCTTCCATTGTTGAGCCTATTGAACGAATTGCAGTCCAATAGGTGCTTCTTAGTTCGTCTGTCTGTGCATTATCACCTAATGTTAGGGATAACAATACTGCACTTAGGTTATCGCTAGGCTCTTGATTTTCAGCCCATGCTCGCACTTTGTTTGTATTTAGTGTCCAATTCTTCATCTTCATTTTTATTCACCTGTCCTTTGGGTAAATGCTCCGTTTTGCCTCTTGAAGCACTAATGAGGATAAGAATACGGATAAGGTTGTAAAAGAGTGCAAAGCATTTTACAACCATATGGTAATAACTTTGTGAATACCCCGAAGGGGGCTTTCGCCTAAAAACCACAAAGGCCATTGACTAAACGCCAATATTCCTCCTGTTCCTCTTTTGAGAGCATTTGAATGATTAAAGCCCACTCAACCTCATTCAAATACAGTTCAACCGCTAAATCTTCCAATTCTCTAATTCTCTTATGCTCATTCATCCTAACAACTCCTTTAATCCTTCCATCATCTCTTCAAACATAACTTGCATCATTACATTATCAAAGCCTTCAACGCCTTGTTCAAAGCAGAAGAGGAAAAACATACCTTCTTCATCAAAAGTAGTCAAATCCCTCGTAATTGCTTCTTGAAACTGACCCATGAAGAATCTATTCATCTGTTCGCTAATTTTTGCCCATCTTGCTACACATTCTCTCGACATGGTAATACTTTGAGATTGCAATTATCGTAGGATTCTACAAAGTAACATCATATGGTTGTGCTTTGCCAGTTGTAAACGAAACCCCGTAATGGGGCTACGGGGAACAATTTAGCATCATTCCTCTTCTTGACCTCCTTCAGCAGTTTTAACCGCAGGTGGGGTCAATGCTGGGATTTCACCGTTCATAGTGCCATCCCAACGACCTTCCTTATAGCCCTTAACTAGAGCATTGTAAGCCTTTTTAGCCATATCCTTAGCATATTCTTGAATTGATGCGTAAGAACCGCCAGTTCGCCCATGAGGGAGAATTACCGTCATAAGCAGTTCGTCGTTAGTAATACCCGCAAAGGCAGCGTAAACCGCATTCTTCACAGAAAGAGCAGATGCTTCTATATCGTCGGGTAATGCCGATTCTCTTCCCCTGCGAGCCGCAGGAAAATCCTCATAAGGACTTCCAATACTTCTAATTGCTGTCCAATAAGTTGAACGCAATTCATCGCTATCGCAGTTATTTCCTAGCATAATGGATAAACTAATCGCTTGTCCAACATCGCCTCTATCCTCTAGTTCAAGCCAAGCAAGAACCTCATTTGTGTTTTTCTTCCAATTTTCTATTTTCATAATTAATACCTCCAATAAAGTAATAATGCCTCATTTGTTCCCCGAAGCACTAAATGGGAACGAATGGCGTATAAGGTTGTAATTAAATAGAAGGCAAAGCCATTACAACCATATGGTCGTGCTTTGGGCTTTCGACCCGAAGGCCGTCATCAGGACTTTATGCGCCCATTTTGGACATCGCTGATGAATTGCATGATTTTGGGCACTTGCCCCGCAACTTCCTCATATCCACGAATGGTGAAGGAAACACGGTAGAAATCAGTAGTCATTTTGCAATGAATCCCAGTATCACGAATAAATCCGTAAATTTCGCCCATATAGTTAATTGCTTCCGAACAGGTTCTAATATTGATACGGCAGACTCCACTTAGTAAATCTTGTGTCATGGTTGCTTTCATGGTAATATAAGAGAATAACCCTAAATAGGGTTCGCTCGTCGAGACGGAACAAAGTAGCCGAACCATATGGTTTTACTTTGTTATACCCTGAGCAGTTTTAAATCAGCAGATGCTCAGGATTGCGGGGTAAGGGAGGAAACCCCTTTAAATCATCGTAGATTGGCCATTCCATGCCTCTCCGTTTAAAAACCATTGAAAGTTTCTTTGAACGATATTAACGCCACTAATACCGTTTAATCGTTCTTTGGTGGTGCTTGTTTGCCATCCACCATCCATGATAAAAAGGCCTGTTCCGACATCGCCAATTAACTTATAGGCAATTGTATTACCGTGAAGTTTCATTGTAGTGTATTTAATACCCAATGTATCATGACTAATCACAATTTGAGTATTACCTCGCTTGAAGGGTTGGTTATTGTTAAAGGCTCTTATTGCGTCTCTCGTAATCTTTCGCATGATAATGGGAGTAATCATTCATATATAGGGTTCATCAACAAAGCAGTATGAACCATATGGTTGTAATACACGGCAAAGAGCGAGAAAGCGTTAATGGGTGTAATCGAATTAAACATGATTAGGAAATATTTTTCATATCCCCGTGAAAGACATATTTCTATGGGTCTATTTTTTATATAAGTAAAACAGATATAATATATAAATCCCTATGTTAAATTAGTGTGGTTTTGATTTTGTATAACTAACTTTAATGTTTTATCCTAGTCTTTATCATGTTTATCTTCAATGATAATAATAAAAATGGAAGAAACTAAGGGGTTGTGTAACACAAGTTTAGTATTTTTAATATTAATTTATTATTATCATTATTATCATTATTATAGTAGGGTCTTTTTCTTAGGGCTATCATATCTCCTTTATATCTATGTGGTTGTGCATACACAGTTAAGGACTCACAAGAAAGAAAAAAACAGACCCCATGATAATAATGATAATAATATAATAATATCTTGCCACCTTGAAATGATGAGGTTATGCAACACTAGCATGGCGAAACTCCGAAAAAGCAAATTATACTTTTATGAGAAAGTTCGCATTGGTGATAATTTAAATCTCGTTTCATTGGCGATTTAACAAAGTGAATTGATTTCTAATACCTTAAGTAGTGCTAAATAACTTCTAATGCCCAAGTATGAAGGTCACTTGAAAAACGAAGTTGATTTTGGTTGATTGATAGTGAAAAAGTTAGTAATGACCCTATCGAAGTGAAGTCGGGAGGATATGTTTGAACTCCTTTATATAGGGTATGAAAGGTGGAAGTTTACCCGAAAGGGAAGGAGTTAGATAATATGGATAACACAGAATGGGATTCACTCGTAATTGAAGTGAACGAATACCTAGAAGCAGACACGACTTTAGATGCAGGTCTAAAGCAAGTTGTAGAATTAAACCTACAAATTGGAACAAACAACCCAAATGAGCGAGATGCAGCAACAGGCGCATTAAAGGCTCTTTTGAAGGGAAGAGACGGAACACCGTTCCGAAGAGGACAAAAATCCGCAGTTCCCGCAAGCGTTAGAGTTTCAATTGACCGCATTTGCGGTGTTGTTGAAGAAGCAGCGTTGGTTTATTACAACCATGATGCAATAATTGGTGCAATTAGCATGAAGCACATTAAATCTGGTGGCGGTCAATATGACGATGCTGATGATTATGCAAGTGCAGTTGTAAAAAGAACAAGAAACAACCTTAGCAAGATGTTTAAGGAAGGTTCTTGGGATGGTTCAGTTGATTCGCTATTAGGCGCATCTTCTGAAGAATGATTTAGTAATTAAATCATTTTACCGTTGTAAGTCCTAATAAATACATTATTAGGATATGCCGAAACATTGGGGGGTTCGCCCCCCTTTGTTTCTCTTTTCAAGGAAGTTTGAGGCATTTCAAAAAACCCAACCCGTCTTGGCCAAACCAATAATCAGGTTTTCTTCCGCCTTTTCTCTAATGGTGAAAACATGAGACTTATCGAAGAAGTATATATTAAAGCAGACAAAGATTTAATTTGTCAAAAATGCGGAATAGATATACCCGAAGGCTCAAATCACTTATTAGAATCTTATATTCACAAAGGCACGATTTTATCAAACACTTATTGTTTGGCAAAAAAGTGCAATCCTCCAAATAATGTCCGATTAAGGCTATTTTGGGGAACAATTATTCTTAGCGTATCAGCATGGGTCATTTGGGGCATATACTTCAAATGAGAATCATTAGGCTTTATTAAAACCTCAAAGGGGGTTGGCCAACACCTATATACGCCACCGACCTCAAGGATTGTTTCAAACAGTCGGATAACGGACTTAAACATAGTTATTCAATTAATACTGATTTAAACAAACAAAATTAATGCCGAGATGGGTGAGCATGGTTAAAACCGCAGGGCTTAAACTCCTGTCCGTATTTGGTTCGCAGGTTCAAATCCTGCTCTCGGCACTTTAAACTCAAACAAAAGCAACTTTTGTGTAGGGCTTGTCAAATTTGACAAAAAAATGGCTGCTCTACTATTTGCTTTTCAAGTAAACAAACATGGGGGAAAGTCGAGTCAAGGGGCTACTTCAGAAGTAAAGTGAATTAAATTTCACAGACTCCTTTCCCCCTCCTATTCCATTCTAAATGGAGGAAACATTATGAAATACACAAAAGAACAAGAAGCAATATTTAATTGCATAGAAAATACAGATAACCACCTAATAGTTAATGCGGGTGCAGGAACAGGCAAAACTACAACAATTGTTGAAGCAGCAAATAAAATAGGTAATGTGAAATCAGCCTTTTTAGCATTCAACAAATCAATTGCCACAGAATTAGCAGAAAGACTTCCAAAAGATGTAGAAGCAAAAACTTTCCACGCATTCGGGTTCGCAGCGATTAGAGCAGCAGGTGTTAAAACTAGAGTTAATAATTATAAGTTGAATAATATAATCAAAGACCTGTTAGGTGCTGATTATGCTTATGCTCCACTTAAAAAACTAGTGGCTTTGGTTAAAGGTAGCCTAATTGACGGTAAAGACACCGAATCAATTATTGACCTGATTTGTGAATACAATATTAACTTTAACTCCGAGCGAGAACAGAATATAGCAATAGAATCTATTCCCGCTATTCTTACAATGTGCAAAACTCAAACTCATATAATTGATTTCGATGATATGATTTGGTTGCCACTTGTTAATGATTATCCATTTCCAAAATACGATGTATTGTTCGTAGATGAAGCGCAGGATTTTAATGAAAGCCAAAGAGAAATGATTAGTAAATGCGTCAATGGTGGCCGATGTATTATTGTCGGTGATAAAAACCAAGCGATTTACGGATTTAGAGGGGCGGATTCTAACTCAATTGAGATGTTTAGGCAACGACTTCAAAAAGGCTCAAGAGAAATAAGCGAATTTCCTCTCAGTATTTCGTGGCGTTGTCCTAAGTCAGTAGTTAGGGAAGCCAATAGATATGTAAAGCAGTTTAGTGCGCCTGATTTCGCTATTGAAGGAACAGTTATTGAAAATGCTTCCTTTAATCCAAAGAAAGACGACATGGTATTATGTCGCTATAATGCGCCATTGATTAGTGCTTTTTATTCCCTAATTTCACAGGGCAAATCAGCATATATCTTAGGGCGAGATTTAACTAAAGGATTAATTACCGCTATTGAGCGAGTAACTAAGAATACAAATATGGGTGTTGAGGAATTTAAACAATTATTCCTTCAAGACTTCGATAATAATTACAGACGATTGCTGAATCTTAACAAAGAAAATCAAGCAATTGCTTTAGAAGATAAGAAAGATTGTATTATGATTTTCTTAGAAAAGGCTGATACAGTTGGTGGAGTAATTATGGCAATTGAGAAACTATTCAAGGATAGTGACAAGGGCGATATTATGCTTTCTACTGTTCATAAGGCTAAGGGATTAGAAGCAGATAATGTTTATATCCTAGCAACAGAAAGAATGCCACACCCATACGGGGGTAATGAAGAGAATAACATTTGTTATGTGGCAATAACAAGAGCAAAGAAGAATTTATTCTTTGTTGGCCCAAGACCGGGAATTGTTTGAATAGGTGAATAAAAATGGAAACAATAATTGCAAAAAGAGAATTAGGCGAAGGCCGTTGGGATAGAGCATTAAAGCGCAAAATGACTGAATTATCAGTTGCCGATAATTATGATGAAGCAAAACATGAATGGATTGCTACTGGAGAAGTTTGGTGGAGTGGTAATGATGAAATGCCCGATTGGGTCGCTAATTCAGAAATGGGAGCAGGTAAATGTCTTTGTGGGCATATAGTTGTTTATCACTTTCAAATCGAAAATACCGAGAATGGTCGAATTGAATGTGTTGGTAGCGACCATATTAACACTTATCTAATTATGCGAGCAATTGCAGAAGAATTAGATATTTCACTATCTACTATTACAGATGAACAAATTCAAGAATGGATTGATGTAAGAACAAAATCAATGAAAGCCGAATCATGGTGGAAAGCCAATGGTGCAGGATTTGAAATGATGTTTAATGCAGTAAAAGAAATTGATTTGAGATATAATGTTCATTACGGTAATTCAATATGGATTCCTGAATACTCTTGGAATGAACCTTCAAGAAAACTTCGTAAAAGAGCCGAAGGCAAATTCGGTTCTTCTAATTATAAAATGGCTAGTGTAGTATGGAGATGGAATCATCCCGATAATCCTAAAGCCCAAATCAATACAACAGGTTTTCCTAATGATAATCTAATGAAAGACCTATCATTGTTATATGTAACTGGTGCTGAATTACACGGTAAATTGGCTGATGAAAAAGAGGCTAAACTAAAGCGTAAAGAAGAGTTAGCCGAAGCACAAAGATTAGAACGAGAAAGACAAGAAAGACGACGACAAATTCGTGCAGAAGCAGAAGCAGAAAGATTGCGTATTTGGAATCTACCTGATAATGTAGAAAAGCGTAGATTAGAAGCAATTGCACAAGAAACTGCTAGATTAGAACAACGCAGACTTAATGAACAAAGAAGAATGGAAAGAGAAGAACGCCAAAGACTAGAAAGAATGGCGAAAATAGCACAAGATGAACAAACTCTTGAAACTCATAATGAAGAGTTTGAGAATCTATGTGGTTATTATGGTATTCCTGTATTTGATGAAACATTTGCAGGTAATGATTGGGAAAGAGAGTTCTTAGCAAGTATTAAATCTCAACTATTAAGAGATAAGCCAATGAGCGAAAGACAATTACAACAACTAAAAAGAATCTTTGAACAAGAACCACCAACAGAACGACAACTTAACTATCTAAGAGCATTAGGCTTTGAAGGCGTAGTGAGAACTAAAAGACAAGCAAGTAACAAAATAAGTGAATTAAAGGAGAGAGAAGAATGATTAAGAAATTAGCATTAGGAATAGGCATGACGGCAGGATTTTTGGCATTAGGAACAGTAGGAGTATCTATTGTTGCTAATGTAGCAAAAGGAGGCCATGCCTTAGTAGATTCAGAATTTAAAGAATAATAGTCGAAATGGGGTTACGGGTTTGTTGTAGTTATATTTCCCTTCATACCCCATTCAACAAAGTAGGTTTAAAAGTAAAAATGTTTTCATTTGTCGAGCATTAGAAGGCGTTTTCCTACACCCTATTCGGGTTTTACAAGTAATAACGGTAAAAGTTTCTCATCTGTAATAGTGCCCTCATAAGCATGAAGCCGTTCCCCACCTTTTAGGTGATTAAATGATAGATTGGATTAAAAAGTTTTTTGTTAAAGATAGCAAAAGTAAGAGCAAACCTAAATGCGAAATATGCGGTTTAGGTGCGAAGTTCTATATGTTAATAGAATTTCAAACATTAAATCTAAATGAATTAGATAATAAAATATTAATACAAATATGTGATGGTTGTTATGAAACAGTATATGAAAGATATAATCCCGAAAGAAAACCACCGCCTATACAAAGCGGAGTTTTTGAATCGCAGTTGGGAACACGAAAAGACTAGAGTTAGAGTCTTTAAAGAATTAGTGGCTTTAGGTATGCCACATTATAATGCCTATAAAATATCAATAAGGAGAATGAAAGAATGATAACACAAGAATACGGAAATATGATTTTTACAGATAGCACAATTTCAAAGAAAACAATATATCATTTTAATGATATGTTTGAACTAAAAGAGTTTTGGCGAGATAATCAAGACGCTGAACAAGAAGGTAATTGGCAAGCACATTTAGATAGACTAACAGTAGAACATACTGCTTTTGTTGATGCAGAAGAGTATTTCAAATATATTGAAAGTTTAGGTGAAGAAGAATGAATATATTTGCTTTAGATGCAGACCCAGTAAAAGCGGCTCATCAAATGATTGATAAACATATTATCAAGATGCCAACTGAAACCTGTCAAATGCTCCACACTAACATTCTTTACATGGCTTATCGTCAAACACACGGTAAAGAACCTCAATTGAAAGACCTTAAGGCTTTTCATGTAGCATGTGGCTCAAAATTAATGAAGCCAGCGATGCTAAACCACCCCTCAACCATTTGGGCGAGGCAATCTAGGCAAAACTTTGTTTGGTTATATGAACATGGCTTGGCTCTTTGTCAAGAATATACTCATCGTTATGATAAAACACATGGTTCTCTTGATAGAATCCTTGATGTGAACATTCATGAAGATTTGCTATTTAGACACGGCTATCCGCATAGCGGATTAACCCCAGTAACTATTGCTATGGATGATTCATTTAGAATTGACCTAGATACATACTCACAAAGAAATCCTAATTGGACTGGTTGGGATTTTGTTATCGCTAGTTATCGTCAATATTACCTTGAAGGTAAATGGCGTATAGCAGAATGGCGCAAAAATAGACGACCCGAATGGTTTCCGTCTAATTGGGTTGCTAAAAAATATAATGTAGGAATTAGGGCTTACAATGCCGCAGGGCGAAAATACCCTAAACAATTGATGGAGGAATAATAATGAAAATAGAAATAGATAAGACACAAGGAAAACCAACAAAAATAGTAGCAACATATCAAACATGGTTAGAATACGATGTAGAGGATTTAGATATTGATTGGGATAAAGTAAAAACTATTTGGTGTAAATACTCAATCCTTCATATTGAAATGGAAGATGGCACAGTTATGGACATAGATTACTCAACAGAAGGAGAAACTGATTATAAATGGCCGACTCAATTACAATTAGTAGATGAAGATTATAACCAATTATGGGAGGATTGAATATGTTTAAAGAACAACACCGATGTATGTCCTGTAATAAAGTAATAAGCAAAGGTAGATATTATTGCTACGCTTGCTTTCAAGCACTAGAAGAAAAGGCGGAGGAAGAATAATGTATTTTAATGAGAATGAAGAATTAGTAATAACTGCACTTAAACAAACCTATGGAGAAACTTGGAAACCTCTTGAAGAAGAAGTTATCCAAGAGAAAATAGATGCTTCTAAAAAGTTGTTTGATTTAACAACAAAAGAATTTAGAATCAATCAAAGCGCATATAACTATAATATGTTATTAACTGCTATGCTATCACTTCAATACTGGACACAAAAGAAAAGTAAATCATTTTCAATATCGGAGGACTTTTAATGAAATGCGAAATATGCGACGGAACAGGATGGTATGAAGTTCCTAATTATCGTTTAGAAATAATGGAACGAATTGAATGTATTGAGTGCCTTTTAGATGCTCAATACAAAGACCACTTAAAAGAAGAATTAACTCGCTTATTAGTAGACACAAGTAAGCAGAAACTAGCCCAAATTGTTGCTGATTTAGTGGTTAATTCAGTGGCTAGAAACACCCATGACGACCTTTCAAGGATTGATGGGATAATCCAAACTAAGAATAAAGCAAACGCATTAGCGTTGGCTACAACCTATTCTGGTGAATAAATACAACTGGGCATATGGTGTAATGGATAGCATTTTGGCCTTCTAAGCCGAAGATTCGGGTTCGATTCCTGATATGCCCGCCAATTATCAAAACAATGACAACTTTAGCGCAACGACTTGGCTTTTTGACTCCTTTAAATAGTGTCGAGCCTAAGTTATTTCAGCGCAATATAAATAATGAATGAGGAATAATAATGCACAGTAAACAAGAATTAATAGAAACGGCAGTTTTGAATTATCTAGTAAAACAATCTGTTCAACTAGGTAAAACAAACCGCAAAGAGATACAAGAGAATTTAGTTAGTTTAGGTTTAGTAAGACCTTCAAGAAGCCCTACATTAAATAATGTAAAGGTTCTTGTCTTAAATCTACAAAATAGATTTAAGAAACTAGGAATACCATTACTTGAACAATCAGCAGTTATAGCAAATGAATATACAGTCAGTTATGCTGCTTTTGAATATTGTAGAGAATTTCTAACTTCACCATTATATGATGAAGAAGGAATATTAGTGGGTGAAATAATCCAACACCCAATCGTTTTAGATGAAGAAAGGGAGATGTTAATATGAATAATAATGAAAAGAAACAAGTAGAGTTTAGAATAATAGATACACCCGATATGCCACCATTGGTAATATCGCAGAATGAAAATGATGAACCTAAAGTTGTGATTAATACACATCACAAGATTTGGATTAGTCTTAACAGAAAACTAATAGCAGGAATTGTAGACAATCTTCAAGAGAAGATGGATATGATTTTAACTGGCTTTTTGCAAGAACAAAGAACATACGAAAGAATGGATATGGAGGATTAAATATGACAATAGTTAAAGAATGTAGATTATGTAAAACAAGTTTTAGGACTAGAACTTTTAAATCAGCAACATGGGAACAATATTGTCCTGCTTGTTATGCTGAAAAAAGACAAACTAGAGCAGTAGAAAAGATGCAACAACATAATGATAATGACATGGTGGAATTAAGAGATAGAGTTAAAAATGTTGAAAAGCATTTAGATAATATACCTGCTATCACTCATGCGGAAATAAACAATCAATTGATGAATCTATCCAATCTAGACCAATTCAATTCTGTAAAAGAAGGATTGAAGGAAACTGTTAATGAATACATGGCAGATTTACAAGCCTCAATTAATGAAACATTACAAGGTTTAATGGATAAACAAATTAAATTTGAAGAGAAAATCCAAAGGCAGTTAATGACACTAAACAACAAATTAGTGCGCCTTATGCGGGAGGAATGAAGGAAAACAATGAATAAAATCATTGTTGGGAATGGAGGAAGCCTACCACCCCTTGAAGAGTGGTGAACTCCTTTATATAGTTGGGATAACTAGAGAAAACAACGGAAGTGAAAATATGATTAGATTAAGAATTTTAAACGAAACAGGACATACAGAATTAATGCTCGATAGTAGCGAGATTATTGAACAAATAGACACACACCCTACCCATTGGTGTTTTATCAATGGAGAAATGGTTGCGAGAGAATCCATCAATGAAGTTAATTGGGATGAAGTTACATCAGTGGACTTAACCCAAGCCATTGTCGGGGGAAATTATTAGAATTAAATAATTCTTTAGTTTCCTAACCACTTTAGGGGGTAATGTAGGGGTTTAATCCTCCCTGCATTATCCCCTTTTTTGAGTGATGTTGCCCGACTTACTCAATTTTATTAACGAAAATGGATTAAAAATTATGCTAGATTTGAAAGGATGGACTTATTCCTCCGCATTGGTTATCAATGATTTAGCAGTTATAAAGCCCGACTTCTATCCCCGTATGCACATTTTGGCTACGGGCAAGAAGGGGTATATTTATGCCGAAGGCGATACTCGGATAGAATACGCAGGTCGCATTTTTCAATCAACTGAAGAACTGCTTAATATCTGTGGACAAGATGCTATCTTAGCATTTAAGGAGTGGGTATTCCTAGAAGAGAAAGAATGGGTATTAACTGATGGAAAAAATTGGTTATGTTCATTTTCAACTCTTGACAAATTACCCAAAAGAAGTAAATATAGGTGTTAATCAATGACTCAAGCCCCAAACAAGAAAATTTTAAGCGATATTACAGTTCACATGAAGTATGCAAAATACAACCCTGAAATCTTACGAAGGGAAACATGGGAAGAAATTGTAGAAAGAAATATGAATATGCACATTAAAACTTATCCTCAATTAGAACAGGATATTAAAGATGTTTATGAGCATTTTGTATTAACTAAAAAGATATTACCTTCAATGCGTTCAATGCAATTTGGCGGAAAGCCAATAGAACTCAGCCCTAATAGAGTATATAATTGTGCATATATGCCAATAGATTCACACATCGCCTTTAGCGAGGCTATGTTTTTATTACTTGGTGGAACAGGAGTTGGTTATTCTGTTCAAAGACACCACATAGATTTAATGACTGAAATACAAAGTCCTAATCCTAATAGACAAAGAAGATATTTAGTAAATGATTCAATAGAAGGTTGGGCTGATGCAGTTAAAATACTAATGGAATGTTATTTAGGAATTAGAACATCAACTCCTATTTTTGATTATTCCGATATTAGACCTAAAGGAAGTTTATTAAAAACTTCTGGAGGAAAAGCACCTGGAAGTCAGCCATTAAGAGAATGCCTCGTTAAAGTAGAAGGTATTCTTCAAAACATTCCTAATGGTAGTAAGTTAAGTCCTATTCAATCACATGACATTATGTGCCATATTGCTGATGCAGTATTAAGTGGTGGAATTAGGAGAGCCGCCATGATTAGTTTATTCTCCGCAGATGATATGGAAATGATTTCCTGTAAATCAGGTAATTGGTG
>Ga0209232_1001467_pt1 | contig 12619 bp, 11 predicted proteins | sample ETNvirenome_2_60_FD_184066 | JGI IMG/M metagenome (GOLD analysis project Ga0209232, IMG submission 184066) | Marine viral communities from the Pacific Ocean - ETNP_2_60 (SPAdes) (version 2) | ecosystem: Environmental > Aquatic > Marine > Oceanic | place: Pacific Ocean | collected 2013-06-22
ATCAGCCGCCTTGTTATCCTCGTTACGACCGAACGATACGGATATCTCATTTTTGATTATATCGCCCAGGCCATTCTCACGAAGCCAGTTAAACGCCTTCTCTTTATTTGCTAGAGTAATAGTGGCGCTGTAATTTGTTTTAACTTCTACAGAAGATCCGTCCTGTAGTTTTAGAAATGATAGACCCATTTCAGATAACATAGTAGGTATGACCTCACCTGATAAATGCTCTATATCTTTTTTCTTTTGTTTGACTGCATCTTCTTGTTGTTGCAGTTGTTCTTGTTGTGCTTGCAGTTCTTTAATCTTATCTGCAAGTTTATTAATATTGGTTGTTTTATCCAATACTTGTTCTTGATCCTTTTCAAAATCAATCGTGTTCATTGTTCTTTGCTCCTGTTCCGTAAACATCAATCTCTATAGGGTAGTATCTTTTTTCTTGTCTATCCCACTTCAAGAGATTGAATCTACCATTTGTTGTTTCTGATATCAAACAACAGACTACACCTATTATAGCAGGATCACCTGTTAATAACAAGTAGTCTGTCGGCTTGAAATTTTTCAAAAGATTTTTTAGTTTCATGATTAATGGTCCAGGTGAAAAAATCATTTGTGATCTTTCATCTAACAGAAATTCTAGTTTGCCATATTCGGCTGCGCCCATAATGTTAAATTTAGGTCGACCGTCTCTGGTTCCTGAAATTTCTTGTACCACATAAACTGTACTTTCATCTTTCATGCTTGACTTATTATTATAATCCTATATAAATGTCAATAGAAAGATGAAATATAAATTTAAAAAAAAGCCATATGCGCATCAGCTAACTGCTTTAGAAAAGTCTTGGAATAGAGACACCTTCGCATATTTTATGGAAATGGGTACTGGCAAAACAAAAGTACTAATTGATAATTTATCAATGCTTTACGATAAAGGTAAGGTAGATGGTGCCTTAATTGTTGCACCAAAAGGTGTAGTAGGAACTTGGTACAATCAAGAGTTGCCTGCACATTTACCAGATCACATTGAGAATGTGACCGTTTTGTGGCAATCAAACATAAATAAAACTCAAAAAGAAAAATTACGACAATTTTACAACCCAGAAAATAGTCACAAACTTCAAATATTAATAATGAACGTCGAGGCTTTTAGCACAGAAAAAGGGTATTCGTGGGCTTTAAGTTTTTTAAATTGCCATAAAGCTATGATGGCCATTGATGAGTCAACCACTATAAAAAATCCAAAAGCTAAAAGAACTAAGAATATTTTAAATTTATCAAGAGCGGCTGATTATAGAAGAATCATGACTGGTTCTCCTGTAACTAGAAATCCACTTGATTTGTACTCACAGTGTGAGTTTTTAGACCCTATGCACTTAAATCACTCTTCTTATTATTCTTTTCGAAATAGATATGCCATAATGAAAAGTGCAAACATATCAGGTAGATCTATTAATTTAGTTATAGGCTATCAAAATTTAGGTGAGCTGTCTGATAAACTAAAACCTTTTTCATACAGAGTGTTAAAAGAGGATTGTTTGGACCTACCGCCAAAAATATACATGAAAAGAGAAATACAACTTTCACCAGAACAGAAAAAATTATACGATCAAATGCGTAAAGAGGCTCTTGCCACATTAAACGGTAAGACTGTTACAACTATGACAGCCCTTACACAGCTTATGCGTTTACATCAAATAACTTGTGGTCACTTCTCTGCAGATGATGGTAGCATACAAGAAATTAAAAATAATAGATTAGCAGAATTATTAGATGTGTTAGAGGAAGTAGAGGGTAAAGCAATTATCTGGGCACATTATCAACACGATGTTAAAAACATATATAAATTATTAGAGGACAAGTATGGTCCAGGATCCGTTGTCCATTATTATGGCAAGACGCTACCTGAAGAACGAGACTATGCCATTAAAAATTTTAAGACAAATGACAAAGTTAGATTCTTTGTGGGCACCCCTGCTACAGGTGGTTATGGTATTACATTAACACAAGCTAATACTGTTATCTATTATTCTAATGGATACGATCTAGAAAAAAGAATGCAATCAGAAGACAGAGCACATAGAATAGGACAAAAGAAAACAGTGACATATGTAGATATTATAGCAGAAGAAACTGTAGATACAAAAATTGTAAAGTCTTTACGTAAAAAGATAAATATAGCTTCCAAAGTGATGGGAGAAGAGTTAAAGTCTTGGATATGAAATATCCTTACTATATAAGAATGGCTATATTAGTTTGTGTTGGTGCTTTTGCTCCAATTGGTATTCATCATATTGTATATAAATTATGGGATGTAAGTGTGCTTAGAGCTGCAGAAATAACTTTTTTATTGTGTATACCTATTGCTTTTTGGATGGCTGATAAGATTAACGATCGTTGGCACGATGACCGTGAGGATTAAGTTATAAATCTTTCTAGTAGAAGTAAGGCCACGGTCCCCACCGCAGCTAAAAGAACCCAATAGATTTTGTCTATTTTACCACCCAATTTGTGAATACCACTATGCATGTGATGAATATCTTTTTTAACACCTTTAATGTGTCCATAAAGGGATACGATGTGTTCTCTAGTTGTTTTAGGTTCTATTGCCATTAAACTGTCCTGTTTCTATTCCTTAGAGCTATAAGTTGCTCTCCGGGCGATAATAGTGCAAGTTCAGTGTCTGTCAACTGGTTTTGTTGTGCCACTGGTCTTGGTGGTTGTACGATAGGTGTTGCTGAACTAACTTGTGGTGGTAAAGGCACAGAACCTATATCTTCAAGCAAGTAATCACTTAAATTTACATCAAAGGCTTCATCTAAACTTAAAGCTCTAAATTCTGCTGACATTTCTCTTAATATTGGAGCTACTTCTGGAAATACATTTACATCACCTAGGTCTTCAGCTATTTCTCTAAACCTATTCTGTATATCTCTTGAAGGGAAATAAGGATCAAATCTACCATTTTTTAATTTGTTAAAAGTAGATCCTGATATTTGTCTATCTCTAAATTCAGTATTTAACCTAGAATCGTCCACACCTAAAGTCCCTGCAGCGTTTATGTCTTTATACATATTTTGTTGCACATTAAATCTAGCTCGGTTTGATGCATAATACTTTTCTATTACATCGTTTGGTTTAATTGGTCCACCTCGTAACAATCCAAAGAACCCACCTGTAAACTCTCTTCTAGCATCTCTAATACCTGTTTGATATTCAGATATTTTAAAACCCATAGAAGCAAGGGGATCTACTTTAATAGGTCTTAGTCCCATGAAGCCAGCTATCTCTGGACCTACATCTAATTGTTCACCTCTCTTAGTCGGAGTTTTTGTGCTTGCTTGTATTAGTCTTTGATATTGTTTGTATGATGGTGCAAGTGCTTCACCTAAATGTAAAAATCTAATCTTAACTTTGTCTCCGATAGGAGTTTGATCTGTATATAATCTTCTACCTTCTTGTGTTCGTCCACCTCTTACTGTTAAATCAGTTATAGCTTCTGTCCAAATAGACTCAGATATAAATGGATTCATTAGTTCCGCACCAGCTTCATCAACACCTCTCACAAAACCAGACAATAGTGTTCTGTCATCTTGTTGAGATGTTAAAATATTATTAAATAATGTATTGAAAGGTCTTGCTATTACATCATATGCATTACTATGACTAAAATCTATGTATCGTAATTCACCGTCATCAGATCTTATAGGTATGATTGTAGAATTTTTTGACCATTCAGGAACAAATCTTCTTAATGCGTTAATCTCATCCTCTGTCACATTGTAGATAGCTTTCGCACCCTCTACTATTAGTTCAGGAACAGCTACAGTTGTAAAGGCCATACCTGATAATCTTTTTAATCCTCTGGCATACTTAACATTATCATTTTTAACTAATGATCCCGTTGCAGCATCAACAACATAAGGTAAAACGTTACTGCCTCTTGTTGGTCTAGAGTGTCTTATTTCTTTTAATCCTTGTTCTGCAATACCCACTGTTGTTCTCATAACCTCTGATGGAAACGACATGAAATTACCAATCGGTAATATTCTTGAAGCTCTTACAATATCGCCGACAAAGGCGTAGTTTGGCACAGTGTTTTTTACAATGTCTGCTGCCTCTGCTTTTAATTGTCTTGCCAGTGGATTTGTAGAGGGTTTGCCTAAAGCAATGTCACTAACGTCAATAGTTCTACCTTGTCTTCTTGCTGTTTCAACAGCTGCTTTTTTAATTGCATCTAACTCAACCGCAAAGTTTGTAAGTTTCCAAGTATCATCCTCTGCTACGTATTTACCTTGTAAGAACTGACCGACTTTTTTTAACTTACCTAGCATACCTTTTAAGATACCGTCTGGTGCAGCCACACCAACTTCATTTCTTACACTCGGTGAAGCATCTCTTAATAGTGCAAGAAAGTCACCAATTTGAACTTGCGTGTTTGTTAAACCTAGTTCTAAGGCTTCTTGATAAGCTGCTTGTGCTTGTGCACTTCCTGGTTTTAATCTAAGTAAATTAGATATGTCTATGCCATCTACAAAAGCGTCCTTTAGTAATTTAGGATTTGTTAATCCTTCAAATAAAACACCATTAGCTCCTGCAAAAGCTCCGGCACTAATAAAATTACGTATATGTGTAGGTATAGATAAAACTGTTTTAGCCAATTGTGATATTGCTTTTGGTAATAACAATAAACTTCTATATAAATAACTTACAATTTTTTCTCCAGGACCTGCTTTATCTCTACCTCTAGCAAAAGCTGTAAAGCCAGATGCTATACCGTTTATATTTTTCATACTTTCTGCTATTTCTTCTGTAGTAAATTTACCAGAAATAGGATTTATCAAAGCTCCTTGTCTACCTGCTCCAGGTAATTCTTTTATAATATCATCCATAGCAACTATTTTTATACCTGTTTGAGGTGAATTGACTGCTGCTCTTGCTTCTTCTGCCGAGTTCCAAAAAAATCCTCTTTCACCTGCAGCTTTTGCAGCATCGTTTCTTTTTGCAATATCATCAAAATAAGTTGCTGTTCTAGCTGCTCCTGAAAGATTAGCTATGGCATTAAAGATAGAATACCTAGGATCTTCTATCTCACCAAATAATTTTCTAAACGTTTTACTTCCTTTACCAACAGCTTTGTCAAAACTTTTTGTAAATGTCTCTCCTGTTTTATTTTGATATGTAACATCAGGTAGTGGTCCAGGTTTCTTTTTTAATCTTGCTTGATTAATAATGTCATCAACAGTAAATTTTGCTTGTTCAAAGTATTCACTGCCTTTTGGAACAAACTGACCTTTTTCATTTTTAATTAATTCTAAAGGTTCTTTTCTAGTTTTATCTGATCTTGCAAAAAATCTTCTAAATAAATTAATAGCGTTTGCATATGCTTCATCTGTTGGGTCAATGTCTTGAAACAATCTAGATAGTCCTGATTTAGGTCTTTCTAAAACTCTATATGTATTACCTATCCAACCAGTTACTTTGTTTTGTAGTAATTCTTTTAAATCTTTTTTACCTGCAGATATAGCCCCAGGTGTGTCTGCATTTCTTTCTAAAATACCAATTAGATTAGAAAACTCTCCTCTTGCAGCAGAGATGTTTGTAATAACGTTTTGATAATCGGCTTTTTTAATTCCTGCTTTTTCCATAAAAGAAACAAATTCATCTACCGCAGGACCATTAGCCGGTTTAGATAGATCTCCTTCAAACAATGTATTGTTTAATTTTTTATAAAACTCTGTTTGTGCCTCTTGTGGTTTATTAAAAACTTTTGATATTCTTGGTATGATTCCATCTGCCTCTTTTGTAATGTTGTAAACTAGTTCTTTCGCTCTAACTCTATCTCTAGACTTTAATCCACCTTTTATGACCTCTGCATCAAAGACTTCATCTGGTAACATCTGTTGTGGTCTAAAGCTACCGCCTACATATTTATCTATCCATCTTGTAATTGCACTGTTAGAATAAGCATCATCTCTACCTCTTTTAGCAAGAGCTTTTATAGATTTACCTGCACCATAAACAAAAGGTGTAATTAACAAAGACTCAGAGCCAAACTTAACTCTGTTTATTAATTTTCTAGCAGCGTCTTCTCTACCTTCTGTTTCATCTCTATCTAATTGTGTGGGACCACCTTGAAATATATCACCGAAAGAGCCTATCTCCTCTACATCTGCAACAAAAGTTTCTCCTGCTGCACCACCAAAAACTCCAGCTTGAAACCTAGTCGTAGTGCCAGGATTTAATCCTAATCTTTTATCTACTCTACTATTTAAAGATTTAGCTTTATTCAAACCTTTCATTACATTCTGTGATTTAAAGTTAGCATAAGTTCCAGCTCGTTTTGCTTTTAATGCTTTGTCAGCTAATTTGGTTGCTGTTTTAAAACCTACAGCTCCAGGTATACCAATAGAAACTAATGCTTCTGTAAGTTTACCTACAACTCTATCGTCTGCTATTTCTTCAAATGGATTTATTTTATCAAAAAATTTTTCTACATCACCAGCTACATTTGAATCTGCTCCAAGATCCACGAGCTCTGCACCGAGAGACACAACACCTTCAACTGTTTTGATTAAACCTGATACTAGACCTGCACCTATGGATGTATACCAACTAGCGTCACTGTTTTTTTCTGGACCTTCGAGGGGAATAAAAACCGCCATTTATCCTCCTAAATATCTACGTCGTCTTCAACGCCAAATTTTTTCTCAAGTTCTTTTGCTCTTTCCTCTCGTTTTTTTCTAAAATCTTCATCAACCATTTCTCTATAAGCTGTAACATTATCTTTTGTTTTATCTTCTGGTTTTTTTGGTTCCGGCATTGTAGTGCCTTCAATATCACCAATGTTTGCTATTGTTGTAGGAACTAGATCAACATTACCTTCATTGTCAATTCTTTTTAATTGAAATAGTTGGTTTGTGCTAACATCAAAGAAAACTGATCCTATTTTACCAGCATTGTTTTTTATAAATTTATTTTTAACATTTTCTTTAGTTATGTCTTGTTCTATAAAACCACCAAACTGAGTATCACCAAAGTTTTCAGGTATTTTTGGTTTAATGTTTGTCATAAAGTTAGCATAGTTTTCTGCTTTAACCATGTCGTTATATTGGTCAATTCCAAATTTTAAATACGTGTCATAGTTTTTTATATTTTGACCTATCTCAGCAATTTCTTTTTTACCTTTTAATTCTTCTGATAATAATTCTCTTTTAAATTCTCTATCAGATTCAAGTTCACCTTCTCTCATTTTTTTAGCTTGCATCACTGCAAAAGGATCTTTTGCTGCTTCTGCAGCTGTTGCAAAAATATTACCTCTTGGTGTTCCTGATGCTAAGTTTAAACCAAACTGAATTAAAAAATCATTTAAGGACGGTGTAAATAACATAGGATCTCTTCTAGGTTGTACACCTTGTGGATCAGACTCTTTATATCTCTGACGCATACCATCCATGATGCCTGTATTCTCTACATCACCACCCATTCTAAACATTGGTCTTTTTAATATTCTACTTCTCATTATATATTTTTAATCCTTACTGGTCCCATAATGTTACCGTAAATACCAGCTAATGTTGAACCTACACCTAACGCTGATTGTAATGGCGTTGGGTTTGGAACGGAAGTAAACGTTTGTCTTCCAGGGTAACCACTTATAAGTTGTGCAATACCAGATCCAAATGTTCCTAATCTCTCATACGGTTCAAACGCAGCTAATCTATTTGCTTCTCTTTGTGCGTCTAACGTTGCTTGTTGTTGTGCTTGTTGGATAGCGCCCACTGATCCTAAAGTACTAACGTCTCCTCTTTGTAAGCCTGGAACTAATGAAGCTAGTCCTGTTTGAAACTCTCCAGCTCTTAACTGATCACCAGCTAACGCTCTTTGATTTATTAAATCTTGTTGTCTTCTAGCTGCAGCATCTGTAAAACCTTGTTGTAATAATCCTGCTTGTAACGCTGCTCTGTCTCTACCTGCTCCTGCTCCAAATTCAGCTAGTTGAACGCCTGATCTACCGGCATCAAGAGCACCTAACTGTGCTTGTCTCGATCTAATATTTTGTTCTTCTATTTGTTTTTGTCTGTCAAATTCTGCTAATGTTGTATCGATAACTTGTTGTTGGTAAGGAGACATAAAAGAAGAAATAGAACCTGCTCCTGTTCCTGCTCCAGTGCCCGTAAGCTGTTGTGCTTGTGCAATACCAGTTCCAAAATCTGTAGCTGCTTGTTGTGCTGCTGTAACAAATGGCTGAAAAGAACCTATACCTGATTGTGCTAAAGTAGCTGCTTGTGTTTGTAAAGGATCTTGCGCTGCAACTTGTGGTGCAATCTTAGATGTATCAATAGGTTGAGCTGTTAATGCTGTTAACTGCTTACCGTAATCTGTTGCTAGATCTTCTATAAATTGTGGAGGTAATACTCGTTGTTCTGTTATTGCCATTATGCTACCTGGTTTTCCAATTGTTTCATTGTTTTATACATTAAATCTGCCCCTCTATCAACACTTCCTCCGCCTGCTGCTCTTACCGCATCAGCTGTAAAAACAAACTCATTTTTAGATAATCTTGCTGGAACGTCATCTGCTTTTTCTGCTACTCCTATAGGCACAAATCCACCACCTCTAAGATCCATTTCATTACCACCTAGATTCATAAGACCGCCTTCTTCAGCACCTATTCTACCACCTTCAGCCATTGATCCTGATTCTGCAGCACTTGTAGGTATTAAGAATGGATACTTAGATCTTAATCCTGATAAATCACCAGAGGCATAAGCTGCTTGAACTTCTTTTCTAATTTTTTCTACATCAATACCTGTATTGTCAGATATTCTGCTTGATAAACTATCTACTTGTTCTTCTTGTTTAGGTGTTAATGCTCCTGCTAATACAGACGTTCCTAGTATACCCGCAGCTGCTCTACCTTTTGCCGTGCCTGATAACATTCTTCCAAACTCACCGGCCTTGGTTAAAGGCCCAATCATATTAGGATTCATAAGACCACTAAAAAATCTTCCGTATGTGCTTGCAGGTCCAAAACCCGCTGCTCCGCCAAAGGCAACCGGAGCAAAATAAGCACCGGCAGCTATTAATGCAGCTTTACCTACATCGCTTTTTAAAACTTTCTTAACTGGTTTTGTAATACTTTTAACTAAACTACCGAGACCGTATGCCTGTCTAATTGGTCCACCGTCTGCCATATTCTTTAATAAGTTTAGTTGATATTGTTGTTTAGTTAATCCACCAAGTTCCTCAAGAGGTTGTATTCCTTTAAACGTTTTAATAGCTTTTGGTGCTTCTCCGGTAAAAGCAAAATCTAGTCCTATTTGTTTACTTTCATCTTTTTCTTTACTTTTATTTTTTTCATCTTCATCTTCTTCAGCTATAAGAGCTGCAATTTCTTCGGGTGTCAGTGTTTTTATTTCAGGAGCTGGACGACCACCTGGACCAAAACCAGTTACGTTAGTTGTTACCCCACCTCCAAATGTTGTTGGTGGCCCTTCATTATCTCCTGCAAAACCACCGCCAAGATTTGCTTCTTTACCTACGTTTTGTGCAAAGTCTGTTAAGTCATCTTGAACACTATAACCATCGGCAAAACCTATTCTTCCACCTTCAGCAAAAAATTTAGCTACGCCTTCATCACCCAAAGCTATAAATTTATCAAAACTTAATGTACCACCAGATTTTTTATATCTATCGTAAGCTTGTCTAGCTTCTTTCATAGCTGTCTCTGTACCTGTTATACCACCGTTAGATAATCTAAATCTTTCTGGTAGCGTAAATCTTTGTACAAACTCTTGCATATCACTTTGTTGTGGTTCTATGTCTGATGGTAGCTTTGGTGTCATGGGCATCATAGGCTGAACTATTCTATTTCTAAATCTATTTGTTTCATCCTCATCGCCTGTGCCAAATCTATCTACACCACGGACATAAGTTTGACCTATGTCTGGAAAAATACTTCTTAATATATCTATCCCTGTGCTGATCCCTGGTTGCTTTGCAATTAAACCAAGACCTTTTGTTAAATTTGATTTAATAAACTCCGATGCATCAGATCCACGAGTAAAACCAACTGTCTCAGGTGCAGTAACTATATCTTGAAACCTTTGGTCAAAGACCATTTCATTGTCTCCTCCCATAGATGCGGGAGATTCTCCACCAGATAAAGTGCCGTAAGAATCATCTCTTGCAGCTAAATCACCTGATCTAAAAGGTTTTCTAGGATTAGGTGCTCCACCCTCCGCTAATAATTGTCTTGCTATTTGTGATCTAGTTATTGCCATTTTACTACACTACTTTGTTTTAGGGAACAAATCAAGCGAAGGCATAATTACTTTAACATCCCTTCTAATCTCAGATTCTGGTATGCCTTTAGCCTTCCACTCTTCGTCTGTATTGTATTTTTCTCCTGTTTTCAAGTTAGATATTGTTGTTATGATCTTTTCTGGTTTTATTGTTTGCATTATGATGTTACCTCTCTCGGCTGTATTTCTAGTATTGAAGCTATGACGTGCAGCTCGTTCGCGTCAGAGGCTTGAACTTTTAATATCTCATTCTCTTGAACAACAAGGGGCTGAGTTAAAAGCTCTGTTGTAGTGTTTGAAGATATAGCTTTAGTCTTAAACAAACTAAATATATTACTAGAAGCATCAACCAAAGTTATGGTTATGTTAGCTCCTGATCCTGCATCTTCAGACACTAGAATTGATTTGACCACAGCTGTAGTAGCTGCTGGTACCGTGTACAGAGTTGTAAGATCTGTTGTGGTTAGGTCTGCTTTTTTATTTATAAAACTATTAGCCATTATTGTAAAAAGAAGTTAAACGCTTCCACCTCATCTTTGAGTTCTTGTTGAAACGTTGTATTTAATTTTTGTATAACACCATCAAGATCCCTGACCTGTGAATCAGCCACGGCTTGGTTATATTCTTTTGAAGGTCTAGTAAGTGATTGCACTATCTTTGCCATTATCTTCTACCATCCGCTTGTACGTCTATTTTAAAAGTGCCTAGTTTCCAGTTCTGACCAGATCCTGTATTTTCTATTTTTAATGCTATGGCTCTAGCTCTAGCTCTCGTATCTACTTTGCTAGTGGACGATGTAATTGTGAACGGACCTAAAGTTGAACTAGCTGCTGCATCATTAGAAAAATTTCTTAAATTTAAAGTTACTCTTGCATCTCCAGTTTGCGATAAAAAGTCTGGTATAAATCTTCTAATCTTCATAATAAATTCACCATCACCTCTTAAGTCTGGTATTGAAGATGTTGTTCCTCTCATAGTTCTTTGTGTAATATCAAAATCTCCAGAAGTTATTGTTGCGGTAACAGCTGTGGTTGAAGAGTCTTTTACTTGATCAGTTCCTGTTTCGTGTTCGTAATATGTTGTTCTACCTTCTGTATTACCAACAACATCAAAAGAAGTATCAGTATCAGCGTCATACTCTAAAGCGTGAGGTTTACCAAATACTGCAGAGTCCCTCCACATTGTTCTAGCTAATGTACCTATAGTCCAAACAGGTCTTTGTGCGGATGAATCAAAATAGTTGTATGTAACAACTCTATTCACAACACTTGAATTTGTAGTTGGATAAAACCAATTAATTTCACCAAACAAATTATTTAAACCTGCTGATATCATTTGATTACCAGAGGATAGATTAATATCATCGTATACGTGGTCCTCTACTAAACAAGGCAACGATTCAAGAGCACCTGCATATTTAAAGAAACCATTTTCTGACAACCAGTATGCTGCACCGTCTACTTCAACAACTGCATTCTGTCCAGCTAATCCACAGTTAGTTCCTACTTGTGTAAAAGCAAATGTAAAAGGTTGGCCTACAAAACGCATTAAAAACAATGACGTGTCTGTATAAACATAAATCGCATCTCTACCTCTAATAGCTCCCATGATCCGTGATCCGTCGGCCAGTCTCTGTGTGCCAGCGTCATTGGTTGCTGTAGGTGTGTAAGTGTTAATATCTTCAATAGCAGAGAATCTAATAAACATATCATCTTGCGTATCGATATCACCTATCGTGGTTTCTGTACCAAAGAACACTAAGTGTCTATCCGGTGTAGATACAAGCATGTGTCTTGATGCAGTTGGTGCACCTGTAATAATAGCTGCTCTAGTTGTAGTCGCATTCGACAAAGATGAATCCCAAGAAAAACATGCATTGTTGTGAATTAAACAAATAGCTTTGTCACCTAAATTATCTAATGACCACATACCAGGCTCTAATACTAAGTCTCCAGATGCTGCCTCACCCCAAGCAACGAAATCAGTTGTGTTAGTTATGGTAGCACCGTCACTGTGAGATGCAGCTGTAGTATTTCTTACACCTCTCGTTACACCCGTTAAAGTGTTTGTGGATACACCAGTGTAAGATATTTCTTCTGTTCCTATCTTTATAAAATTAGTTCCTGTGCTTGGAAATAAACTAGCATCAGTTAGTACGATTGTAGTCGTAGAGTCATTTATAGCTCCGTTTAGCGTTGTTGTAGTGGCTCCGGCTACTTCACCACCCCAAGAGCCTAGACCCCACCCAAAACCTCTCTCTTGGACAGCAGAGCCTACAGGATAGTAGTGTTGTACTCTTATACCACCAGATGTAG
>Ga0209232_1001470_pt1 | contig 12613 bp, 14 predicted proteins | sample ETNvirenome_2_60_FD_184066 | JGI IMG/M metagenome (GOLD analysis project Ga0209232, IMG submission 184066) | Marine viral communities from the Pacific Ocean - ETNP_2_60 (SPAdes) (version 2) | ecosystem: Environmental > Aquatic > Marine > Oceanic | place: Pacific Ocean | collected 2013-06-22
GGGGGGGGGGGGGTCGTGGTCGCGCAAGGACAGGCCCCGCGTAGACACTCATCCGACGCAGGTGAAGCTCAAGTGGGCGCGCGATATTTGACGGGCGGACTGCCAATAGATAAACTGGCACCGTGGCACGTAGAGGACGAAAGAACACGGACGAGGTAGTGCAACGGCGGCGGGAAGTCGTCGAGGCGCTGCTGGTCAAAGGTGACTGGACGCTCCGGCGTCAGGCCCAGGTCGCCGAGCAGTTCGACGTCAGCACGTCCCAGGTGAGGCAGGACGCCGCGCTGATACGGCGCGAGTGGTCAGCCCAAGAACAGGACCAGACCCACGAGGAACTGCGCGCAGACTGGCGACAGCGGGTCATGGCTACCATGCAGCAGGCGATGGAGCTGGGGCACACCACGACCGTGGCCAAGCTGCTCGCGACCGAGGCCCGCGTGCTTGGCATCGAGGCACCGCAGCAGGTGCAGGTCCAGGCCCAGGTCCACACGATTGACGACGCGCCAAGGTTGGCTGTCGATCTGCTCAAGGCGCTGCCGGCCGCCTGCGAGCTGTTGGGGGTCGAGGCCCCCGCTCTGCCGGTGATTGAAGAGGACGAATGAAGGCCACACTGTACCAAGGCGACTGCCTGGACGTGCTCGCAGCGATGGAGCCTGAGAGCGTGGATGCCATCGTGTGCGACCCGCCGTATGGGCTTGGGTTCCTGGGTCGCGCTTGGGATGCTTTGCCACCCGGTGAAGACTGGGCGCGGCTGTGCCTGCGGGTATTGAAGCCGGGCGGGCATCTGGTCGCGTTCGGTGGTACGCGGACGGTGCACCGACTGGCGACGGCTATCGAGGATGGCGGCTTTGAGATCCGCGATATGGTGTCGTGGCTGTACTGGTCGGGGTTCCCCAAGTCGCTCGACGTGTCGAAAGCTATCGACAAGCGGCGCGATGACCGCGATCAGATCTTACAGGTGACAGCATGGATCGCGACTGCCAGAGATGCCGCCGGGTTGACGAATAGAAAGATAGATGAGGCTTTCGGATTTGCAGGGATGGCAGGGCACTGGACGAGCCAGAAGAGCCAGCCCAGCGTCCCGACCTTGGAGCAGGTGCCGCGACTGCTGGAGGTGCTCGGAGTAGATGCGCCACCACCGGAGATCGGGCGGCTGCTGTATGACCTGAACGGGCGGAAGGGTGAGCCGGGCGAGGCTTGGGGCCGTCGTGATTTCTACGATAAGCCGACGGGCGGGCTACACGGTGGAACGGGTGTCACAGTAGGCAGGTATACAGGCGCGCAGGCTAAGCCAGGGGGAGCGACTGAGGACGCACGCACCTGGGAAGGCTACGGCACGGCGCTGAAGCCCGCACAGGAACCCGCTGTGCTGGCCCGGAAGCCGTTGACGGGTACGGTGGCGGCTAATGTGCTGGAGCACGGTACAGGGGCGCTCAACATCGACGGGTGCCGCTTTGCGTATGGTGATGAGGCTTGGCCGGGGCCGGGTGATCAGTATGAACCTGGAACGGGTCACGCTTCACCCCCAAGCGTAAGTTTGTCTGGTGGTGTTGACGGATCGCTAAATGTCTCAATGTCAAAGCCGCACGACCTGGGCCGATGGCCCGCGAACATCTACGCGCACCCCAAAGCATCCAGATCAGAACGTGAGGCGGGGTGCGAGCGGCTACCGGGTCGCACGGGCGCGGAAGCAACAGACCGCACAGCGGGATCGGCGGGGCTCGACAACCCACGGGCGGGCGCGGGTCGCACGGCGGACAGGGTCAAGAACCACCACCCGACGGTAAAGCCGATCGGGGTGATGCGGTGGCTGTGCAAGCTAACAGGCGGACAGCCGGGATCGGTCATCCTTGACCCGTTTATGGGCTCAGGTACCACCGGGTGCGCGGCCGTCTTGGAGGGGTTCGACTTCATAGGCATCGAGCGTGAACCGGAGTACATGCAGATCTGCGAGGCTCGGATCCGGCACCATATGGGCGGGCTATTCGCTCACGGCGTCGAGGTCATCGAGACGGAGAAGGCGGCCAAGTGACCACCGCAGCGGAGCAGATGCTGCAAGCGGCGCCCGCGCTGGAGGCCCTTGCGCGTATCCAAGAAGATCACCCGCTGGCCTTTGCGCGGCTGTGGCACAACGAGCTGCCACGGACATCACAGCGCGCCCCACTGCAGCGGGCGGGGGTTGACTCCGTCCTGGCTGCGGGCGGCAATGGTAGCGGGAAGACCGAGCTGGGGGGCATGGTGGCCTGCGCCGTCGCCATGGGTCGCAATCACCCCGCCGTGGCTCTATGGCTGAAGGCTAACGACCTCGAGCCGTCGCTATTCCCACCGCGTCCGGGGCTGGTGCTGGCGTCCTCGCTGAACTCGACGATGAGCATCAACGTGCAGCGGGCAGCGGTCGAGCGGTACGCCCCAGCGGGCACCGAGTGGCGCAACCGGGACGGGGCGGGGTTCAGCGAGGCCCGATTCCCCGGCGGGGGTAAGGTGCGATTCCTGACTAACGACGCGGGGCGGCGCGCGATGCAGGGCTATGCGGGCGATCTGCTGTGGCTCGATGAAGAGCACGATGAAGACATCTACAACGAGGGCATGCAGCGGTTGACGCGCTCGACGTGGGAGGACCGCAGCGGCTGGGCTCTGCTGACGATGACGCCGCTAAAGGGCTTCACCTGGGTTCACCGTCGCTTTGTCGCAGACCCGGACGAGGGCAGCACGATCCACTTCCTACACGGTGGCGACAATCCGCACATCGACCAGGACAAGCGCGCGCGGCTGCTGCGGGGCGTCAACGCTGGCGAGCGGGCAGCGCGGGACCGTGGCGAGTTCACGCAGCTCGAGGGGCGCGTCTTCACGGAGTGGTCACCCCACGCGCACGTGGTGCCGGCGTTTGATGTTCCAAGCTCTTGGGGCCTCTATGCGGGCTGGGATATGGGTACACGCGCGCCCACGGCGGTGGTGCTGTGTGCGCTCGACCCCAAGGATGACACGCTGCACGTGATCGCGGAGCACTACCAAGCAGAGTGGACGCTAAGCCAGCACGCGCGGGCCTATGAGAAGATGCTCGCAGGGCGTGAAGTGGAATGGCTGGTATGCGACCCCGAAGACCGAGGGAGCCGGCTCGCGCTGGGACGTGAGCACGGGATCGCCAACGTGGGGGCGAAGAAGGGGCCGGGCTCGGTGCGCAAGGGCATCAACGACATCAGCGAGCGCCTCGCCATCAACCACATCAGCGGACGGCCTGCGCTGGTGGTGCATGACACGTGCCGCAATCTGATCCGCGAGATGGGCAGCTATTGCTGGGCACCGACCAAGAGCGGCGAAATCAAAGACGCACCAGCACCCCGCCAAAGCGACCACGCGATCGACGCGCTGCGCTACGTGTGCACCAAGCTCAGCAGCTCGAGCTTCGCGATCGGGTAAGAAAAAAACGCTGTACGTCTCTGCATCGGCAAAAAAACTTTGCCTTATCGCTTGATTTTATATCTGAGGGGTATAATTTAAGAACACCCAAGGAGGACGAAATGACAAACCCAACCAACAACTCACAAGCACAAATCAACAAAAGCACTGCGCAAATCCTGGGATTTGAAAACGCTCTTATTGTTTCACGGAACGAGTATGGCACCATTTTCGTTGAAATGGACGGCGTTTTGATTGCTGACAGCGCAACCTGGAACCGTAAGCGCGGATTCTGGAACAAGATGACAAAGCAACACGTACCCGCTGCCAAATTTACCCCGCGTAACGTCAAGGCAAACCCCGACATGGTCATCGACTTTTTGCAGCAAACGGGCACACTGACAGTTGCTTCGGTTGTCGTCACATTCTAACCCCCCCCGGCCCCTTCGGGGGCCGTTAGTCTACATCCTAAAGAATCTAAATGGACTAAAGAATCGAAACGCAGTAGCGTTTCTCTGTGTCGAAGTCTGAGATCGCGATCCGCAATGGTTGGTTCCCGCGCTTACTGCGTGCGCTCAAACTCGTGGAAGTATCAGACAACGGGCAGACCACGCATGTAGCGGGCAGCGACTTCATCGGCACAGAGCCGGCGAGCCAGGGCTATCCGGCCATCAACAGCATGTCAGCAATGGCGGCGTTCCCATGGGTGCGCGCTTGCGTCGAGGCCATCAGCTCCGACCTGACCAAGGTGCCCGTGCGGGTGCTGCGCGGTCGAGGCCGTGACGCTGAGCCCGTCGAGGACCACCCGATCCTGGACCTGCTGGACCGCCCAAGCTCACGCGTGCCGGGCATCCTGCTGCGGCGTCAGCTCATCGTGGATCTGGTGCTGACCGGCGATGCCTATCTGCTGATTGCGGGCAAGGGTGAGCCGATGGCGCTGCTGAGGCTGCACCCCGAGCGCGTCAAGATCATCCCCACCCAAGACGGTCAGCCGAACGAATACGAGTTCAACGGCGGCGGGTCCACCGTGCGCTATGGCTTTGACCAGGTGCTGCACATCCGACTGGCAAGCTGGGAGCAGACGCCCGCGATGCTCTACGGCACCGGGGCCATCGAGGCGCTGCAGCACGACCTGAACACGGACCTGGCAGCGGCCAAGCTCGCAGCAGAGAGCGCATCAACCGGGCTCCCCACGGGTATCATCAGCCCAAGCGAAGAGGGCGACCGGTGGAGCCGCCAGCAGATCAGCCAACTGCGCGAGGGCTTCGAGAAGCAGCTCAAGAGCAAGAGCGGCACCGTGATCCTGGGCGCTGGCGTTGACTACAAGCAACTAAGCCAGACGCTGCGCGACATGGAGTATCAGAATACGCGATTGCTGGCCCGAGAATCCGTTCTCGCCGCGATGGGAGTCCCACCCAGCAGGGTAGGGCTTCCAAACGCAAATTACGCCACAGCGATGGCCCAGAGCCGTCTCTATTGGGAAGGGCTCCAAGGCAAGGCCGCACTGATTGACAGCGAGCTGACGCGACTCGCGCGGATGTTCCCCGACTCGGATGACGTGCACGTGGTGCATGACTTCAGCGAGGTAGACGCGCTCCAAGAGTCCCGCACCGAGCGAGTGAACCGGGTGCAGACTTGGTGGCTAATGGGCGTGGACTTGGCAGAGGCTGCTGCGCTTGAAGGCTTCGACAACCTCGACCGGCGCGACATCGACCCAGAGCCCGAGGCGGAAGAGCCACCCGCCGAGGCTGTAGAGGGTTTAGCTCGATGGCTGGTGCTCGATGGCGACCGCGAGCCAGACATCGTAGCGCGCGCCGTGGGTGATGAAGACCCCACCAACTTCCCCGCCGATGGCGATGACGAGACGGTGAGCCTGCGGAACTCGCAGTGGGACGTCTTTGATCTTGAGTTCGCTGAGATGATCAAGCTGCGCTATCCGCAGATCTGGCGGCGCGGCGGTAACATCAAGGGCAACGAGCAGTACCGCAAGCTAAAGCCCATCGCAGAAGGCGGCGGCGGTGTCGACACCCGCAGCGAGGAAGAGGCCGTCCGCCTGCGTGAGGCGTGGGGTGCTCGGCACTCCGAAGACTTCCGGCTGGCTGGCGTGGTCGCTCAGATGAAGTGGCTGGTGGTGGGTAGCCGTGGTGAGCGGTATATGAAGGATCTCATCATTGACGAGATGGACCGCCTGGACGCCGAGAAGGCTGTCAAGTGGCTGGTCCCCGATGGCGAGACGCAGACCCGCGACCTGGAGACCGAAGAGGGCCGCGCGGCGGTGTGGCGTGGATTCATCGAGCGCGTACACTCGCCCAGTGAGCGCAAGATCGCGCTGACCATGCGGCGCTACCTGCGCGCCCAGGCTGCACGCATTGCAAAGCGACTGGCCAAGGAAGTGGGCACCAAGGGCATCACCAAAGCGGTCGACGATCGCGTGCTTGATCGCATCCTTGACGAAGCCTACGAGAAGCAGCAGCTCTTGGGCCTGTTCCGTCCGCTGTACCGCGACCTCATCGCCAAGGCCTTCGACGAAGCGCAGCGATCCATCCGCGCAGATCTGACCATCGACCCGGACGAGCTTGACCGGCAGGCACTGGAAGCGGTCCGCACCATGAGCGGCTCGATCCTGACGACGACCGAGGGCGTGGTCCGGGACATCGTTGATCGGGGACTTGCCGAAGACTGGACGCTGGCTGAGTTCCAGAGTGCGCTGACGGTGAACAAGCGGTTCAGCCCAGCCGAGGCCATGATGATCGCCCGCACCGAAACCACGCGCCACAGTAACCGCGCGGCGGTGGACTCGTTCAAGAAGGCCGGAGAGACGGGCCTCAAGATCGAAAAGATGTGGCTGAGCGCACGCGACGGCAAGGTCAGAGACGCCCACAAGCCCCAAGCAGCGGGCGGGCTCGATGGCCAAATCGTGCCGGTTGACGGCGTGTTTACGTACCAGAGCAGCACCACCGAGCACCCTGGCGGGTTCGGCATCGCAGCTCAAGACATCAACTGCCGCTGCACCGTAGTGGCCAAGGTGGTGAACTAATGAAGCAAGTTTTTCGCACGCTGGTCTGCAAGGCCGAAGGCTCTGACGATGGCACGATCACAGCCATCGCGAGCACACCCGCACCTGACCGTTACGGCGATGTCGTGGCCCCGAGTTGGGATCTGGCAGCCTTCAAGGCCAACCCGGTCATCATGCACGGTCACGACTATGAGGGCCCTGTGGTGGGCAAGGCTGTCGAGATTGACCTAATCGGTGAGACGCTGATGATGCGCGTCAAGTTCGACGAGAGCGAGACGAACCCCGTGGGCCGTCGCTTGGCGAACCAGTACCGTGAGGGCTTTATGCACGCCTTCAGCGTGGGCTTCGCACCCGGTAAGAGCACCGAGCGGTCGAACCTGCCGACGGATCACCCCGCATACGTCGCAGAGCGCGGCGGCTACTACTTCGAGGAGAACTCACTCCTGGAGGTCTCCGCTGTCGCCATTGGTGCCAACCCCCAAGCCTTGGCCGTGCGCGCTAAGCGGTGGGGCCTGGACGCCGATGCTGAGCCCATCGTGGAGCAGTCTAAGCACGTCTTAGCGGTAGAGCGAGACGATGAGGCTGGCACCGTCACCGTGACGTATAAGCTCGGCATGGAGCCCGAAGAGGCGCAGCCAGAAGAGCCAGAGGCCGAGGCCGAGGGCTACGGATACGACGACGACGACGAGGATGACAAGCAACTGCGCTCTATCGTGCGCGATGAGCTGCTCTCGTTGTTCGCCGCAACAGATGATGAAGAGGTCCAGCGCGGGCTCGATCTGTTCGTCGATGATTCACAACCAGCCGAGGAGCCTGACGGCTTCGACGCACTTTTCAACCTGGGCGCGTAGCCCATCCCGTCCACTGTAGGAGATACAATCATGGACACCATCAAGACACGCGACGACGCCCTCAAGGTTCTGTCTGACCTCAAGGCCGAGCAAAAGCGACTTCAAGACAGTAACCGCGACCTTTCCGAGAACATGGAAAAGAAGGCCGCCGCCCTCAAGGACGTGCAACAGAAGCTCGCCGAGCTTGACGCCCCCAAGGTCGTCACCGTCTCCGAGCGTGAGGCTACCCTTCGTCAGTTCGTCAAGCAGGACGGCTCGCTCGATGTGGCCGGCATGGCTAACGACACCGCCGACCGTGGCGAGTGGCACGCCGAGTTCAAGCGTCTGATTGACGATCGCAACCTGGCGAAGCTCATGACAAAGAGCGGCAGCGTGGCACCACTTGACGCCAAGCTGAACGCGCACATGGCCGTCGCTCCCGACGCTATCAAGAGAACGTTCTCGGACGCTTCTACAGTTGGCGCGGAGTGGATTCCCGATCTCGTGCTTCCTGAGCTGTTCACAAAGATCTACACGCCCAAGGCTGTCGAAGCACTTTTCCCAACCATGCAGATGCCAGGGAAGGAGCTTCGGTTGCCCTTCTTGACCATGAAGGTCAAGCCATACCTCAAGAGCGGCGCGACATGGGGAACCATTACCGCTGAAGACGACGCCACCAGCCAAGTCAGCATGACGGCAAAGAGCCTTGCGGCGCGGATCCAAGTTGACGAAGACGCCAGCGTCGATTCAATCATTGCCGGTCTCGAGTACGCACGCGCATCGCTTGCCGATTGCATCGCGTCAGCCGTCGAGGACAGCCTGGTAAATGGGGATTCTGCAGGAAGCCATCAAGACACGATTGCTAACTGGTCGCCGCGTTCTCGATGGAACACGTCCGGCCTCGGCGGGTCAGACGATCACCGCTCTGCATGGTTGGGCCTCAGGGCGCAAGCTGCCGATGTGTCGGCAACTCGCGACGCTGGGTCTGATTCCGACCACTATAACGGCATCTTGACGACTCTGGGTCTGATGGACGGCGCTATGGGTATCGGCTCGAACAAGGCGCTGATCTGCTCTCCCGAGTACTACCTTGAGCACCTGCTCGCGATCGACGAAGTTGCAACGATCGACAAGCTCGGACCCCAGGCGGTAGTCGCTCAGGGCCAGGTTGCCTCTATCGCGGGAATGAAGGTTGTAGTTTCTGACTACATGACCGCAGACCTGAACGCGAGCGGCATCTTCGACAACGTGACCAAGACCAAGACCGGTTACCTGATCGTGAACACTGACGCCTACGTGATGGGGAACTACAAGCCTCTCGACGTGTCCGTTCAGCGCGAGATTGTCAACGGTGTTGTTGATGTGGTTGCGACTCGTCGCTGCATCTTCAAGGCCCTCGAAGAGGCTTCCAAGTCTGTCGCGTTCGCGTACAACATCTAAGGAGTATTGATATGCCGACCCTGAAGTTTAAAGGATTCGCACACACCGCCGTCTACCGTGGGCCATCGGGCACATGGGAAGCCGGCGATGAAAAAGAAGTCACAGCTAAAGAGGCCGAGCGCCTGCAAGCTGACTTTGGTGCAGTCTTCGACGCTGTGGGGTCGGCTGTCGCTGCACCCAAGAAGTCCCGTTCCGTAAAGTCACCGACTAAGCGGGGCGGGGCCTCTAAGGCAAAGAAGGCAGACGCATGAAGCTGCAAGCAACACAAAGAGGCACGTGGCCCGGTGGCGTACACTGGACAGCAGACGAGGTCCGCGACATCGAGGTGCCAGAGGGTGCCGAGGTTCCCGCGTGGCTGGTCGAAGTCAAGGCCAAGAAGAAGGCCGCCAAGAAGGCAGAGAAGGCTGACTAATGGCGATTATGACGGCAGCAGAGGCCCGGCTGTATATCCGGGGCATCACTGGCACGGGTGAAGACGCGAACATTGATTCGCTGATCGCTCGCGCTGATGCCCTGTTTGCCGGGTACATCGGGCTCCCGTCGCCCACTGTGGGGGGTAATCCAACGCTGGAAGACAGCACCCACACCATCTACCTGGACGGGCCGGGGACGCAGAACCTGCAGCTCCCGTTTTTGCCCGTCGTCAGCATCACGAGCATTCACGACAGCGACGAGCGCGACTATGGAACGCTCGATCTTGTGGCGTCCGGTGATTATGACCTTTTCGGAGACGAGGGCCTTGTCCGTCTCAAGGACGACAGTGCCCACGGCACATTCTCCGACATCAAGCGCGCCATCAAGGTCGTCGCCGTCATCGGCTACACGACGATTCCGCAGGCCATCAAGCACGCGGCAGGGCTCCAGGTCGCGCACTGGTTCCAAGGCCGGGACCACGTAGGCCGCACCAGCGTGGCCCAGGGCGGCGGCACTATTGACGTGCACGATCTGGGCCTGCTGCAAGAGGTGCGCGAGGCGCTCCAGCCATACCGTCAAGCATCCGTCTGGGTGGGCTGATGGCTACCCTGACCCCCGAAGAGTTTAGCGCCCGAATCAATCGGCTAATCCGCACCGGTGGGATGATGCGCGTGCTGGCCCAGGTGGCCACAGAAACCGCTCTTACGATGGACCGAGAGGCCAAGATGCGCACGACGGGCGGGAATCCTCTGCACGTCCGTACTGGCAAGCTGCGCCAAAGCATCAAGATCAAGACTGAAGCCAGAGCCAACAGCGTGACCGCAGAAGTGCAGGCCGGAGGGCGTCGCGCGTACTATGCGCGGTTCCATGAGTTCGGAGAGGGCAGGATGCCCCGCCGTCCGTTCCTGGCTCCTGCTCGCGAGGTGGCCATCAGCAAGCTCGACCAGACACTCATCGACAGAACGCGCGCCGCGCTGAGGACGGTGGGCATTGGGGCTTGAGCGGACCATCATGGAGCGCGTCAAGACGCAGCTTCAGAACATCGACGGCGGCTCGTCGTACACGTTCAACGTCAGCGGCTCCGATCAGGTGGTGATTGGTCAGACGTTTGCAAGTCACCGCGTGCCTGGGGTGTACCTGTTCACCAACGGCACCACGACTAAGCAGGAAGCCGGGCGCACGGTGCTTACGCGCTACGATCGAGAGATGAAAGTGCAGATTGAGTCATGGGTGCCGTCGACGAGCGCCACGGCTGGCACGGCACTGCTGGACGCGCTCGACATGCAGGACGACATCTTCCGCGCCATCGAGTCCGATCGCAGTCTGGGCGGTAACGTCCGGGATGTGGAGCTTGAGGGCTCGACCTATGAGGGCGCAGAGATGGACCGCCCCGGCTTGGGTATGGTCGTCTGCATCTTGACTATCCGCTACACTGAGACGGCAGGGGCTTGATATGAGTTGGTATCACTCAGACTGGACGCAACGAGCGCCGATCCTCATCAACAACTTCAGCGGCGCGAGTCAGATCGACGTAACGGCGGCGGTGCCTGCGGACTTCCCACGATTCTGGGAAAACGTAGACGCGGCTAACGGCGGCGCCGACATCCGGGTGACCTTGGCAGACGGGCGCACGCTGGCGACCTTTGACGTGGACGGCTTCAACAGCACCACCAAAGTGGCCACCATCGAGATCAACGACATGGCTGCCGCAAGCAATGACGCGGGCGTGGTCGCTTGGCTGTACTGGGGCGCAACGGGCAAGAGCGCAGCCACCACGACGTTCAGCCCGTCCCAAGCGAAGACAGGCCACCTGTCAGTGGCTGTACCGGGCAGCGGCACGCAGCGCATGGTGAGATGTGCCCCCGAGGCACCTGGAGCGGCTCAGCCCCGAACAGAGATATTCAAGGGCGCCAATGAGACGATCCACCTATGGTGGGATCTCACAGGCGTGCTCGGACTGCGCGCAATCCCTGACCAGGGAAAGCGGTTTCTGGATGAGGTGGAACACGTAGCCTACGCCGTATTCTCTCAGAGCAACGCAGAGACCGGCATGATCGACGTGGGTGAGACTCGGATGGTGGGCTCTGGCTTCATCCGCACCACGATCAAGGCCGGCGTCAGCGGCACTAACTATCTTGCGCGCTTGCTGGTCACGTTGACCAGTGGCCGTATCCTCGACTTTAGATGCACGATCCGAGTGAAGGACGTGCAGGAACCATCATAACGGAGGCCCTAAAATGGCTGAGATCTACCACGGAAGAGGGGCCGTAATTGGCCTTGGAGAAGAATCAACCTGGGGCGCAGCGGTGTCTCGCACCAACTGGCGCCCGCTGATCAGCACCGATCTGACGCGCACCATCGAGAAGGTGCCACGGCCCAGCCTGCGCGTCGGTGCCGCTGGTGCTATGCGCCGAGCGCATTACGTCCAAGCGGACAACGCGGGCGGATCCTTCGAGATTGAAGCGACCTATGAGAACGTCGGCCTGCTCATCAAGCACATCATGGGCACCGTCGCGACGACTGGATCGGGACCATATACGCACACCTACACTTTCGCGGATGACGTTCCGACGGGTCTGACGATTGAGAACGTGCGCGGCACGGGCACATCGGAGGTCTTTGAGGGCTGCCGGATCAACACGGCCACCCTCGCAGTATCGGCTGGGGGAGTCATGACCATCGGTGCAGACATCATCGCAGAGACCAGCGCTGCACGCGGATCAGCCGGTTCGGCGTCCTTCGGCTCTGGTGATACGCCGGTGCTCCACAGCCACGCCACCACGCTGTCATTCAACGGTGCGACCTATGACCTGGTTGACATGACGCTGACGATCAACAACGCACTCGCGACACGTCAGCATCTCGGCTCAGCAGTCACGAAGAAGCCTCTTCGCTCGGACTTCCAGAGCGTTGAGCTTGCTGTCACCCTTGAGGTATCAGACGTGGCTTACACGGCGTTCACGGCGGACAGCGTGTCTGATGCGGTGATCACGTTCAACGCTGGGTCACAGGCGTTTCAGATAAACGTCCACAACGCATTTATAAGCAGTGCGACGGACCCAGTGAGCGACGCCAACGTCATCAGCCAGTCGCTGAGCTTCGTGGGTCAATCGGACGGCACGGATGAGGGCTGCAAGATCATTGTCGTGAACAACAACAGCAGTTCAACCGGCAACTAACCAAACACGCTCACAGGGAGGAAACTATGAGCAACATACTAAGGGCTATCAGTGACTCAACGACGGACGAAGTGGAAGCGGCGGGGCTGCTCTGGCGTGTCTCGCGCATTTCGTCCGCTGACCTTGCGCGTGTTGGGTTCGCTGCACTCGCCATGGCAACGCCTGAGGCTGGGGATGCGGACGACATGGACGCGGAAGCAATCATGAATCGCATTACACCGAAGCAAGCCAGCGACATGGCGAGCCTGCAAGAGGCCACGGTAGCCGCCGGCTGTCACGCTGTCGGAGACGGTGAGGGCAACTGGGACACGCTAAAGCTGGTGATAGATCAAGCACGTCAC
>Ga0209232_1001473_pt1 | contig 12602 bp, 20 predicted proteins | sample ETNvirenome_2_60_FD_184066 | JGI IMG/M metagenome (GOLD analysis project Ga0209232, IMG submission 184066) | Marine viral communities from the Pacific Ocean - ETNP_2_60 (SPAdes) (version 2) | ecosystem: Environmental > Aquatic > Marine > Oceanic | place: Pacific Ocean | collected 2013-06-22
AAGGATACATTGAACTGTAGTAGATACTAATCATCACACCAGATGAACAGTATGGGAGTTCCCACTTATCTCTCTCAATCAAAGTGGTTTTTATACAACACTCGGGCAGTTCCCTAACTCACTGACTAAGGTTTATCCTAAAGGTTGAGAGTGTTGTTTTTTCTTTTTAGATCTATGACCATTACTAAGTTTTGGTCAGATAAAGACTATAAATGGATTATTAACTTAACTACCAATTAGGTAAAGAAATGTACGGAAAAGAAAAAGAGTTTACATCATTTGATTCACAAGGTCCAACTGATTTTGATTATGTTGGATTTCATCTGGATACAATAAAAGATTTATTAAAACTAATTGATACATGTTATAATATGTTTCCATTTGACATAAACAATGAGAAATTAATAACATCTGAGAAACTAGATGAATTAAAACATTACACCGAGAAACTACAAAGGTACATTAAGAACTAGTGTTGAGTGTGTGTGTGTGAGACACAAGGAGAACAAGTATTATGACCCTCTGAATAAAACAGAGATTACTTGTCTCTTCTTTTTTTTTAGATCAACGACCTTTACTAAATTTAGGATACGATTAACCACAATTTGTGTGTGTGTGATACGAATTATATTCCTCATTCCCTTATAAAACAACTCAACACTTAATGATATTGATAAGAATGATGAAAATAAGTATACATAGACACTTATGTGTGTTAAGACTACCATTTTAAACATATTTATAACATTATGTATTATTGTATATTAATATATATATAGCTAAAGTTACAATAATACCTGTTCATGAAAACATCACCCAATGAACAGTAAAAGGGATACACAAATGGCGAAAATTAATTATACGCAACAAGAACAAGATGTAATCAAATCATTAAAAGCAGGTGAAACTGTTGCTTTGAACATCAAGAGAATCAACTCTAAAACTGATGTAAAGAACTATAGTATTGAAGTAAGACAAAGACTGTCTGAAAGTACATCATTTAACTTATTAAGTTTTATGAATCCTAATAATCCATCATTCTCATCATCTACTGGTGTAAGAGTTGGTTGGATGACTGTTAGTGCTGACCAAGCTACAAGTTTGTTTGGTGTTGATAGCAATGCTTTAGACCAATTACCTATTGATAGTGGTTTCACTAGAATATTTATAGGTAAAAGAAATCCATCGTTTACAATGCCTGATGGAAGTGAGAAATTCTTACAACTACAAATCAATGCTAAACTATTGAGTGAGTTTGACCCAACTACAGAAAATGGGAAATACAAGCACAATAATGTTGATAGAGTTGCAAAGAAGAATCCTGGTACAAACAAGTTCATCATGGGCTTGAATAAGACTACAGGAGAGATAGAACATATCATTGAAGAAACAGTGGTTAAATCATCTACAATGCGCGAAGGTGTATTGGTTAAAGATGGTTGGGACCATGTTATCATTGAAGAGTATGTTGGTGAAGCAGAAACTAAGACAGTTCAAGAAGCTGTTCAAACAATGTCTGAATTACCTACATTATAATTTATTAATCTGGTGTGATTATGTGTGTGTGAGTGTGTGAAATCAACGTAAATCGATGCAAATCGTAGCTGTGCTTCACCACTCTTCACATACTATTTAGACCATAAAAACAGTTAAAGATGAAAAATTCATTTAAACATTTATTAGACATACTATTTGTAGGATTATTATACATAGGTATGTTTGTATTTCCATTATTTATTGTATTAAACATATTAAATGTATGTGATTTAGGTAGTGGATTAACCGATTTAATTGCCATTATATTTTCAGTAATGTTTACCATTGCATGTAAATTAGGCACCAGAGAAGCAAGGATAGCACATAATCGTGGTAATAGATTCTTGTTTTAAAAGTATTAACTAGAGTAATGAGTCAAGCAATACCACTGACTATTCTGAAATAGTGTCAGCCATTTAATGGATAAGCGCTCTAGTTATATAATATACCAAGTTTACTGAATAGAATCGTAATCTCATTCAGACAGGTGGGTTTGATCACTCGCCTGGACTTGGATACAGTATTTAATGGCAATTAAGCCATTTAATCAGCAAGTGATAAATGTGGAAGTTAGTAGTCTAGGACCGGCATCAGACGAACACGAAGGAACGCACCTCTGCTGTAACCTATTTTCAACGATTAAACCTAGAGTCAGAGTCTACACTTAATTAGTTAGGAACAACTAACGCGATGGCAGTGCCACGTTGTGTGTAAAGTTGGTCACAGGTCATAGTTAAATAATGTTTAATACTTGCCGGCTCGCGCCGTTATTATAAGTATTAGTAGTGTATTAACTTTGATTTGACTCTCAATACGGGTTTAATTTGTTGAATCTGTATGAGTCAGTAATAGTATTGTTTGGGCCTCACAAGGGCCTATAACTAACGCTATTACTAGACTTGTACTTTTTAACTAAATGTATAACTAAAAATAAGTACAATGGAAAATTTTGTTATCTTTGTCCTCATTTTTGTCACTGGCGTTGTTGTAGGTGTTTATATCATGACTCAAATAAATAATAAATATGATCGTAAAACTATGGATCAGTTATTAGAATTAGAAGATCATGTGGCATCTTTAAAAAAGTATAATCGTGCTTTATTAGATAAATTAAAGCCTAAAACAATGGAAGACTGATGAAATTAGAGACAATAGAAAAGAAAAATCCTGTACAATGGGCTCTAGACATGGCAGGTAAAACAGAATGTCCTTATGCAGCTATGGTATTATTTAATAAAAGAGATGAAATCTTGAAACAATTAAATAATATGGAATCTGATCATAAAGGATATAAAAGTAAGTCAATTAAATTGCAAATTAGTACGTTTCACTCAATGGCTAGAGAACTTGAGAGAGCTGCTGAAATAATAATAATCGGTATATGAAAAAGATTATAGTCGTATGGCCAAGACTTAAAAAGGTCATAAAAGATGCAGAATTCGCAGAAATGATGGTATTTCTTGCGTTTACTGGCATTATATTCACAGCATTATGTGTGGTATTCTATCAATTTTTCAAAAACCTTATAAACTTATTCTAATGGGAAAACAGAAATGGAAAGGTTATGGAGAACAAATAGAAGAGCCACTAACCGGTCGTAAAGACTCAGCATTCTTTGATATTGACCTAGATCCTAAACGTAAAGAGGATGAATCTTATGAAGATTATAAGATCAGACAAAAAGAGGTTAAGAAAAGAATAAAATTACACTTAAAAGGACGCAAAGTTAACTAGAAATAGTTATCTTTGTTATCCTTTTCTGAATTACTCAACACTACTCAAAATACTATGTATTTGTAGGGTAGGCAATGTTGGAATGTGCTTCAAAAGAGAGAGTATCATGGTGCTCGAAACTGAATTCAGTTTAAGGTTCGAATCCTTGCTACTCTATAAATACATTTTAATAACATTTTAAAAATAATGACAAATGGATATATCCAATCAGATATTGAGCGACATCGTCGTCTTTAATAAATACGCCAAGTTTATACCTGAAAAAGGTAGAAGGGAAACCTTCAATGAAATATGTAGTCGTTATCAAGATATGATGACTACTAAACATCCTCATGTAGCCAAGGATATAAAAAAGGCTATCAGCTATGTAAAAGAAAGAAAAATATTACCTTCGATGAGGGCTATGCAGTTCGCTGGAGCTGCTATAACTAAGTCAGAATCAAGGATTTACAACTGTGCGTATTTACCAATAGATGATTATAGAGCATTCTCTGAAATCATGTTCCTTTTACTAGGAGGAACTGGTGTTGGATATTCAGTACAATTTAAACACGTAAGAAATTTACCAGAAATAGTTAAACCACAAAAGACTCAAAAATATGTAATTGGAGATTCTATTGAGGGTTGGGCTGATTCTGTAAGACATCTCATTGGATCATATCTAGGAATAAGAAAGACAAAACCTGTCTTTGACTTCACGGATATAAGACCAAAGGGATCTAGGTTGGTAACGGCTGGGGGTAAAGCTCCTGGACCTGAACCACTTAAAACATGTTTATATCATTTAGAAACATTATTAAACAGAAAACAAACAGGAGACTCTCTCACGCCTTTGGAGGTGCACGATATGGTATGTTATATTGCCGACGCTGTGCTTGCAGGTGGCATAAGGAGAGCAGCATTAATTTCATTATTCTCAATGGATGATGAAGAAATGCTAACAAGTAAATATGGAAACTGGTGGGAGCTGAATCCTCAACGAGGAAGGGCTAACAACAGTGCAGTCATTCGTAGACACCGAATCACTCACTCTGAATTTAAGAAGTTCTGGAAGAAAATCCAAGAGTCTAATTCAGGTGAGCCGGGTATGTATTTCACTAATAATAGTGATTATGGTACAAACCCTTGTTGCGAGATTGCCCTAAAACCATTTCAATTTTGTAATCTAACCGAGGTTAACGTTTCAAATATTGAGTCACAAGAAGATCTTGAGGAGAGGTGCAAGTACGCATCACTACTGGGAACATTACAGGCGTCCTTCACGGACTTCCACTATCTTCGACCAATATGGAAACAAACAACTGAGAAAGATGCTTTAATAGGCGTCGGGATGACAGGAATTGGGAGTGGTACTATACTCAAGTATGATTTAAAGGGTGCGGCGCTTGCGTCAAACCGTTCTAATGAATACTATGCTGAGTTATTGGGCATCAACAAAGCAGCGAGGGTTACAACTATCAAACCTTCCGGAACTACGAGCTGTGTATTAGGGACATCATCAGGAATTCATGCATGGCATAACGACTATTATATTAGACGTATGCAATGTACGAAGGATGAGTCATTATATAAGTATTTGGCCAAAGCTCATCCCGAGCTGGTTGCTGATATGGAACTGATACCAAACTCTGCAGTGATTGAGATCCCTCAAAAAGCTCCCGCTGGCTCCATTTTACGACATGAAGAAAGTGCACTTGACATGCTAGACCGAGTTAAAACATTTAACTTAGACTATGTGCGTGTAGGGCACAGATCAGGTGATAACACTAACAATGTATCTGCTACAGTCTCTATTAAAGAGGGTGAGTGGAAACAAGTAGGTGAATGGATGTGGCTCAACAGAGATACATTCAATGGGTTAAGTATACTACCTTATGATGGTGGTACATATACTCAAGCACCGTTTGAAAACATTTCGAAGACTAAATATTATAACATGATTAACTCACTGACTGCTATTGATTTACGTAAAGTCAAAGAAACTGATGACAATACTACTAGAAGTCAAGAAGTAGCATGTGCTGGTGGATCATGTGAAATAGTTTAACATAACAGATTTTGTAGGCAAATTGTTTAACTCTAAATACATGTTATGGAAAAAATATTATTGATATTAATAATGGCAGGTGGTGTAATTGCACTTGTTGGTCTTCTAACGTCTAATGAAAAATACAAAGACTAATGGGACACATGAAATGGATCTCTACTCTTAATAACAGTGACCTCGTGAGTATGAGACAAATAGTAAAACTAGCAGAACAAGAAGATGAGCAGCGGGCTCAATTTCAAGGTTCTAGCTATGAGGTTACATATTTAAAAAATGTAATTAATTATCTAGAGACGAGAATAGTAAACGGCTATCTCGCTGATCTAGAAGAAAATGAATAAGATATGATAAAGCTAATCTGCGCACATCAACAGATAGACCCTGTGTTTCAATGTGCTACAATGGATGAAGCTGTAAACTATCTTTCTCAACAAACTGTTCTTGGTGTCGATACTGAAACTGAAGGAAAAGATTTCACACGAAAGAGAGTCGTGATGTTTCAGATCGGTACTAAAGAATTACAGTTTGTTATTGATACACGATACACTGGTATCGAACCTCTTATACCTATTCTTGAAGATCCTAATATTGTGAAAATATTTCATAATGTTAAGTTTGATTATAAGTTTATCAAACGTTGGTGGGGAGCTGACATAAAAAATGTATATGATACTATGTTAGCTGAAGGTGTAATAAACTGCGGCAAAAAAGCTGTAGGTTATTCACTTAACGCATTGACACAGAGATACTTAAGTAAAGAATTAAATAAAGATGTTAGAAACAAATTTGTTGGATTAGATGGTAAACCATTTAATACAGAGCAAATATTATATGGTGCTGAAGATGTTGAGCACTTAATTGATATTAGAGAACAACAATTAGTTAAAATAGAGCAGTTTGGATTAGCTGAAGTAGTAGCGTTAGAGAATAATGTATCTCTAGCTTTTGCTGATATAGAGTTTAATGGCTTACATTTTGATCAAGAAGCGTGGTTAGCAAATGCTAATGACACTGAAGGTGTAGTACATACAATGGAGAATGAACTAGATGAATTGGTAAGAGCTTTAGAGCTTAATCGATTTATAAAGAAATCATTTCAAACTGATATGTTTATACCTGCTGAAGAAATACGTAAGATAGATATTAAATGGTCTAGTCCTACACAAGTGCTCAGAGTATTTAAAGAGTATGGTTTAGATATTGAAAAAGTAAATGCATTCGAACTATCAAAGTTTAAAGGTAGAAAGTTTGTAGATCATTATCTAAAGTATAAAGAAAAGCAGAAAATAGTTTCAACTTATGGTAAATCTTTCCTTAAATATGTAATGAAAGATGGTAAGGTAAGAACTAGCTTCTGGCAAATATTAAATACTGGCCGTGTATCAAGTGGTAGTAAGGAAGATAGAAAACCTAATATGCAAAATATTCCTGCAGATAATAAATTCAGAAATTGTTTTAAAGCAAGACCTGGATATAGTTTAGTATCTGTGGATTATTCTGGACAGGAATTAGGTATTATAGCTTCAGGGTCTAAAGATCCTGTTTGGATGAAAGCACGTGAAGAGGAGGCAGACCTCCATAGTATATGTGCTGATATGGTATTTCAAGAGAGATGGCGTGAAGCCGATGCTGATGAGAAGAAGAAGCTTAGAACTATGATTAAGACTATTAACTTTGGTCTTGCTTATGGTATGAGTAAATTCAAATTATCAGATACTCTACAAATATCAGTTGATGATGCGGAAGCATTAATTAACAAATATTTTACTGTATTCCCTAAAATCGGTGGATTTCTAGAGAATTTAGGAAATTATGGTAAATATTATGGTCATATTAGAACGTTTAAGCCTTATAGGCGCATTAGATGGTTTGAAGAGTGGCACAAGGGGTTATCCCCTCGTAAAGACTTTAAGCTGTTAGGTGCTATTGAACGAGCTAGTAAAAATACTCCTATCCAGGGAACTGGTGCAGATATGATTAAGTTAGCTATGGTTAAAATAAGAGATTATATTAACGATAATGACTATCCTGCATACATGGTTACTCAGGTTCATGATGAGATTGGTGTTGAAGTAAAAGATGAGCATGCTGAAGAGTGGGCTCAAATTCAATCTCAATTAATGCGTGAGGCTGGTGCTGAGATAATACCAGACTTCCCAATGGGTGTAGATCATACAATTAGTAAAGAATGGTGTAAATAAAATTAAAAAAAATGGAGACAAGTAAAGTTAAAGACCAGATTCAACGTGATGGGTTGAATAAATGGTGGTCCTATCCAATAAATGGAAAAGGAACATTACAATATGCTACAGGCGTCGGTAAGACAAGATGTGGTGTATTAGCAGCAGCTTTAATAGCGGAGAAGTCTGGTATGGATTGTAACATTTTAATCTTAACACCTACTGAAACTATTAGAGACCGTGCTTGGAAAGATGAATTTAAGAAATGGGGACATATGAATGTATTTAATTCATGTGTAGAATGTGTATGTATACAAACTGCATATAAATATTTCGGACAGCATTATGATTTAGTAATAGCTGATGAAATACATAATTATATAGCCCCAGAGTATTTTAATTTCTTTTCCAATAACAGATATGATCGTGTACTCGGTCTGTCTGCGTATATTGATGCAACAAAGTTACCTTTGCTTAATTCTGTGGCTCCTATTTGTGATAGGGTTAATACACAGGATGCAAGGAAACTAGCATTAATTAGTGATTTTGTTATTTATAATGTACCATTAGTATTAAGTGGAGCAGAAAAGAAAGCGTATACAAGTGCAAACAATTCGTTTAATCAGTTGTTTCCTTTCTTTGAAAGAGATCTTAAACTAATGTATTCATGTATGAGACAACAAAATTATGAAACGTTTCTTCAACGTAAAGGCATGAGCCTTGATGATGAAAATAAAACGTTTCCTTACCGATGCAATGCAGCTATGCTTAAAAGAAAGAAGTTAATTTATGATGCTTCTTCTAAAGTTGATGCTGTTGAGCATATATGTAAACTATACCCTGAGAGAAAGGCAATTATATTTTCTCAGACTATTGAATTTGCTGACAAAGTTAATGAAAGGTTAGGAGATAATTGTGTAAGTTTTCACAGTAAGATGGGAAAGAAGGCTAAAAAAGCGGCTCTTGATTCTCTTATTGATAATAGAACTAAAGTAACACGAATATCTACTGCTAAAGCTTTGAACGAGGGCATGAATGTCCCGGATATTTCAATGGCTATTATAGCCAGTGGAACCAGCAAAGCTAAAGACTTGATCCAACGGATCGGTCGTGTTGTTAGATGGGAAGAAGGTAAGCAGGCGCTTATTTTTCATCTATACATAGAAGATAGTCAAGAAGAGAAATGGATGCGCTCTTCTCAAGAGGGGTATAGTGTTGAGTTAATGAGACTAGAGCAGACGCATTGATCGTCGCTGAAGCTATTAAAATTAGGATAACCTGGTCGGCGCCTAACTGCTCTAGTCCTCATTATAATGTTTAATTAATTAAATTCAATACTATGAATATACCTGGTTATGATAACTGGAAATTAGCTTCCCCACCTGAAGATAGTACAGTAAGCCCATGTTGTGGGTCAGAATATGTGGAAACAGTAAGTGAATCATATTGTTGTTATATGTGTAATCAATGTCAAGATGTTTTTGATGAGCCTATAGAACAGTATGAATATGATGAAATTCAAAAAGAGCACTGGGCAGATGTGCAAATGGATGAGGATCGTTTAAATAGATGAATATCTTTAAAACACTTGCTGAAGCAAAGCAATACTTGCGTAATAACTTTAAAACCGGAACAGAATGCCCATGTTGCGGTAAATATGTGAAAGCATATAAAAGAAAGTTAAATGCTGGTATGTGCCGTGCACTTATTATTATATATAAATTAACAAAGAATGGTAATACTATTCATGTTCAAAGTAAATTTACTGAGTTAGGTCTTCGTGCTACTACAATGGATTATGCCTATTTAGAGAAATGGTCCCTTATAGAGCAAAAAGGTGATAATGGTTACTGGAAAGTAACTCAACGAGGTAAAGAATTTGTTGAAGATGATATAGATCTACCTGAATATGCATTAGTATATAATGGTAACGTTTATAAATGGGCAGATAATCTAGTTAATATAGAAACTGCTTTAACAGAAGAATTTGATTTAGAAGAGATAATGAAAATAGTAGATATATGATAGAAGATTCTTATGAAAAAGCTTTGAGATTTTACGGCTCAAGGACTGAAGAGGAAGTAATATATAAGACCACTCAACGTATTGGTAATCATACAGTTACAACCTATAAAAAACGTAAAAAAGTCAAGAAAAAAGTAGTGTATAAACTATAATTTTCTTATATTTGTCAACCTTTAAATCGCCTGCCTATGAACGTGGAAATCAATGTTGAAGGGCTCATTAAAAACAAATTAACTGCATCTCAATATGTCATGTTAGTTATGTTATATGAGTCTAACAATGAATTATTTGTAAACTATATAAACCTTTATGGCTTTGCTAAAAAGGAACTTCAGGGTTTAATGAATCAAGGATATATATTATCATGTGATCCAGGAAACCCTTTAACTTGCATAACTATTGCAAGAGACAAGGTTCGAAAGCTTTTAGGAGTGGAAGAATCCTATTTCACAGAATTGTTTAACACTTATCCTATTAAAGTATCAAATGGATCATCTTTAAGAATATTAAGACCTTCTAGTCTATCAGCTAAAGCTGCGAAAGTATGCAAAGAAAAATATGATAGATATATTAAAGGTAATGTTCTTAAACATAAACATGTTATGGAATGTCTTCATAAAGAATTAGATATTAGAAGACGTGGTGGTAATCTACAATTTATGCATGCCCTGGAAACTTATATTAATAAGAATGCCTGGGATCAGTATGAAGGATTACTCACTGAAAATAACACGATTACAGATGCTGATACTAAATATGGACAAGATTTAATTTAAATTATGAATAAACCGAGTTTACATTATACTAGTATTAAAAAAGCAGCTTATGATGCTGTTCAGTATATCGATCAACGTCGACAAGGACTGATAAAATCATTAAGAACTCCATGGTCTAAATATAATCATGTGAGTATGGATGGAATAGAGTGGAATACTATACATACTATAGCGGGTATGTCTGGTAGTGGTAAAACTGCTATTATCAATCAATTAGAAACAGAGTTATTTAAGCTAAATCCTGATGAAAATTTCAGTGTTTTATCTTTTAACTTTGAGATGTTAGCTAGACAGCTAGTTAGTAGAAAATTATCTAATGAATTAGATATGACTACTAGACAGTTACATAGTGGTATTGAGGGCTATAATTTATATGATGCACAATTTTATAAAGTATTAGCAGCTCAGAAAGAATTTAATAAGCTTCCTATTTGGTATGTAGAAATGCCAGGTACCGTGGAGATGATTAAAAACACTATTGAAAAATTCATATCAGAAGATTTCAATAAAGATAAGGGTATTGTTGTTATGTTGGATCATACCATCTTAGTTCGCGGGAAACAAGGTGAGATGGAAAGAATGGTATTAGTCGAATTAATGATTATGGCTAACGCATTAAAGAAACAACATAAAATAGCATTTGTATTCTTATCACAATTAAATCGTGAAATAGAACAAGCTGATAGAGTTGTAGAACCTTCACAGCAATTTCCTAAAAAGAAAGATCTGTTTGGTGGTGACTCGGTGTTCATGTTTTCGGATTTAGTTATGGTATCTATGAATCCTGAGCAGTTAGGTATGGATGTATATGGACCAAAATCTTGGCCTACTGGTGGAGCATTGTTCTGGCATTTTATTAAAGTCAGAGAAGGTCAGCCATGTATTGCTAAAATGAAAAATGAGTTAAAGTATAATCGTGTAATAGACTATGAAATTACTAGTCCTAGTTACCAATTAAAAATAGATGAAAATGAGTAATAATTATTTTACAAATGATTCATATAATATACGTCCTACATATACAGAAAAGGAAGGAATAAAGTTAGAAACAACTTTACCTCCAAAGACTGATTATGAACGTCATGTTTATGAGTTATTAGATTTAGCTTATGAAATTGAAGAGGCTAAACGTCCTGGCTATACACAAGATAGCGATGATGTTTTAGCTAATTTTAAGAAAGCAGCTGAAATGACTGGAACTACTGATTTACAAGCGTGGTCTGTGTATTTCTATAAACATGTAGCTGCTATTTTATCTTATGCTAAAGATCCTAATATTCCACAAGCGGAGGACTTAGATGGTAGATTTGCTGATGCAATAAACTATTTAAAATTAGGCTTTCATATGATAAAAGAAAAGAAAGAAAAGAATGAAGTTACTAACCAACAAAAATTAAATTTATAATATGGCAAATTTAGTTATTATTTGTGGTAAGTCAGGTTCTGGCAAATCCACAAGCGGGAGAAATCTCGATCCAAAATCAACTCTTTGGTTAAACTGCGATCAAAAAGCATTACCTATTAAAGGTTGGAAGAAGAATTATAGTAAAGAAAATAAAAACTATGCTACTGCTTCTAATCTTGTAGATATTGTAAATACGCTCAAAGTTGTATCAGAGAAAGGCAAGCACATTAAAACTATTGTGATAGATACTATTAATCGAGTTATGACCGATAAGGTAATGGGGGAACGTCACATTAAAGGTTTTGAGAAGTGGGCCAGTTTATCAGGTGGTATATATGACATTTTCACGGTCATAAACCAAACTATACCTGATGATGTTGATGTATTTGTATTAGCACATTCCGATGAGGGATATACTGATATGGGTGCTCAATATCGTAAAGTGATGACTGCTGGTAAGCAGTTAGACAAGATTGTGTTAGAATCTATGTCGAGTGTAGTGTTGTTTACACATATTGAATCAGATGGTAAAGGTAAGAATGAATATTTCTTTCAAACTCAAACTGATGGAGTTTCAACTGCGAAATCTCCTGCGGGAATGTTTGAGGAATTTACAGTTCCAAATGATTTGCAAATGGTGAAAGACACTATGCACAAATATTATAACGAGTAAAACATTGTTTAATTAATTAAAAATTGTATTATGTATCAAATTGATAAAAAAATTCAATCCGAAGGTACGTCAACCAAAGTATTCAAACTAGGAATTAGTGAGGGTGCAGAAATGACAAATGTAAGTGTAGAAACTGCTTCTAATGGAAATAGTTTTCTTAAATTCTCTTTTACTGATAGCGAAGGTGCTAATCTAAGTCACTTAGAATGGCCTATCGATACAGCTA
>Ga0209232_1001475_pt1 | contig 12585 bp, 3 predicted proteins | sample ETNvirenome_2_60_FD_184066 | JGI IMG/M metagenome (GOLD analysis project Ga0209232, IMG submission 184066) | Marine viral communities from the Pacific Ocean - ETNP_2_60 (SPAdes) (version 2) | ecosystem: Environmental > Aquatic > Marine > Oceanic | place: Pacific Ocean | collected 2013-06-22
GTCAGGTATTATATCAGATTTAAATAACGCTGTCTCAAACGCTCCTACTACCGCTACAGCTAGGTTTGATAGTTTCAACACTACTCCATTTCAAGAAAACATAAGCGCTGGTAGTGATATCCTTGCTTCTAACTTTGAAATAGTGGATAGCTTTGGAGTAGAGTATGATCCAACTGTTTATAATGCCGGTGCTGGTGATGGAGATGGTATCATTGTAACTTTAACTTCTGTTAAAAACGCAGCTGAAACCGAAGTATATGGTATATCTTCTCCATATTTTACTCTTACAAACCCTGTAGACACCGCGACTGATAAAGAGTTTAATGTCCAAGTGACTAGTAATTTTACTAACAATGTTTACTACGGAGCAGACGCTACTCTTAGAAACTTTACTTTTAGTTTCAATGTAACATTAAATGATGGTGTAAATCCAGCTACAACAACAACTATAGTCAAAACCGCTAATTTATCAAATATAACTGTATCATTATTTGAAAGCGACGGTACAACTCCTTTACCTGCTACAGAAAGTTTAGGTATACAAGCTGTTCCAGCTAGTGGTTACGGTGTGGTAAAAGCAATGAAATCTAAAAACGGATCAGGTGCTGCTACGTCGGGTGAAGAATTAACTTGGACTATACTTAGCGTTTTGAATGGCACTACTGATGTTTTAGATCAAAACTATTTTCAATTAACAACTAGTGCTACTTCTAGTATATCTTCCTGCAATTTAGAAGTTATAAATACTGTTCCAGCTGATCCAGCTTCAGGTTATGATGTAACTATTCAATGTTCTGATGGTGGTGGTGCTACACAAACATACGTGTGTAATGTTAAGTTTGGTACTGTTCCAGCTTCCGTAAAACAAGTTGAAATGGAAGACGTAGGCCCTGATCGGGAAAGAGAGTTTGATGTTGTTGTTATTGAGATTACTGATCAACCTGCAGCAAATGGAACTAATGGATATTATGTTTATGATGGTGACTGGAACGATTTACAAAATGAAGCCTCTAGCGGTACAATAACTTTAGATTTTACAAACGCTTCAACTACAAGTGCATGTGGAAGTAACCCTAGGCAATGGTTTTTCTCTTCTGTATCACAGGCCCAAGCCACAGAAACTGTATGGGATAATTGTGCTAATGGAGGATCAAATTACGAGGAAGGTAATGTTAGTAATATTGACTTTTCAGGTTATACATTTAATATAAACTACTAACTGGTACTTGGATAGCGAATTGGAAAACAAAAAATATTACAAACGCTGTATTGATAGACGATGTAGTGTAACAACTTTAATAAATAGGTGATTATAAATGGGTGCAATAGTTGAAGTTAAATTTTTTAACTCATTTCTTTTAAAGAAGATAAATGATAATTCGGGCGCTGATGTTCCAGCTTATGATGGTTCTAGAGGTATACCAGCAGCTATTGGTGGGTATAGTCAAATTGATCCTAATTACAACACGAATGCATCGTGGGTAATTGAAGAATCTAGAATACGAGGTGGGTATAACAATACTAATGTAGATTATGGTGTAAAGGCTTATGCTGTAGAACCTGATCCAGCTGGTTATATCAGAGGTAATTCACTTATTTACTCTGGTATATTTAACTCTAGAACAGGTATAAATAACACAAATGAATTTCCTGTTGGTGAGGATATAACTAAAGGAGTTGACCCATCTAAAGGAACTATACAAAAACTATACGCCGAAGATAGTAACTTAATTATATTCCAAGAAAATAAAGTTAACAGGGCGTTAATAGATAAAGACGCTATATATACAGCCGAAGGTGGTGGTGTTCCTGTTAGTCAATTAAAATTAGTTATAGGGCAAATTGTACCTTACGCTGGTGAATATGGAATAAGTCAAAACCCAGAAAGTTTCGCGGTGTATGGCTATAGAAAATACTTTACAGACAAAAGAAGAAATGTAGTTTTAAGATTATCAAGAGACGGTATTACGGAATTATCTAATTATGGTATGCGTGATTACTTTAGAGATGAATTTAACAACATTGATGCTAATGGGCCAGGTAGAATAATAGGTGGTTGGGACATGCACAGTAAGCAATACGTTGTCTGTACAAGACAAAATGTAAATTCTCCTATACTTGATTTCAAAACTTTATCTTTTGATGAGTCAGTTTTAGGGTGGACTAGTTTTTACTCCTATGATCCAGACAAAATTTTTAGCTTACGTAATGTATTTTATTCATTAAAAGATAATAAATTATATGAGCATTACAGTGAATCTGTAAACAGAGGTAGATTTTACGATAAAGATAATAATTCAACTATAACGTTTATATTTAATCCTAACGTCAGTTTAATTAAAAACTTTAAAACAATTAACTACGAAGGAAGTAGTGGTTGGCGGGTTAATTCACTTGTTTCTGATTCTACAGACAATGAATTTGATTCAGGTTCTGGAGTTCAATATATAACGAACAGTGATACTACTAACGTTGTTAAAAGTTATTTTGAAGGAGAATATGTAATCGTAGAATGTAGCGCGACAGTTGAAAGCAACGTAGCGCTAAATCAACTAAAACTTATAAATGTAACTGGGCAGGTAATAGCAAACGCTCCAGTTTTGGGTCCTGGGATTATACCAAATACTAGAGTTGTAATGTGGGATCCTTCTACACTAATTGTAACCTTAAATCAAAACGTTACAGCTGTTCCGGGTACAGAAATTACACTTACAACAACAGTTACAAGAAACTTATACAATATTTATTTTCAAACTAACAATCCTCCGTACAATAGATTTCGTGCTGGATTTGATCGAAAAGAAAATAAGTATTTTGCTAATTTAGTAAACAATAGTACAGCAGCAGTCGGTGAAGTTAGATTTGGTGGTGAAATGACAGGTGTTAAAGGTTTCTTTACTACTGTACAAATTTCTACGGATATGGTTATAAATGCTAGTACTAATCAAGCTACATCAGGTACGGACATAGGAGGTATAAAAGAATTATTTGCAGTGTCATCTGACTACGTAGAATCATCATATTAAAATTATGGAACAAATATTAGAACAATTACAAATACTATTTTTTGGAGATCCAGAGTTAGGTTTAACATACGGATTAACACCTTTAGCTGTAGCTGGTTTAGTGACAGCAGGAGGTAGTGTTCTTGGTGGTATATTTGGAGCTTCAGCTGCTAAACGTGCCGAAAGAAAAGCTGCTGCAGAAAAACAAAGATTAGAAAGAAAACTAACTAACCTAGAAAATAATAGACAAGCTATTATAAATCCATATGACCAAGTAGAAGATCTTTCTTCTATGGTTACAAATCCATATGAGAACCTTGGTGTTGCTACACAGGCCGCTGAAATGCAAGCTGAAGAAGCTGACATTGCTTTAGCAAATACGCTGGATACTTTACTTGCTACAGGTGCTAGCGCTGGTGGGGCAACCGCTCTTGCACAAGCAGCTTTGCAAAGTAAAAAAGGTGTTGCAGCTAGTATTGAAAGTCAAGAAGCTACTAATGAAAAATTAAAAGCTCAAGGTGAAATGCAAGAAAGTCAATTAAAAATGGCTGAAGCTCAAAGACTACAACAAGCTAACATACAAGGTAGATCGTTTGAATTTGGTGTTAGAGAACAAAGAGAAACAGCTCAAATGGATAGAGTTGCAACGCAATTATCGGGAGCTGAACGTAGAGAAGCTCAAGCACAAGCAGACAGAACTGGAGCGATAACAGCTGCTATTGGAGGTGTTACTCAAGGTATAGCTACTATGGCGAAAGGCGGAGCGTTTGCACCTCAACAAAATAATTTTCAATTTACAGATGTAACACAAGGAAAAGATTATAGTTTACCTTCGTCTACAGTGCAAACTTATTTGCAAGGCTAAAGATAAAAGTATTATGAGTTATAGAAATCCACAACAGTTTATCGACACGCAAAGCGGTCAGCACTATAGAAATCTTATTAAGAGTGTAGTTAAAACTGGCGATGATCTCGCTAAAGATATTATAAAACAAAACGCAGAAGTAGCTAAACGTAATAACGATATAATCACTGGTGCAGAAAAAAAAGAACAACAGATACTAGGTAGATATGGAGATGTTACAGCTGGTAACCCTGCTTTTAACTTTGGAGAAGGTTTTGAGTATTACATTAATCAGTATAGTGATTTAAATATAGCTGTAGACACTGGAACAAGTCAAGATCCAGTAGCTGCTAGAAGGCGTATGGCTGAAATAGAGCAGTTACCTATTATGGCTAAAGATGGTTTAGCTGGTTTAGTTGAAATGACAGAAGGTCTTATAGAAGCTGCAAATAAAAGAGGTCAAATGGGTGGGTTAGATTTAGCTAGTATGCAACCTTTGGATAAAAATGGTAAGCCAAGACCTATAAAAATACCAAACCTTTTAACAGGTGAACTAGAAGATGGTACTACTGATTTAGAAGCATTGTTAATAATGGCTGATCAATTAAAAGGTGCTCGATCTTTCAATGTAGTTGAAGAAAATGGTAAATTAGTTCCTGCTTATACATTAGGTAATAGACAATACACTTACACTCAAATACAAAACTATTTAGCTGGACCTGAAAGTGGTGGTGTATTTAATTCTATACCTGACGAAACTCAAAGTTACACAGAAGCTGCTAAGCTTGCGATGACTAATGATCCAAATGATCCTCAAAAACAAATTTTAAATCCTAAGTATTACGAAAATCAACCTGATGAAAGAAGATTAGATGATAAAGGAAACACTATAGTATTCAAGCGAGTTAACATTGATATGTTAAAAAATAAAAGCGAACCAATAAACCAAACGTTAAGAGCAGACGCAGCTTCGCTTAGCAATACAGATAAAATATCTTTTTACAATAATATACTAGTTAATAAAGAAAATCCTAATCAGTTTCAATATGGTAAGTTATTAAACAAAGAAGAAGAAGAAAAGTTTATTGAAGCATATATAGATTATGGCTTAAAAAACTATGTACAACAACAACATCAAGTTGGTTTTATAAAAGCTGTTGAGCCAGAAAAACCAGAAGAACCTAAAGCTGCAGATTTACAACTAGAAGCTTTTGAAGAAGTTCTAAATAAAAAAGGAGGTAAAGAAAAAATTTACTCTGCTTTTGCTAAAGGTCCAGCATCAAAGATTGCTGATGAATTAGGTAGTATATTAGATAGTTTAGCTATACCACACGAACTGCACCAAGTTCAAGAAGATGATAAAGTAGTTCAAGATGTTATAGAAATAAAAGTAAATAAAGGTCCAAAAATAAAGATAGATGTTTCTAAACCAGAAATGGCTATTGAAATGTTAAAGTACGCTATCTCAGGTGATTTTGGTCCTTTACTTGATCTTACAAAACAAAATTAAATATTATGTTTAAATATAAATTAGGCGAAGATATTTTTAATGTTCCAATTGAACTGGTAGATATTTTTGAAATGGAAACTCCTGATGCTATCAGAATCACAGACGAAATAACAGATCCAGAGGAGGAAAATACAAACCCAGAAGAGGGAAAGACAAACGGTGTTGCGGAGACGGGTGCAACTGTAACACCGACAACCGGGCCAGCACCCGAGAGTACGGAATTAGAATCGGTAGATATTTCTTCGGTATCACAACCAAAACCAAAAACTAGCCAAGAAGTTCGTGCTCAAAAGCGTTATGAAGAAAGACAAAAACCTGCGAGCCTAGATTCTAAACAAACTTACGAAGATGCAGTAGCTCTTAATGAAGTTGATCTTGAGTTTTTAAACAATCCTATAGATTTTACACCTAAAGGTGTAGGTAGAGAACTTCAACCTTACGACCCAGAGACAAATGAAGATTTAATAAAAACTGTACTTGATGCTCGTTGGAAAAACCCAACCACTGGTGAATATGTAGAAGATGTTGATTTAGTTTACAGACCTGATTATGACGAAGCAGGTGGCTTAATGGAAATGGTTCAGCCATACGAACAAGAGTTGTTCGATGCTAAAAACATGTTAATAGAATATGGTATTAAAGATCCTAGCGAGGAGCAAATACAAAAACTTGCTGAAAAGAATATAAAAGATAAATATAGGTATGACGTTAAAAAAAGAAAGTCTGCAGAATATTTAGACTCAATACCAAACGAAGAAAGAGAAAAACTTGTACCTTATAAAGTTGATGAGTATATAAAGTTAGATGAAAGACTTACAGGGGCAGCTAATGAACACGAACTTATACTTAATAATTATAAAGATAGTCCTAATCATGTAAACCTAATAAATATATCAGCTAGATTTGATGATCCTGATTATAAGTTTGATTTAAGCGGACTTCGTAGTGCTAAAGATGCTGATGTATACTTACAAAGAATAAAAGATCTAGGTGATCCAGAAAAATTATTTACACAAGCTAGTGTTGATTTATATAGAAACCTTGTAGCTAAATATAAAGATGCTATTGAAAACGCTGAAACAGTTGTATTATCTACAGGGAAAGAAGTTCCAAAAACAACTTTCAATTTATACAAAGATCTAGTTAAAGAAAATCAAGAAATAAATGCTACTCTATATGATTTAGAAAAAGAAATAGATGAAATACCTGTAGAGTTAAGTGAGGCTGAGGTTGAATTAGAATTTTTAAAAAAGAATTACAGTACGCTACAAAAAATGGGCGATAATGCTAGAACCTTACTTGGTTCTATACCTTACAAACTGTTAGGTGGTATTACTAGAATAGCTACTGATAGCGCTGAGATAGCTATGAACAAGCTGTTTGGTGTAGATGAAGACGTTGTAGAATCTATTATAAGAAGCAATCCATCAAGTATAAATCCTTATGCTGTTACAGATTTTACCAGTGATATTGTTAAAAAAGCAGAAGCTATGTACAGAAAAAAGTACAAAGATGATATTGCTTTTGACGATGCTTTTGATAGCTGGGAAAATTTTGGTGAGTATGCTTTACAGCAAACAGTAGGGCAAAGTGCGACATTTGCAATGCTAGCCTCTGGTTTATATCCAGGCATGATTGGTATTGGTGTTAGTTCATATGATGACCAAAGAAGGTTGTTAGATGAAGAAGAAGATTTTCTTGGTACAGATCAATCTACGCATTACAAAGCGGCTGTTGCGACGGGTTTTGCTGTAGCAGAAGTTGGGCTAGGTTTTGCACCTACGTTTTTTGCTTTAAAAAGAGGATTTAACGCTGCTAATTTAATAGGTAAAAGAAGTTTAATAAACCAAGGTTTTAAAAATCACTTTAAAAAACAACTTAAAATAGCGGGTTTTTACGGCGGAGTTGTTGAGCCTGTTACAGAAGGTTCAACTGTATTTGTACAAAACGGTATTGATATACTTAGAGGTAAACAAGGTGTTAGTTTATTTGACAACGTGCCTCAAGCTACTTTTGATGGTGGGCTTATAGGTAGCAGTTTAAACTCTGTACCTGTTATTAAAGGTATGGTTTTAGCAAACCTGTCTGATTACAATAGTTTTGAAGGTTACAGAAAAAACTTAAAAGAAATGGTTGAGTTAAATGAAGCAGGTTTAACTCTAGATAAAAGAACTAAAGAATATAAAGTAATACAGCAGCAAGTAGCAGATTTAAACGAGGCTAATAATGAAATAATAAAACAGGTAGAAGAAAAAGTTGCAGCTAATTTAACTACTGAAGGTTTTGATTTATATGCAAGGGCTACATCAGAGCAAGAGCAACTAAGACTTAACGCCAAGGAAATACTTGAAAGTAATAACTTAACTGATAAGCAGAAAAAAACATCATTACAGGCATTATATACTGATTTTGAAAGCTTGCAATTAGCTCGCGACGAGTTTAGAAAAGATTATAAGATTAACATAGACTTGCTACCTAAAGCCGAGCGTAATAAATATATTGATAGAGCTAAAGTTGAACTAGAAAAAGAAGGTGTAAAGTTTACTAACTTAGAGTTAAAACAAAAAGCTGAAGAACTTTGGCAAATAGATACGTTTGATGCAAACATAGAACAAAGTTTAAAAGCTAACCAAGTGTTAAGTAAAGCTGGTGTTGATCAAAATTATGTTGTAGCTGAAACTAAAGCTGAAGCTATAGATGCATTTAGTAGTATGCTAGACGCTAGACTTGCAGATCCAAACAGTGGGCTTACAGAAGAAGATGCTAAAAAACAATTAGCTCAGTTTACTAAAAACGTAAACTCTGGTTCTGCTAATGGTATTAACTTATCACTGCGTAATACTAAAACAGGTAAAACCACGTATGATATAGTTATAGTAAAAGAAAATGCTATAGCAAACGGTAAGACGGCTACAAATATACATGAGATTGGTCATACCTTATTTACAGAAGGATTAAGTTCTAAACCTGGTGACTTTACAGACTTAGCAGATACAATAATGAATTATCTTGAAAATTCAAATCCATCTGCTTATAGAAGAATAAAGCGTAGAACAAGAGGTCAAGATACAGACGAAGTTTTAACTAATTTTTTAGAAGAAGTATCTTCAGGTAGATTAGACTTAGAAGCTGAACAGAATAAAGGTTTACTAAGCTTTTTAAATTTTGGTATAAATAACTCTATTAAAAATGCCACAGATAATCAAACTAGTTTTGATTTAACAGGTAAAACAGATGTTGTAGATTTTCTTAGCTCATTAGGTACAAAACTAAAAGAAGGCACTTTAAGTGTTACAGACGTACAGCAAATACAAAAAGGTAAACCAGAAGTAGTTGAAGATGTAACGATTAGGGAAGCAACTTCATTAACACCTCAAGAACAATCATCACAACTTGTTCAAGATATATACGACCAGCAAGGAGTTGCTGGTGCTTTTGATATTATAGAACAATTTAAACCTATAACAGCTAAACTGGTTCAACGTAGAGCTGAAGCTCCTAATTTTGATAGACAACTGCTTACAGATGAAATAGAGACAGGTAAACGTGGTATATTAGATTTGATTAATGAGTATAAGCCTGAATCAGGCGTACCATTAGCAGCTTATATAAATAAGTTTTTACCAGCAAGAGCTATTGAAGCTTCAAATAGAATTTTAGGTGAAGAGTTTACAGAAGACGTTACAGAGGCTAGAGGTGTTGTAGCTGAAGAAGCTACAGTAGAAGTTACTGAAGAAGCTAAAGGTCCAAAAAAACCTACTGAAACAACTAGGTTTAGCGATACAGTATTAACTAACCTAGGTGTAAAAAATAAAGCTGAAGCTGAAAAACAAATATCAGACGCTACTAACCAAGCGTTTAAAGGTCAAGACGTTACAAGGTTTGGTCAAACTAAAAATGTACCAGTTGCTGTTGCAGAAATATATGGTAAGATGTTTGGAGTTAATCCAGAAACTATATATGATAAGAAACGTAACTACTCTAAGAAAGACGCTGAAGGTTTAACACGTATAAAGCAATACTTGATAGATAACGCAACTAGTGATTTTGCTAGATTACCAAGAACTAAAGATGACTTTGGTAAAGCTACGTTTATACCTAATAACGTAATGAACGCTTTGTATACAGACGGCGAATTAACAGGTACACTAAAAGATTATTTAGATCTTATTAGAGAAAAACCTGTTAAACCTATTTACAGAGATAGAGTAGGTCAAACTATACGAGGATTATTTAATACTAGTATTAGAAACCGTATGGTTGAAGATATTATACCTAGTAAACCTGAAAGAGCTAGAGCTGGCGTTAAATTTAGTCTCACACCGCGACAAACTAGTATATTAGACGAAGTTTCTGTAGCTCAAAACATTAATACAACTTTAAAAACCTTAGGTGAAGAAAGCGCTAGTGTTAAAGATGACACTAGACCTACAATACAACGTAATTTTCTTAATTCAATTAGAAAATATAAGTTAAAACCTAATGTATTTTTAGGAGGAGCGTTTGCTTCTAGTGGATCGAGGTATGAAAGAAAAGCTGATGGTAATGTTTATTATAAACTTAGCAACGGTAAAGAAATACTGGGTGTACCTAGGCGTGATGCTGATGGTAAAATTAGAAGAAACAAAAACGGTAAAAAATTATTTAATCAACCTACCGCGGAGCAAGTTGTAGAGCAATTTGGTGAAGGTGTTACACTTTTACCAGCTAGAGGAAAACTGTATTATGGAGTTAAAGATCCAGCGTATATAGAAGCTTTAGCTGCAGCAAAAGAAAATCTAGGTAAAATTGAAGACAAGGTAGCTAAGAGAGTTACTGTTAAAGCCGCTGATACTGATGCTGGTAAAGCACAAGCTAAGATTAATATGGAAGTATTAGAAGATGTTGTAATGCAGCTCGACTCAGCTATAAAAGCTGGTATGCCTAGCTCATTGGCATCTATGGTTGTAGTTCAAGGTTATCAAGCAACTAGCGGTTTAATTAAAATAGCAGCTCCATTTAGATATAAATCTAAAACAGAAACATACGCGCCTAAAGGAGCTAAACCAGAACAAAGAAAAGGAGCTAAATATAGAGAAGAACATAATCCTCCAGCTTCAGTAATTGGTAGTTCTATAATCTTTGGGTTTTCAACTGGCACTACTAACATTGTTATGCCAGCTGTTAAAAGTAATTACTACCAAACTAGACTATCTAAAGCTGATGACTTTAAATTAGACTTAGCAAAGTTAGACGCAACGCTACCACAAGGTTATACTATACTACAAAACCCAGCTATACGCTTTGTAAAAGCTGGTATTGATTTAAATGGTATTATAAACTACGACACAGGTAAGTCACTAGCAGAAGAGCTTGGTGTAAAATTAGAAAAGTCTAAAATAAACGCTGATAATGTTGCTAAGCAAAATCAATTAGTAGCTGATGTAATAAATGGCGAAAGAACACCACAAAACGCGCAGAATTATTTAAATGAATATACTAAGCTAGATCAAAAAGTAAAAGTTTCTTATTCAAACACTAAAAAACTTCCTGCTAGTATAAGGTTAGAAGATCCAAGCACGTTTGATTCGTTCGGTATGGTTGACATTGTCGCTAGACAAATGTTTCCAGAGCAAGCTAATTCAGATGCTGTTAAGTCAGGTAGAATTACAGCGTATGAAGCTCTTGATCCAGAGCAACAACTTAAAGTGGCAGCTAATGTTCCTGGTACTCCGGTTGAAAACACAATAGCTATAATGAAAATGTCAGATACAGCTATTGATAATGCTCGTAATGCTAACGCTAAAAATAAAGGTATAAGTGTTTGGGACTTTGACGATACATTAGCTACAACTAAATCTAATGTATTATACACTATGCCTGATGGAACTGAAGGCGTGTTAACAGCTGAGCAGTTTGCTAAACGAGGCGATGAACTATTACAGCAAGGTGCTGAGTTTGATTTTAGTGAGTTCGAAAAAGTTACTAAAGGAGCTAAAGGTCCTATGTTTGAAAAAGCTGTAGCTCGTAATAGAAAGTTTGGTAACAACAACGTATACGTGCTTACGGCTAGAACGCAAACAGCTGCAGAACCAATACATCAGTTTTTAAAAGCAATAGGTTTAGATATACCGCTTAAAAATATTGTAGGTTTAGGTAACAGCACACCTGAAGCTAAAGCGACTTGGGTTGTAAATAAAGCAGCTGAAGGTTATAATGATTTTTATTTTGCAGATGATGTTTATAAAAATGTTAAAGCTGTTCGTGATGCTTTAAGTGTGCTAGATGTTAAATCAAAAGTAAGACAAGCTTATGTTAAATATAATAACTCAGAAGCTTTAAATAAAGGATTTAACGATATACTAGAACAAACAACTGGTATAGCATCGGAAAAAGAATACAAAAAAGTTAAAGCTGAAGTAGCTGGCGCTTCACGTGGTAGAGTGTTTAGAGGTATACCATACTCAGCTCAAGACTTTGTAGGTTTGTTATATGAAACACTAGGTAAAGGTAAACTTGGTGACTCACAAATGGCTTGGTACAAAGAGCATTTAATTCAACCATTCGCCAGAGCTGTTAATGATATTGACAACGCTAGACTTAGCGTTATGCAAGACTACAGAGCCCTTAAAAAACAACTAGGTTTTGTGCCTAAAAATTTACGTAAAAAAGTTCCAGGTGAACCATATACTAGAGAGCAAGCTGTACGTGTTTATATTTGGAACAAATTAGGTTATGATATTCCTGGCATTAGTAAACAAGACTTAAAAGATTTAAGTGAACATGTTGCTGGTAATGCAGACTTGCAGGTGTTTGCTGATCAAGTTATTGCTATACAAAAAGGTGATTATGCTAAACCAAATGAAGGTTGGCCAGTGGGCACAATAACAACCGATATACAGCAAAGTATAAACAAAGGTGTTAGAGCTAAGTACTTAACTCAATGGCAAAACAATGTTGATGTTATATTCTCTGAAAAGAATATGAACAAGCTTGAAGCTGCTTATGGTAAGAAGTATCGCATAGCTTTAGAAAACATATTAGACCGTATGAAGACTGGTCGCAACAGAAGATTCTCTGATGATAGTTTAACAGGTAGATTTACAGACTGGTTACAAGGTAGTATTGGTGCAATTATGTTCTTTAACTCTAGATCAGCATTACTACAAAACTTATCGTCTATAAACTTTTTAAACTTTACAGACAACAACCCATTAGCTGCAGCAAAAGCTTTTGCAAATCAAAAA
>Ga0209232_1001476_pt1 | contig 12584 bp, 10 predicted proteins | sample ETNvirenome_2_60_FD_184066 | JGI IMG/M metagenome (GOLD analysis project Ga0209232, IMG submission 184066) | Marine viral communities from the Pacific Ocean - ETNP_2_60 (SPAdes) (version 2) | ecosystem: Environmental > Aquatic > Marine > Oceanic | place: Pacific Ocean | collected 2013-06-22
CATCTGCTCTTGAAGCCAAAACCTCAAGTGCCGATAGTGCCACTACATCAGTTGCTAATGCAAAACTAAGTGATGACACTATGTCCCCTACACTAATTGTCTTAGTATGAGAGACATAACCAATGAATGAAGCAGTAATGTCGTAAGTACCTGCACCAGTTTCAATGGTGAATTTTCCTTCACCATCAGTAACTCCACCGAGTTCAGTACCTTCAACGATTACATTTGCTCCAACAAGTGGTTCTGAGTTCACATCTGTTACAACTCCAACTACTGCTTGCGCAAACAAACCAGTTGTCATTATAATTGATGTGATTAGATTACGAATGTTCATAATCGTTCTCCTATCATTGTTGTTATGAAATGACGCATTTTTCTACAGGTGCGTCGTCTGCCTGTCCGCTTTTAGTAAGTTTAATTTGCATAATCTTGGTCGTCATTATCACCAGTCATAGGAACAATCTCACAAGAATCATTATTACAGAACTTATCTATCTCTGCTTCTTCGTGTTTAATTGAACCAAAGGTTAGTTTTCCAAGTTTAGAAACTTCTTTATCATATGTTTCTTCATCAATTGCTTCATATGGCATTTGTGGATATGCTCCCCAATCGTGTCTTGGTAATAAACTAATACCTTTCAGATGATATTGAAAATAATTCAATACTTGTGGTATCTGACCACCCTCACTTTCAGGGTCAAAGGTCACGGTACAACTAACTTGGTTGTCTGCCCAATGCCTCTGCATAAATGCTGCTAAAGAGAATTGTTCCCAAATGGATAATTCACCCACAGTGCGTATTCCCTCTCCAACATCTACTGGTACCTCAACCACCATAGTTGTATCTTCTGAACCAAATGCTGGTTCTACTTTGTAATTGTATTTTTTCAATGGTTCTAATAACTCTGAATGTTTTGATAACCTTATTCTCCTAATGTAAAAACGACTCTCAGGGTAATGTAATCCTGGAGTCGCTCCTGCTAATAGTGAAACTGTGCCACTTGGTTTCACAGAGGTTGTCTTTACCGACTTTGGAACTGCTAACCAATCAGAATAAATCTTATCCCATTCTTGGATTGTAGTGTAACCATCTTCTAACCAACTTCTTAGTTCTTCCATTCCATTCTTAGTGATAAATTGTGCGACACCACTAACAGAACATCCAATTCTTCTGTTTCTTAACATCACACGATTTGTATCTGACCAATGAGTCTTTCCAAGTGTTACCGTTTTTGCGTAGAGATAAGCATATTTCAATGTCTTTTTATAGTCCTCTAATGAATCATGATTAGCAGGAAATGTTTCTACGAGACAACATAACTCATATGATTCCAGAGATTGTTCCAAACAAGGATTACCACCTGCTACTCTGTGGTCTTTCCAATCTCCACCATTTTTCATACGAGAATATTTCTTCATATTCTCTAACCATGCCAAACCTGGTTCTCCATTATCAACAATTCTTTTTGCTACATCTGTATAATCCATACCTAATTCTGCAAATATACTATTGTTAGATGTCCAACCATATTGGTCACGATGAGGATTTACTTTATAGTTTTTTAAATCTAAATATTCATCTGAATGTGGGTCTCCGAATACAATCTCAGCAGTTCTTCTTACATTACCTGCTACAACACACTTACCAATAAGATTCATTATGTCTACGATTGTAGTTATTGTAATTGGTTTACCACTATTCTTATCAAGAACTTTTCTAATTGCTTCATGTACTTCTTCTAATGGTTCGTACCCACTTGCTACACCACCGAATCCACTTATTGGTTCTCCTGCTGCTCTTATCTTTGAGTAGTCAAACTTCATTGAAGCAGTACCTTGAAAGTAACTTTCTAATAATAGTTTTAAAGATTCTACCCAACCTTCACGAGTATCTGGTATTTCAAACTCTTCTTCGTCTTTCTTTTTGTTTATACCTTTTACCACTATCTGTCCAGCACCTTTGGTGTCAAAACCAACACCAACACCCAACATACTTGCATCCATTAAGAATGTAAAAGGTTTAGAGTAATCATCTTTTAGTGTTTCGGTTGATACAAATGCACAATTATTTAGGGCGGCATATAAACCTTTTTCTTCTGTGATGGGTGTTCCCATAGCCCACAGACCTCTACCTGGTGGCAAAAACTTCATGTGAAAAATTCGGTCATACATTTCTTGTGCCGATTTTTGTGCCTGCCAAGGATTCCACCCTAATTGATGTGAGTCAATCCATTCTTTTTGCATGGAGTAAGTTCCCTCTACGACTCGTCTAATGGTTTCCCACCATTTTTCATTTTTTCCATCTTCCTTAATTCTTGAATAGGTTCTCATGTAAACTAATTCGCCTAAACCATTAAAACCAAATGGGGGTTTTTTTCTTTTATACTTATCTATAAAGTTTTCTGATAATGTAAACTTCTCCATCTTCAAATTTCTCCGTAAAATTTTTTTAAAATATTATTGTTTCCTACTTTAATTAGTCTTATATTCATATATTTTGGTAAACTATTTACCCCATTGAACTGAATTTTTTCGCTAATTCTTTTCTGACAAATTCTGAACCTTGATTCATCTTACCTTGTTGTTCTTGTCCACCTTGTGAACTCTCTTCATAGATGAATATCTGACCATTAGAAGTATCCATCTTACAAGGTAGAGTCATGCCATCTGGTCCAAAACGATTTTTGATTATGTGCCATCTACCAGTTCCAGAAATCTTATCATTTACTTTACGACTCAAACTCATTACAAAGTCTGCCGTCATCACTTTACTATATGCCTCTGCTACTTTAGAAGCATCAATAACATCTTCCTCTAATGATGAACGATTTGCTTGTGAAGCAGTCCATACTGGTATTTCATATGTTCCTGCTAAACCTCTCAAATCTTCATAGATGTTACCAAGTGCGTGTCTATGTTCTTTAGAAGAAGATATGTCTCTAAGTAAATCTGCATAGTCAACGATAATCATATCTGGTTGATATCCTGCTAATATTGTTTTCTCAATATGTGCTGATAGAGAATTTACAGTTGCCGTTCTTGTTGGAAAGTACTTCAATACTAAATTACCTGGTAATTTTTTAACTTGTTTTTCTATCTTTTCTTTTTCCCATTTCAAGTTTTGCATTGCTATCTCAGTAAAAGATGCGTCATATCTCAGACCAACATAAGATTCATTTAACTCTAAAGAGTAATGAATAACATTCAGTTTCTTCTTGACTGCTGCAGCACCTAATACGACAAGTCCCCATGACTTACCAATACCGGCAGGTGCTACTACCACTCCAAGTTCACCTGCTGCTAATCCACCTGCCATCAACTCGTTAACACTATCCCAACCAGTTGGAACACATTTTCTTGCTGACTCTTCAAATCTTAAATCAATATCAACTTTATAATCATGACCTATATCTCTTTCAGTACCTGCTTTCATTGCGTCATCAACCAATTTCTTGATACCATCATAGTTACCATTACCAAGTAAATCAACAGATTGTAATATTGCATTCTTTAGATTTTGATTTCTACAAAAGTCAATACATTTCTCTTTCACAAATTCTAAATCATCTGCACTAACATACTGAGTTGCTTTCTTCAAATTTTCAACTACACCTACCTTTAAAATATCATTATCAATCTCAGATAACGCTACTTTTATTGCATCCATAGTTGGAACTTTCTTGTATTTCGTAAAGTATGATTTTATCATATCAACAATCCATCTATCCGAATCAGACTCAAAATATTTTGTTTCTAAAATATCCATAATCTGTTGGATAAATAATTTGTCTTTGATTAAACAGACAATTGTTTTTGATTGAAATGCTTTTCCGTAATTAGTAAAAGTTTCTACTTGACTCATTTAGAACTCAAAAATGCTTGTAATGTTGTGAATGATGAACGAATCCAATAATCAAGGTTCTTAAACGCTCCAAACATCTTATCTTCTAATAGCATTTGATTGATAGTTCCTCTACGAAGTCCAGCATCATTGGAGTCCATTATACTTCTAATCTTAGATTTTGCACTTGTTGGAATATCAACATCTAATAATTGCATAAGTTCATAATTTCTGTGTAGTTTATCACTTTCATTAGATATGTTTTCTAAAACCTTTGCTTCTGATTTATGTTCATCTGAATATTTAAGAACATCTTCTATATTAACTATCTCTTCTTCAAACAAAAGAGGTAGTTTTTTTTGAAGAGTTTTAAATCCACATCCCTTTACTCCATCTATGTCATCAGATTTATCTCCATCCATTGTTCTGTAAATCAAATAGTTTTTTGGAGACATACCAAATTCATGTTCAACCCATTTCTCATCTTGTGTCATCTTTTTAATAGGATTCCATATTGTAATTTTATCATCAATTAGTTGGATGAAATCTCTATCACTTGAGTATATTACCTTTTCAGAATCTGGATATAAATTAGAACATACATAACCTATCACATCATCTGCTTCCATACCATCAAACATCATAGTTTTAATAGGAAGTGCTTCTAAGTATTCAAAGAGTCTAACAATTTGTCTTTTCATTGCTTCCCCTTCATCAATACCATCATGAAAATCAGTTCTATTTAATCTACGATGTACTTTTCTATTTGCTTTATAAGTAGGAAATAACTTTCTTCTTTTAGTAGAACCACCTTTACCATCAAAAACAACGACACAAGCAGTTGGTGTCGTTGTTCTGATTGCTAATGCGATTGATTTGAGAGAACCTGCTAAACCACCAACATGAGTACCATCGTCATTTGTAGTTGGATTAACAGAGAAGTTTCTGATAAAAGTATTAAGTCCATCTATTAAAAGTATTCTATCGTTCTTATCTGAAAACTTTGATTGATGTTCTTTTTCATCTACAAGGTCATTGAACATTTCCAAATAGTTCTTTGGCATATTCTATCCCTCTACTTCATTATCATATTCTACATTCTCTCCAATGGTATAATCTGGTTTCTCTTTATACTTCATGATAAGTTTTTCACATATCAAATCATACAAATATTCTTTCATACCATCTCTATTCAAAACTTCTTCAAAGTCTTTTGCTTGAAACTTAATATCTTCTTCACCATCAATCTTTAATGTATACCACGCTCCACCAGACTTAACAAGTTTGTAGTTCTTAAGAACCTTTAATATACTACCAACATCATCAATACCAGAGTCAAAGTAGATATCAAAGTCTGCGTGTCTCATTGGAGGCCCCATCCTATTCTTAACTACTTGACATTTGGTTTTTATACCGATGGTTTGGTCTTGTCCAGAAACTTTCTGTTTTATCTGACCAAGGTTTTTCAATCTCAATCTAACAGAAGAATGGAATGCTAATGCTTTACCACCACTTGTTGTCCAAGGGTCTCCAAACATAACTCCCATCTTCTGTCTCAACTGATTTGTGAATAAGAGACATATGTTTTCACGACTTATGAGATTAGTTATTTTTCTCATTGCCTTTGAGATGACTATTGCCTTAGTTGTTGCGTATCCATCTTTATCAAAGTCTGTTTGCATTTCTACTTTCGTTGATGCGGCAGCTACTGAATCAACCACAATTGTAACCAACCTATCTTTATCTGAAGTACGAATCGTATCTATAATATGCTCTATGGCAGAAAATATGTCTTCAATTGTATCAAGTGGAACATATAACATTTTTTCTAAATCAACGCCTATTGCTTCTAAGAAGTCATGACTAACCGCACTCTCTGTATCTATATAAACTGCAACACCACCTCGTTTTTGGGTGTTTGCAAGAGTATGTGCTGCTAACAATGATTTTCCAGATGCTTCAAGACCTGTAACCTCTGTTATTCTTCCAACGGGTAATCCACCATTTGGTCGGTTAGATATTACTAAATCTAACATTGATGACCCAGTAGAAACCCAGTCTTTAATTGAAGATGGTGATTCAGTAGCCCCATCAAGAAAGTATGCGACTTTTCCGTCTTTAAACTGCTTATTTAACTTATCGGCAAGAACATTAGCAAGTTCATCCCTTACAGTCTCTTTTATTTTCATAAATTTTCCTCTGTTTTAAAGAAGTGGGCAGTTAGTATCTCGTACTCTTGGTTTATCGCAGTAAACACTGCCCACTCTATATTGTATTGTATTTTAAGAATTAAACAATTCGTCAAATGCGTCACTTACATTCGTGACTTTAGTGGTAGAAGACTTCTCTTCTGGAGTTGTCTCAGTTGTATCCTCTTCAATACCAACACTTTCCTCTTGCTCATCATCACTTGGATTCAACCAATTCTGAAGTATTTCCTTGAGTTCATCATAAGTGTTCTCTTTGAAAATTTCCTTCATATCAGTTTGATTCTCAACCCAATTTTTCATTTGAGTTTCATCGGATGATACTGGAGTTTGATTTGGTTTTACCCTAATCGTTGTTGTTGGATATGACTTACCAGTTTCTTCTGGCATTTTGACTTCAACTTGAACATCTCTTCCACTTACTGGGTCTGTAATGTCTCCGTAATCTGGGTCTGCTAAGATAGATAGTAATTCTTCATATACCATCTTTCCAAATCCCCAGAAACGAACACCTTCTCCCTCTTCTCCACGAACAACTACAGGTGCAAATGTACGAAGTTTCGGAGTGAGTTTCTTAGACAGATTCCAATCCTCACGACTACCAGTAGATTTTAGTCTTTCTGCAAACTCTTGGATAGGGTCTGGATTACCATGAGTAATCGGTGAAAGATAAGTTCTTTTATTGATATCATAGTGAAAGTACTGCTCAATAAAAGCACCTGCTACAGTTGCGTCATTAGCGAACTTATAAGGTAATATACGAACAACTTGTTTACCAGGTTGTGGTTTGTACATATTATTAGTTCTTGAGGTTGTTGTCTGAAGTGAATTAAGACGATTTCGGATTTGGTCTAAATTAAGAGCCATGTTTTTTCTCCTTAAGTGTATTTGTTATTTTGTTATTATTCATTGTTTAGTTACTTCTGTAACCAAAAATAAGTATCTAACTAAAAGTGAAAACATCAATTTATTTTTAATTAGTTTTGAAATTTTCCCAGTTCTTTTCTTCTGCAAGTTCTAATAGTGCCTCAATCAATTGTGGGACAAACTTTGGATTTAATGCTACACCTTTTTTGGTTGGTATTAAATCATCGTTATCATTTTTACCATGAACTCTGATATCAACGAATGTGTTATCTTTATATTCTGATTCCTGGACTACTATAACTTCACGAGAATTTTTTTCTATTACTTTCATTTATAACCTTTACTATTTTGTTTTAAAAATGGTTGTACTATCCCCATTTTCCATACCTAAATATACAACACTTTTACTATACAAGTCAAGTGTTTTTTTTATTAAACATCAATTATTTTAAAGAGTTTTGTTTTAATAACTTTTAATCCCTCATCCCCAGTAAGTAACATAGAGTTACTATAGTTATTCCAAGGTATAGGAAATCCTTTATCCATGTTACCATCGTTTAACAATATAACTATCTCGTTTATTGCGTTGATGGTATACAATGTATTTGTTTGTTTCTTTCTATGTAAAGAAATTGTTTGAGGTAAGTGTATACTACTCCCCTTAACAACATTATAAGTTAACATCATTTGTCTATTATTGTCAAGGTTTTCCAGTAAATAAATTTTCTTAAATACGACATCGTAACTTTCCTTGACGATATCAATGATACTTTTATAGTCTCTCCTTGTGGAGAACGAGCATAGTAGTTGAGTATTCATTATCCACAATATCCCTGGAGTTTAGTTTGTTTTGCTAAACAGAGTTGATAGTCTTTACTCCACTGCATACTATCTTGTATCATACCACCTGGACCAGACTTTGGTCTACAAGTTTGTACTGCTATAGGTTTATTATTTCTATCATATATCAACGCCTTTATACTCGTTGAACCATCTTCCATTTTATACTCTTCATATCTCACATCAAACCCCTCTTCCACTTTCTGTCCTTCTTTTAGACCAAGACAATGTCTGTGTGTATCTGCGTTTCCAACTACGGGGCAATCAAAATCGTCTAATTCATTTCTTTTTACTGGGTCACCAGTAGGTTTACCATCTTTATCTAATTTGTAGAAACCACCTTTTCCCTTTTCATAGATATTACCATCTGCATCTTGTCGTATTTCATTCTTATATGCAATAGTACCATGTATTAATTCAAAGTTCTCATTTGGTATTCCACCTGGGTTAGCTCCTTCTGAAATATCTAAATGCATTCTCTTAATTAAATCTCTGATAAAAGTCCTATCTCCTAAATTTTCTTGACCATTTTTTGCTCCAAGTTTATTTAGTCTTTCTCTTTGAGAGTTCAAAGCATCGGTTTGTTTTTCATAATAACTCTTCAAATCCGAATCAAGCATTGGTGGGTCAATTGGTGCTTCTCCAGTTATCATTTTTTCATTAGTTAGTAATCTTGTCATGATTCCAATGTCATCATTACCTAATGCAGTTTTTCTTTCTTCCCCACCTGCTTCTTTGTCTTTTAAACTTTTTAAATATGTCTTTAGGTGTTTCTTTAATTCTGCTTCGTTTGGTGGAGGCCCCATTAACTCTGCTCTTTCACTTTTACTCAGACCAATTCTTGTAAGAGCTACTTTCATATACTTTTCTGCTGCCGAACTTATACCAGGTGGGTCACCATCCTTACCATTCATAAGTCTTTTGTATATCATGTCAAGGACATCTGGGTCATCAGCAAATTTGTCAAGTCTTTTTGCATATCTACTAACATATTCTGCTTGAAGTTTTCTTTGTCTCCTTATTTCTTTTTGTGTATCTTCTTCAATCTTGTCTGCTTCTTTATGTGCTTCTTTCGGTAGACTCTTTTTTGCTCTTTCATTATTATTACTTGCTGTTTTAACAGGTCCACTATTTGATTGTTGGTCGTTGGAAGTCATCTTGTTTGATGTGTGGTTTATTGCTGCCTTTACAGGTTTACCATTCTCATCATATTCAACCATAACTACTAAAGTATCGGTTGGGTCTTCTCCACCACCACCTGCGAGTATAATCTTTTTATACTTATCTATCTCAATACCATTGACATGAGTTAGACCTGCTTTTTGTAATTCATCTAATTTCTTAACTGCATCATCCAAAGAACCTTTAGAACCACCGATGTGTGAGACCCGAGTTTTTTCTATATCCATTCCATTTCTTTGTATTGTGGCGTTAACTCGTTGTTTCTCTCTACGAGCTGCTCGTATCATATGTCCTCTTTTTTCTTCATCATTATTACCCGATTTTCTTCCCAATCGTGTCTTTTTTAATTTTTCATCTAAACATCCATCCACATCTTTAGGAGACTCATCCATACACGCCATAGCATATCCAGTTCCAATCTCATTTACTGCGGAAGACTCAGTTCCTGGTGGTTGGTCTTTACCATCCAATACTCTTTCTTTTGAAGTACCATCTACATCATTTATTTCTTCTTGTGATATTGGTTTATTCTTTGGTTTTTCTGTCTTCGTTTTCTTTTTTAAATCTTTAGGGTCTTTTTCTGTTACTTCTCCTGCCGCCCAAGCATCTGCATTATCTTTACCATCTTTATCATAATAGTTGATATCACCCTTTGGACTTTTTGCTCCCCATCTACCATCATCCATTCTCCATGTAGTTCCTGGTTTTCGTTTGGGGGCTTCTGAAAGTCTATTTAACATCTCATGAGTATCCGATAACGGGAAATTCATTTCAAAGAGCATAATATACTCTAATTTAGCAAGATGCTTGTCGTCTGTCAAGTCAATCTTTGTATCAACTTTCTCGTCAAGGCGTTCTAAAACTTCATTTATTACTTGTTCAGTTAAAATCATACTATTCTCCTACTATAAATATCAACCTACCAACTTATTTGTTATGTTTACCTCTTCAGAATAGTCTTTTCCGACCATTATTTTTGTTGGATAATTTCCTTGTTCCAGTACTTTTCTCACACCCTTTAACACTTCCACACCCTCGTTCATGTCAAAATCTAACAGAAAACTATCATAAGTATACATAATTAGTTTGGTTTTTTTGTTTGCTAAATAATTCAACACACCCCTAATTACCTCTGTATTACGAGTCGTTTCTGTATGCTGAATCCAATAATTGAAAACTTTTTGTGGATTAGGATTCTCTAAGTTCTTTATTTCAAAATGTGATACTGGATGTTCTACCACACCCTTTTTATATTCCTTCCACATCTCCTTTACAAATCCATCTACCTTTTTGAAAAATTCATGTCCCAGATATTCTTTGTCAATACCACCATATAATAGTTGGAAACTTTTTTTCTTTGATTCATTGTACTCTTCTTTTGTTAGTTTCTTTTTATTAAAATAGAACTTACCTAACTCTTCATGAATAGAACCATTTTTAAAATCATATCCAACTTGTTCTCCTATTAGTCTGATGTGATATGCATCATAATCATAACTTACAAGAGAACCTTTTTCGTACCTACTTGTAAAACTCTCTCTCGTACCATCTTCCTTTTTCAGTGCTGCAAAGTTAACACCACCATATCTATTAGATGGTCGTCCAGTACTTGTGTACAAATTATATTCAGAATATACCAATCCCTTTGTAGGTCTGTTTGTTGTATCTGGAAAGTGTTCTAAATACTTACCATTGGTCATTATACCAGATTTCTCAAGGTCTGAATATGTTTTTATTGCTTTTAGATTATACCATTCGTAACATTCTTTGTTAAAGTTTGCTTGACCTAACATTCTACTGACATCTTCAAATAGGTTCTCAACCCTTTCTAAATGTTTACTCAAAGGAATCAAATGGTTACAATTTTTAACATCACGATATTGTCTGTACATCTGTTCGTGGGTATTGGTCACATGGTTTCTCCATTCTATTAGAGAAAGACCACTAAGATATGCTATAAGATTAACATCCATAACATTAGGTTCATCAAAGTAATGATAGAAGTTTTTTGAATCTACAACATACTTTTTGTTTAGAAAATGAAACTCTACCTCTCCGAAAAACTCTAAATCGGGATGATTGTAAGAAACAACCCAAATCTCTTCTTTGACTTGAATCATGATTAATGATATAGAGTTAGCACACGGGTGATTAAAATAATCACTCGGTATAACTTCTACCAAACAATCGTGTTCATCAATTAATTTATTTAGTTGTTCTAATTTGTGTTTAGAATCTACTATAACCATTATATATAATTAGTGTCTAAAATCTGTAGAACTAAAAATTTCTGTAAAATTGGGTAAGATTTTGTAATCTTTCTGATATACCAGGATAATCTTTCTCTATTCTTTGTAATGTTCTTCTGTTGGTGTCTCTGACTCCAGACTCTTGTCTGACACCTTTATCATCAAATTTGTCATTTAGTGGACCAGATATTTTCCAATCAAGTTGAAATCCTTCGTACAACACCTCACTTATTGTTGCTCCAACATTGTTAATTTCTATGTCATCAACTTCAATAATAATTTTTGTTCCTTTTCTGAAAATAAAATATCTTGTGTAAAATCCTTTCTCATAATCATCTGGTTTTGGAAGAGTTACACTACCTACAACTTGTTTGTTTTTTAAAGAAACATCAGTACCACCAGTTATTTTAAGTAATTTTTGATACCTACTTTCTTGTTTAGTCGTTAATTTTTTTGATTTATTTTCTACGAACTTTGATAAGGTATGGTAACTTCCATCTGCTTTTATATTGTAAGGACCAGTATATGCTTTATTGTCTAAGAACAATTCTCCCTTTGAAAACAAATTTTCTGATATAAGATTTTTAGGTTCCATTCTCACCATCTCCTAATTCAAATTCTTCCATAACTTCTGCTGCTGGAACATATATCATACTAAGTTTTGTAGACCAATCAGTTCCTTCTAAAGAATGTGTTATTCCATCCACTTTGAAATGTCCTATTCTATATAATGCTGGTACATATGTTAAACGAAAAGCATCATAAAACTTTATTCCACTAATACCATCAAGTGTTACCTCAACTTTAAATGGTAATCTTGGTGTATTAGTGGGTTCTGGTAATTCTTTTTTGACATTAACTACATCTGATGATGTTATTATTTTTGTCATTATAGTTTCTAATATATTTGTTTGACTATTCAAATCAACGGAACTATTTGATTTTGGTATCAATTTTCCATACACTCTATTTGCTCTGTCAAGATATTGTTCTAAATATGGTTTCGCTCTTGATTGTTGTTCTTGTAATGCCTTTTTAAATGACTCTATCATAGCATCTACCGTAGTTGTGTCTTTATTAGTCGCCATTAATGTACTTTTTTCATCTTTCAAACTTTTTAGTTTTTGTAGTATATCTGCCCCAGTCGTAATATTCATATTTGCATTTTCAAAGAAAAAATGTCCTGCTATGGATTGGTCTAAATCCATACTATAATTGATATCTCTTACTATAGAATCTTGTCCAAATACATTTAAAGGAAATAATTGGTTATATATTCTATAAACTTTATCACTACCAGGTGGTAAGTTTATTTCTCTGTAATCAAGTTGTGCTGTATCTAACTCAATTTTACTATATACCTTTTGGTTGGTATCAGCATCTTCAACAACAACTGCT
>Ga0209232_1001477_pt1 | contig 12579 bp, 14 predicted proteins | sample ETNvirenome_2_60_FD_184066 | JGI IMG/M metagenome (GOLD analysis project Ga0209232, IMG submission 184066) | Marine viral communities from the Pacific Ocean - ETNP_2_60 (SPAdes) (version 2) | ecosystem: Environmental > Aquatic > Marine > Oceanic | place: Pacific Ocean | collected 2013-06-22
CCTTTATGGCAATGCCAGAGCAGCTTTCCTTCCTTCATTCTAACGGTGAGGGAAGGGTTGCGATCTCCGTGTTTATGCGCAGCGGCAACAGGACAGGACGTTTTCCATTCGCCTTCGCTGACTGCAAATGCTTTTGGAGATAGTTGTTTGGCTAGGGTTTCAGCTTGCAAGATGGGCTTCCTTTACCAACTCCGCAACCGTTGGCATTTCCCAGCCAAGGTGTTTTCCAATGACTGCGATTTTGGCATTTTCGATTGATCTTCTGGAGAACGGTTTAAGTGCTGCAATGTATGCGTCCTTTGCAGCGACAACCCTCTCTTCGCTATCCCAGTGCTTTGGTTGCTTATATAAGGAGAGTAGGGGGCGCAGAATTACTTCAATTACTTCTTCTTCAGTAGCCATCACAGAATATCCACCATGCTAATGGGCTTCTTCAGTGGCTCTTGATAGTCAAGAAAGCGCTCCTGATTTAAAAATGTGGAAGCCATGCAAATATATTTGCCTTCTACGCTTTCCGCTTTTGCATAACTTGCGTAGTTTTTCGCTGCCTCGATGAGGTCTTCTTCGCGGTAGCCGTTTTTTGTTTGACGGTGGTAGGCTTTTTCTGCTGTTTTACGCGGATTGGCGTGGGGTTTACGAGATGGATATTCTTTCCAGAACTTTTCAAAACACATGACTTGCCCTCCTTTTTCTCTTTTTGTATCACTTTCTGATACACAAGCAAGCCAAAACTTTCAAGAATATTTAAAGCGTCATAAACATTGCGCACCACAAAATATGGTATGCCCAGCGTGTTGCAATATTTTGCTACATCTTTTTGCGCTGGTGAAACGACACCCTTGGGAGTCTTAAACTCTAGGCAAACTGACGATTCGCGTCCAATGAAAACATAATCAGGAGCGCCTGGGAGAAGGCCCATTGCTCTAAGGATTGTGCGCTGCCAGATACTGCGCCGCGCTTCGTTAGGCACGGTAAACCATAACGCTTTCAGTTCACCAGACCGGCTGAACGCTCTGCATTTATTAGCAAACTCAATGCATATTGCAGCTTCTGCCTTTATGCTTTTACTAGTGAGCGGATAGTCTTCGTACAATCTATCAGCGAGGAACATAATAATAAGAGTAATTGAAGGGGCCGTGTTTTTTCTGAAATAAATATCCCTGATTTTTTTCAGAGAGCCGCATCATCTGTCTTGCAACGTCATCGACTTTACGATCAGTGATACGATCCTGGAAAAGATATCCCTGATGATATCGCTTCCATCGTTTGCTTGGTTTCAAAGCGAATCGCTTTCTCCCCACCTGTATCACTTTATACGTTTTTTTATTGATATAGTCTATCTTTAATGTTACACGAGATTATCGAGTAGCGTCATCGCTACAAAAAGGGTCTGGGGGGATCTTACATTGGCTAGAAAAAGAGATGAACTAGAGCATTCTGGTTTTGAACGCCTCAAGTGGGAAGCAAACCACACCTATAAAGAGATGGCTGCGGCTATAGGACGTAGCGAAGCTGCCGTTTATAAAATCAGTAGAGGCGAGAGGCCGTTGTCTGATCGTTGGGTTGCGGATATCGCACAAGCGTATAGCAAGATACTAAAGAGACATGTATCAGAAGCAGAAGTGCGCGGCGAGTCAGAGCGCGGTTATGTAGATTTTAATAATCTTAACGAGAACCCACCAGACGAAGCCGGTTCTGTGCTGGAAGAGGATTATGAATACATCACCAAGCTGGTAAACAGTGATCTGGATGGTTTCATTCCTTCGGGCAGCTATGCCAATCTTTCTCAGAACACAACCATGAAAGATAATTGTCTGTACATCATAGAGGTAGACGGTGAAATACGCTCAGTTCGCTATAAAGCGGAGGATCAGCCACGTTTCGAGACAATACCAAAGGATGTTAATGGTTTGCAGTCTTGGTTTCTAAACACCTCAGAATACCGTGTTTTATATAAAATCGTAAGTTTTCTTACTGTATTGTAAAAAATACTTTGTATCACTTTGTAATACATGCTAGGTTTCCTCATCATATTGAGGAGAGCCTATGTCATTTCCATTCAAGCGAGGAAGTCCCAGTGACGATGCACTATTAACAGTTGAGCCGTTTCTATGGCTATTAAAGAACGCTGACATCTTTGGACACCCAGACTGGAAATACATTCCCGCATTCGGCCCAGCAGCTTCGAGGGGCAACTCAGTAGAACTGGCTGTACCACTTAAACTTCTCCACGGCGCAACGCTAGACGAAGCGACATATAAATGCCGCCAGGACTTTCTGCAAAGAATTGAAAAAGAAAGCGCTGAGTATTGCGATGAAAAGCAACTGCGCGAATACGACAATATTGAATACTTCATTAACCAGTTGTTTATAGCGATCAACTCAGACGAGTTTAAAAAACTGGGTCTGGGTAAATTAATCTCGACACAGACTGCGCACAAAGCAGATATCCCAACGCCATTCGGCCCACGGGGTTGTCTCGGCTATACCGACTTCAAGCACCAGATCAAAGGCAAAGCTAAGAAATACGCCTACTGGGATTTAAAAACAACAAACAGTAACCGCTTAGAGTTCAACGAGAACCATCAAACGCAGTTGGGTTTTTACGCTGATGTTACTGAGTGTCCGCAACACATCGTTTATGTACGGCCACACAGCGGCCTTACCCCTGGCGGCAAGAAAAGCACCGCCAAAGGCTGGGCAATCTACACGCTTACAGATGAGCAGCGCATTCGCGCCAAGAGTAAACGTCACGCGAGGGCGGCATTAGCCATGCGTTTATATTCTATGGGCTGGGATGCAGCGATGGCTGTCTCCATGCCCAAAGATACAAATTCCTTTTACTGGGATGACCAAGCACGAAAATTTGCAAAAGAAATATGGGGGATTGTTTAATGACAGATCTATCAAGTGCGTCGATTGACGCAGTAATTGCAGAAAAAAATATGGGAAAGCGCAGCGCGGATAACGCAAAGATTTCCAAGGCATATGCCGATGCGCAAGGAGAGATGGTTGAGCCACCAATGAACGGTGTTGGCTACCATAAAAACCGATACGCAACGATGGCTGACATTCGTAAAGTTACAAGACCTATTGCAACCAAACATGGATTGTCGTTGTGTTTTTCTGTAGACGCTGCTGAAAACTACATAGCGACACTCCGTCACTCTAGCGGTGAATGGTTCAGCGTCTCGTATCCGTTACGATTTACAACCGATGAGCGGAAGATGAATGCTGCTCACATGACACAACAATCAACACTCACATATGCAGAGAGGAGATGTCTCCTAATGATATGGGGTATCAGCGGTGAAGAGGAGGAAGGGGAAGGCTTGCCGCCAAAAGAAGAAACTAAAAAAGAAGACACTGGAAACGGGGCAATAGTAACGCCCATAGATGAATCTTTTTAAGAAAGGAAGATCAAATGGAAAATGGTAAATACGAGCAGAAGGTTGGTGACTGCGCATTCTTCTCACCCAAGGACAAGACATCTCTTTCGGGTGAGGGCTATATAGTCAATGCCCAAGGAGATAAAGTAAACGCAGTTATTCAGAAGGTCACAACAAATAGCAATAAGGTTGTCAGGCGAGTTTTTCTTGAGGTCGGTGCGGTTTTTGAAAACGAAAATGAAAACCCAAAGGCTCCGAAGTTTACCGGCAAGGTTGAAGTGGCTGGACTGGATGTCGCTAATAAAATGTCGCTCTGGTTTCAACAACCAAAAAATGGCGGTGATAAGTTTTTAAGCGGCAAGATTGATGAGCCGATGCAGAAGCAGCAGCAGTCAGCAGACAGCAGTATGTAAATATGGAGAAACAATTTTATCGTATAGAAGAACTGTGTGCGATGATGGATGTCACCAGAAATATCTTGAAACAGTTACGTTCAGATGGAGGTGGCCCACCATTCATGCAGCCAACTCCAAATGTTATACGCTACCCGATAGATGAGTATCACAACTGGGTTAGCCAAAAAGTGGCTGAACCAAAGCGATCTAATATTGGGTAGCTTTACTATCAGCGGGTATCCTCGCACCGATGGAGATAACTATCAAACAGTTGACCCTAGATGCCTGGATAGCTTGCTGGAATGTTATGACTTCGATTTCAACGGAACAATATTAGACCCCTGTGTGAGTGAAGACGGTGAGAGCCAACTGGTAACTCAGCTTCTCGACAAGGGGTATGACGCAGTCGGAGGTTGTCTGTATGATCACCAATGTCAGGTTGTAATTACCAACCCTCCGTATGCACGAAACATTGTAGACAAAATAGCCGCAGAAATTCTCTGTCAGGTACAAAGTGGTAAGTTACTTTACGCCGCTTTGCTTGTTCGATCTGGCTGGGATCAAGCCAAGAAGAGACAGTACCTTTTCGATGATCCCGCTTTCTCTGGCCTAGTGCGGCTGACCTTCAGACCCTGGTGGACAAGCTCTCGCAAGGCACAACCGATACATGGTTATCAATGGGTTGTGTTAGAGCATGAAAAATACAAGGAGTATCAACATGACGGATATGAATACGCAGCAGAAGTCTTCCACGTTTATCTCTAATTATGTTTTTCAAGTGGTGCTATCACTTGGATTATTTTTCAGCTACGCAATCGTGGCTGCGGTAATCATTCAATACTTTGGCTAAACCGGTTAGAGTTCTTCTGGAACCGCGAGAGCAGGTTCTGGCAAAGCGCCTCGCTGATAGACGGCTGGGTAGTAAGTATGTGCCGGTTGGCGAGAAGAGTTACACCAGAAATACAAGTCCCTGGATGTCACACTACCTTGGACTGCAAGGCGAGATTGCCGTCAGTAAGCTGGTTGAGTTCCCGATAGGTGAGTTCATATCACCCAGTGGCGATGGTGACGAACCAGATCTTTACTGGGGCCGCAGATCTGTGGAAGTTAAATCAACCAAGTACGCACCACCAATACTGAAGTTAGATAAACTTACAGACTTTGTAACTGACGTTTGTATTCTCTGTCATATAGCAGAAGAATCGGTTATAGATGTTCACGGCTGGATTTCTCGTGAGGAGTTTTTCAGTTGTCACAAGATACAAGATTTTGGGTACGGAGGTAGAGCAGTCGTAGAAGCAACGGGTTTGAATCCCGCAGGTGATTTAAATGGATGTGAACCATTTGTGAACCAAGTGCGGGAAGAAAATTCATTCTAAAAATAGTTGTTTAATTTCAATACCTTACAAGGCATAAATTAATGTAATGGCGGATGGGGTGGGAGTCAGAAACCAATACATTTTATAACTATTTATACAATTCCCTTGCTTTCTGCGGTTTTCAGCTGTATCACTGTTCACAAACTTGTATCACTTTGTGATATTTTATTTATTTGAGATCAAAAGTAAATGTGAACCATTTGTGAACCAAGGGGGTATCAATGAAGAAAGCGATCACGCTTCAGTACTTAACTACACTTAGCAAAGCTAGAAAAAAAACTAGGCAAACCGACCCAAGTATTAATGGTTTAGTTTGGCGTATATCGGAAAAAGGAACTGTTTCTGCTGCGTATCGACTAGGTGCTTCAGAAACCAGAAAAGATACAGTCAAAGTATTTCGGGCAAACATGCAGTTAAACTCAACCGCCTTCACCGAAGTTAGAAAAAAGGCAATGGAATTGGAACTGCGGGTGATTGAAGGCAAGTCTCCATTCGAAGAGCAAGAGCAAGTTTTAGAAAAAACTCGATATACCATCGGCCAGTATCACATCCTTTTTCGCAAAGACCGACCTGCTGAATTATCTGTTAAACACAGAAAGCTGAAAAGAGAAAAGAGTGTAGCGAGGGATAACCAGTGCATGAGATGGTTGCTTGCACAGGAGGTGGGTTACTCAACCACAAACAAACCTATACTATTCTCTGATGTCTATATAGATGATCCGCGTATACCAAGTCTGCTTGATCAGATTATTGCCCGAACCGTTAAAAACAAAAGTGGAACTGGCAATATGGAGAAGTCTCTTAACATCATTAAGCAGATGTTTAAAAATGCCAGAAGAAATAAAATTATCGAGGATAATCCCCTTGAGGATTTTTTCTGGACTCCCCCTCCAAGTAAGAGGGCCAAAGACATACCAGTTGATGTATTGAATCTGATTATCATCGAATGCCGTAAATACGCGAGAGGTGAGGGTGTCTATCGTGACAAACGATGGAAGAGGATTGGCCTACTGTTTGAATTTAAAATGTTGCTGGGTATGCGAGTAGCTGAAGCGTTACCTATGCGAAAAGATTGGATAGATTTTTCCGATAACAGCATCACTGTCCCAGAGAACATGACAAAGACTGGGGAAGAATATCGTTTTACTTTTCCAGAAAACGTTGCAGACATATTAAGAAGAAGTCCAGCCTGGGACGAACCAAATAATCAACTAGTGTTCGGTATCAATAATAAAATATGTAATCACTACGATAAGGAATGGCATGTAATACTGGATCAAACAGGTGTGATGGGTTCCGTTGCGGAATTAGTTAATGAGAAAAGGCGGCTTTATAAAGCGGGTGAAAGCATCGTTGAGATAAGCAAACAGATCACCGAACTCAAAAATACGAGGTATCGAGGCCATGATACTCGCCATGCCTTTGCTACTGATCAAATGCGCTCTGCTGTAACCAACGGTTTAGTGATGAGTGAAAGAGATCAGACCGATGTGTTGAAGCAAATAGGGAAGGGGCTGCAACACAAAGATATTAAAACGACTAAACACTATGTTAGACCTGACGATGAAATTCAGAGACAGATGGTTGCCAATAGACAAGCAGCACTCAACCAGGTGTTAGGCTCTACCGAATAACTCTGCTTCAGCTGCGCGGCGCAAAACCAACCCGCGCAGCTTCCTTCCTCCCGCGTATACCCATTTGCGGAACTCACGCTGCGCTCCATCATAGTTCCCACGATTTAATTTACGCCGTAGCGTACTGCTTTGAAGTGCGCCACTACCCAGATTAAATGTGAAGGATACTAACGAATCAAACTGGCATTGTTGTAGCGGCACTTTATTAACAAGGCGCTCAACGCTGTCCTCGAATGCTATCAGTTCGTGTGCGAGTTGCTCTTTACCTTCTGCTTCTGTGATGCTACCGCTTTCCATCGTCAGTCGGTTGCCATGCATGTCCCTTATAAATCCATAGCCCCGCGTGGGGATCTTGGCAGGGCAGAGATACACTTCACTAGACCAGCCTTCAAAGTGACAGATAAGATCGATGCCCTCTTTACTTGTTTGCATTTCTTACCGGTTTCTTGTCTATGCATCTCTCGATTTTTAGAAACTTTATTCGATCATTACTCACATGCCGCCATACTGTGCCTCTGCCGTTGCTAATTGCAAATATTGTTTCGCTTACTGAGATCTTGATAATGATAGCTGGCTCATTATCGACATAGCAGGGTTGGCCTTCCCACCATGATTCAGACCACTTGAACCGTAGCCCAGCAACAAGATTACCCGCCCAATCTTTCAACGCCAAGGCTATAACCATAGCTAAAGTAATTGCCATGAGTGGTTGTAACATCTCAATAAAACCAAAGCTGATTTCGTTGAGGTTCATTGCTGGTATTTCCATTACTTTTTATCCGACATAATTTTATTCACCAATTCGTACAGCACACGCACCTTGTCCTGCAAAACGGAGATGTCAGTATGCGATTTCGCAAGACTGAAGATCAGTGCGAGGAAAGCTAAAAAGATAGGCCACAGCGTCGATGTTAATTCCAAAAAGCTAACTCCTTCCATCGCATATCCTTACTTGCTGAACTTGCTCATTGCCCGTGAACCGAACCAGAAAGAAATAATTGCTGCGAAGATTGCCGCAGAACCCTCGTCATAAATAATCGGCATAGCTTGGGCTACCATGATCCCCTCGACACAAACAAGCGCATAGAGAGCAAACGCTTTTGTTGAGATAAACCACGACAGGAAGATATATGTGGTGACCGGTCTTACACTGCCACGCAACGCATTTATAAATCCCCCTGGCTTAGTCTGGATCGATGAGTCATGTTTGTAGATTGCTTTGGTCTGAGCAATGTCAGCCTTCGCGTTGATCTCTTCTAGACGTAGACTATGCTGCACCTTGGCAGCTTCCATGTTCAGCTTAACCATTTCAACTTCATGTTTGCGGTCTTGCCATTCGTCCACCATATCGAAGATACGCGGAACTGCGCTGCCCAGAAAACCAAGTGCGCTACCCATCAATGTTAAAATCATTTTATGAAATCCTTATATTCCTTGAGAACTTCCCTCGCTAACCGCGCCCTTTCTCGTTTCATTTCCTCCAGTTCTTTGTTTTTGACCTCTATGCTATCGTCACTAAAGTCTCTGATGTATCTTTCATCGGCTGACATCACATTAAGTTCATCGACAGTGTCGCGAACTGTTTTGGCAAAGACCTCTTTATCCCCAACCATCTCTATTACCTTGTCTAACTGTGCATCGGTTCCATGCTCTTCACTGTTGCGTATCGCTTGCATATACGTTTTGAGTTGACCGTTGAGTTCACGCAGTTCAGCTTCAGATGCGCTGTAGCCAGGGAACTCGGCGGGATTAAAACGACCAACTGTGAAGCGCCCAAGGATTGTGTCTTCAAATTCTTTGGGCAGTGGCGGCTTACCTTCCTTGGCTCTCTGCACCATATCGCCAGCTTGCAGCACGATTGAACCGATCTTTGGAAAGAACCCATCGATAATATTCTGAACCCTCTGCGGCGCGATATCCAACGCCCTGGAAGCTGCGGCTACAATGTCTGAAGTTCTATCGGTGATTGTTGCTTCAGCTTCGCCTTCCTGACCAATGAATTGACGTTGGTGTGAAGGAACCAGATCACGCTGCCGAAAGAAGTCATACAGCATTTGATCTTGTACAATTGCCTTTGCATACGGGCCAGCCAATTCAGAAGGGCTGATTTTAAAGATACTTGAAAGAACAAAACCCATCGTCTTAACAAAGTCTTCACCCTCCGCGTCTTCATCTATCATTTGTTGCATGAGCCTCTCGGGTATTGTCATGCTGATAGCACCAAGTTCAAACGGTTTCGGTATAGCAATATGAGGGTTGCTTATCCCAACCGCTTCCAACGCCTCACGGGGAATAATCTTGTCTAGATAAATGTGCAGATATAAATCTTTACTGACCTGGCTTTCTTCCTGATAGCGTTCATCATCGTAGTTCATGCCATATAAAATTGTAGCAGCCCCAGCGTATACACTACTCATCAGTAAGAAGTTCTTACGGTTGTTTTTATTCAGTCCTCTTGCCAGTGAATAACCACCCTGCGCCCTTGCATTGAGAAAGGGGATAATTCTAATGAGCAGCTGCACGGCCTTATGTCTGCCAGACAGACTGTAGTCAATGATATCCCTACTTTGGAAAGCAGCTTCAAAGCCGCCAGCACCAGCTTCTCGCTGACCTTTGAATACAGACAAGCGGTTGGCTTGCTCGGTTGCCTGACCAACTTTATCCCACAAAGCCCATGCGTTACCTGGGGCAGCTATCAATGGATTGCTTTTACTGCCGGTCATCTTTTTAAAACGGCGTAGGTCGTTTCCATAGTAACCACCGATTGCCATGCCGCCGTTGAGGCGAAGTTCCTGCTGCACATTACTGTCACGCAGTGATGCAGACAGACCTCGGAACACGCCTGTTAATGGATTATAACCACCACGCAACGCTCTAGTTGCCATCGTGTCACGCATCAGGTTTGCCAACATAAAGTCTGGCATCATGGTAATCATGCGGGAGAAGAAGGTTCTACCACCGTTCATAAAATCCATAAACTTGCCCATAGACTTTGGCGGCAGTTCTGTCAGCGCTGCATAAACATCGTCATCTTTGACTTCGAAGTATTCTGTGCCGTGTATTTTTTCGTACTCGCCACTTTGCTCGTTGAGTACATTACGCTCTCTGCGCACATAAACAATGTTGTCTTTGTTGTTGCGCAGAATAGGTTCCATAGCAAAGATAGTCTGTAACCCATCAATACCTTTTATGTCCTCTAGCAGCGGATTGTCTTCACCCAAGGCCTTACGCAACGTCTGTCGTATACTGTCTGGCGATACCTGCACAGGTGTGGCCCTCGCGGAAGGCACGGTGGTAAACACATCAACGCCAGTACCAGGGCCGAAGTTATCGACCATCAATTGCATGGATCTATTTTTCATGCTTTTAGCAATCAGGTATTCAGTGTTCTTCACCATATTGTCGAGAACATTATTAACCTTTGCTTCACCACCCTTGAGCCTTCGGCTGGCAGCGCCAACGCGACCAATGCCCCCAACTGCTGGCGGCGTTACTATTCTGGAATCAGGATCTAGAACACGATAGAAAGGAACATAGTCACCATAGCTGCTCCATACTCTCGCCATTTCTCTTGACAACACACCAGTTTCTACAGCGATTTGCATGATGCTATCGTTGAACTCAACGTATTCCTTTCGTGCCTGTTCAAACAGCGGATACTGTCTACCAAGATCGAGGAGGGTGCTGACTTCACCCTGCGATAGAACTGACTCACGGCCTTCCTGTAACAAGCGATTACTTCTCACTGCGTAGGTATATGCTCCGAACAGATGTAATCCATCATCGCCATAAGTTTTAATGATCGGTTCTATAATATTAAGCAGCGACTTCTTGCCTTCAGTAGGTACAAAACCTGCTTCAGTAAACTTTGCCTGACCGTTGTTGAGAAAGTAACTGATCGTTCCAGATACATCGTTAGACAGACGCATCATTTTGTATGCGCTTTTCTCAGCGACAGGCAGCACACCACCAAACCGCTCTCTCTCCAGTTTGTTAACAGGATAATATCGGTCAAAGATTGCAGTGATCCATGCGCCGTTTTTAAACTCGGTCAGCTTGTTGGCAAAAGTATCCAGTAAGGATGTTGTGTTACTGCCAGCCCTTGCATGAACTTTATCCGCAGCGGCGTTTACTTCTGGATCGATGTTCATACTGAACTCAAGGTTGCGTATCTCTGGATCTATATTCTTTGTTCTGTTTAATTTTACGTCAGGGGAATAAATGGTCACCGCTTGATAATATGTATCCCGCGTTTGTGGATCGATGACAGGCACAACCAAAGCCTGTATTTTATAATCCTTGTTACCGATACGCTTTGTCGCTTCTAACAATCCTTTAATAGCATTGCCGCGAATGTCTGTGGTAGGCCGCATACCATTGTGATTGCTGGTGACGTACTCCATTGCTTCGACATCATCTTTGAAACCAAGTCGCTGAAGTTCTTCCGTGTGTCCTCTCTTGCGTACATGTTGTCTGCCGAAGCCGCCGACATCTTTAGCGCCAGTGCCTTCCTGACCAATAGGATAGATTACCCGACCTGCGCCGAACTGACCCTGCACTCTTTGAGATAATGTTTCAGCTTCCTTGGTGTTGATCACTCTACCAAAGAATGGAGCGCCTCTTTTATTCTTTGCCAACGCATCAATGTTTAAGGAGAACTCCAGTTCACCAAAACCAACTTCTTTCGGATCGGTGGTTACATCCCCACCTGGATCTGTGATGTTCAGTGACGCTTCATTGGCAACAGATATAGCAGGTCTATGCTCCGTTGCAGCTAGATCGTTTGCCGGTGTTGGAAGCAGGTCTTGTTGAACAGCAGCTTCTGGCGTTGCAGCTTTCTGTCGAACCGCACCTTCCAGCAATTGTTGCGGCGTTGGTTTATCTCCGATTAGATCGGGGCCAGCGCTTGTTTTGTTTGCCTCATCTATATAATAACGCAATCGATCTGCTACACCTTTAGATGACGCAGGTTTATTAAAAGTATTGTCTGCAAAAAATGTACGCAACCAACCTCTCTGCACTGGGTCTACTTCACCACTGAACACATCTACCTGATCAACAAACTCCGCGACACTGCGTCCTTCATCCTTTGCCCTGCGATAAACATTTAACGCATCGCGCAAACTATCGGTTGTGTCCATGAACGGATCTATCTCACCGCGCTCCGCTGCGTTTCGCATCATCGCATATTGCGGCGCTAATTCTCTCAGCGCATTGCCAACGGATTTTCTTGTTTGATCTGCTGTTTCAAAATAATCCGCAACCAGACGATCATCATCATAAGCGTATCGAAACAATGCTGCGTCTATGCGGCGTATGCCGTCTATATTGATCTGTCCTCTCTCATCCATGTACTGAGCGCTATCCGCTTCGGATACAACGTCACCCATGAATGCCCTGCGAAATCCATTGTTGGCGGCAGAATTAATATCCCCGCCCTGGTACTGTGCAACAATCTCCGGTGTCATTGCTTCAGCATCAGCCGCAGCCATCTCTGTGCTACTCATGCCTAGCGTTGTTCTCATGTTGCTTTCACGAACAAACTCAGCCCTTGCATCTGGACTTGTTGCTGTACGATTAACGCGAACTAACACGGGGTTGTTGAAGCCGGTAGTATCAAAGCCAGCGTCAGCGATTGCCTTCGTGTAATTTGCGTATGCTTCTGGATTACCCTGTAGCGCTTTTCTCAATGCCAGGACACGACCATTGCCTGACTCAACCATGTTGTCAGTGCCAATGATTGGAGCGCCGTCAGCAGACGATGCACTCTTCAATAAGAACG
>Ga0209232_1001480_pt1 | contig 12558 bp, 17 predicted proteins | sample ETNvirenome_2_60_FD_184066 | JGI IMG/M metagenome (GOLD analysis project Ga0209232, IMG submission 184066) | Marine viral communities from the Pacific Ocean - ETNP_2_60 (SPAdes) (version 2) | ecosystem: Environmental > Aquatic > Marine > Oceanic | place: Pacific Ocean | collected 2013-06-22
GGTTTATTCTCTTCACGTGCTATACTACTGCTTTGAACTGCCCAACATGTCACACATTTCAGATCGCATAAACTACTCCAATGAAGATCTATTGCCGCAAGTTTAAATTGTTTTTTATCTGAATGATCTACAGTGCTATGAACACCTAATCTATTGTAGTGATTCCTCAGCCCTGTGTATTTTCCTGCACTTGAAATGTTTTCGGTTTGTAAACAATTTTTACAGTTGTCTGTGATCTTATCATCTAGTATGTCTTGTCTTAAATTTTGATATTTGTTATTTGTTACAATATTTGATATGGTGTCTGTGTTAGCATTGCCAATGATGCTACCTCTTGTACAAGTTTCTACGGATCCATCAACACCAACGTACAGTAAGTTCCATGGCGCACTGCAAAAATGCTTTGATCTTCGAAATAATTGGAACTTTTGCTTGGCATCCATACGATACTATTTAGGCCGTGTTGGTCTACTGTATTTCCTTTTTGTGTGTCTTGTTATACCATTGTACAGCAGTTGCCACTACGTTATCGATTGAACTCTGTGTTGGCTCCCAATCTAACTCTTTTTTGACTTTGTCTATGTCCGCAACTAGATATGCGGGATCACCTGGTCTGTTGTCATGTATCTCTATCTTCATCTCACCTGCGTGTTTCTGCACTGTATTTAGAAGTTCTTGGTTAGATGCTGGCGCACCTGAGCCGAGATTGAACACTTCGGACACTTCTTTCTCTGATGCGTAGTTCAATGCCTTTACATGGGCATCTGCTAGATCCATGACGTGTACGTAATCTCTCACACAGGTTCCATCTGGTGTGTCATACTTGTCACCAAACATCTTGAATGTCTTGCCTTGTCTCACTGCATCTATGGCCAATGGTATGATGTGTGTCTCTTTTTCTCTCAGTTCACCAACTTCTGCTTCTGGGTCAGCACCGGCGGCGTTGAAATACCTAAGGCCAACACTGGATAAGCCGTATGCTCTCTGATAATCTTTGCATATCATCTCCATCATCAACTTACTGCTACCATACGCACTGATAGGGTTGGGCACGTCTGATTCCCTGCACTTCCTGAATCCAGGATCACCGTACGTGGCCGCACTAGAACTGTACACGAAAGTCTTCACTCCACACTCTATCAATTTGTCAAGTAACACCACCGTTGCTATCACGTTGTTCTTGTAGTACTCCGATGGGTTCTTCACCGATTCTGCCACCGAGGCACTGCCGGCGAAATGTATGCAACTGGTTATGTTGAATCTTTTTATTATCTCTTCCAGTCGTTCGATTTCTTGTGGCAAGTTGATGTCAAATATTGGACCAAATTCCGCTGGTTTGAATTTTGTCTTGAGATCCCTGTCTATGACTATGGGCGTGAAGCCGTTCTTGGCCAAGTACTTGCAGGTGTGTGAACCCACATATCCGGCTCCTCCTGTGACCAATACTGCTTTGCTCAACCCTTTAATATTTGGATTCTGATACTGCGTTTCTGTAGTGTTGTCCATCTCTTCTCCATTGTTCACCCTTGCCTGTCATAATGTCTATCATCCTGTTTATGGTACCGTTGGTCCAATCTGATAATTTACCTATACTAGGGGATGGTTTGCTTAGTAATACATCTAATTTGTTGATTGCGTCCTGTTGTGACCAGGGCACGTACATTCTCGTGTGATCGTTCGCGAAAGTCTCCGGGAATGATCTGTATGCTGGAAACAGTGTGTTACAACCAAGTGAGTCTGCTTCACTGACTGTGTTTGACACCCAGTCCTGTAACGCACAATTGAACATCACTCTTGAGTCTGCCAATATTTCGTAGTACTGGTTCTTCTTGAGGTTCTCGTGTATGGTCAGTATGCCTTTCTTTTCAAGGTGTTTTGCCTCATCAACATAGAACTGGTTGTTTGATCTTAGAGGACCACCTTGACAGATAGCGAACTCTACGTCTGGATGTTTCTCTTTGTATTTCGTTGCCAGGTCCATGAAGAACTGTGGTTGTTTTTCTTGATCCCACCTCGCACCAAACACCACTCGCTGTTTCCTATCTACGAATGACTTGCTGTGGTCAACTCTGCTCTGTACCTCTTCCTTGCCAAAACTCAATCCTGATATGTTGTATATGGGTGCTGACCAGTTTGCTATTCTCATATGTGCCACCATTTCTTCATTGGTTGCAAGGATCCTCACGTTTGGAATCTCGTTACACATCTGTTCGTACATGCTCATCCACTTGCTCATACCCCAAACGTGTACGAAGTCATCTGGATCTATGGCCTGTGCCAGACATCTCAGATATATGGTTGGTCTGTGTTTTTGATCGACTTGGTGTAATATGTATGGTAATGATTCCATTCCTGGTTGGAACATGTCCTCAAAGAACACCACGTCATTGCTTGTGACCTCACCATTACGCATCATTTGTACAAGGTTCATCATCTGGCTCATGCCAAAGTATGACCTGCCGTGTGCGTCAAGCACCTGTCCAACACTTATTGCTTTTGTGTCGTCTATTGTTGTGCCTGGTACCACGACATAATCGATTCCTCTTTTTTTGTATGCTCTTTCAGTCCAGTCCTGTAACTGTAGTGTGTATCTGCCTTCGTAGGGCTCTAGACCCATGTAAAATATCTTCATAGTTGTTTGACCTCATTTCCCCCTTGCGGGTTTGCGTATATGTGTGTTGTGTATCCTGCCATGGGATTCTGATTCACGTATTCCATGATCTTATTTAGAGTTTCTTGATCGCCCTTTGAACTTTCTATGTACCTCTGGTAGCACGGTTCCTGCCTGTAGTGTTTCTTCACAAAGTTGTCCATAACGATTGTTCCACCCCATGTGGTATCAAAGTCACTAAGGTAGTTCTCACTGTAGTACTCGAACATCCTGTCGTGGTTGCAGTTGACATTTGGTTCCGGCTCAAATATCATTCTAATCAGCATGTTTTTCTTTCCATTGTTGTAGTTTAACTTGATAATCTGATTCTGTCAATCCGTGCCAGCCAATGCACTTACCAGTTGGTGACCTACCACAAGGACACTGCTTCTTTTTAAAAATGTCGTCGTAGTTAGACCTGTACTGGGCGTTGCTGGGCCTACTTTTTCCGTCCCAATCAGCCATTGTCCTTAAGGTACTTGATCATTGTGTCTGCGTCAGATACTGTAAATGGATCATCGTCATCACTGGCGTTGTTCTTGCCAGGTTCTTCAAATACTTTTACAACCTCACCATTGTCAACAAGCATTGAGTATCTCCAAGATCTCATTCCAAATCCCTGTCCAGGCTTGTTCACAAGCATACCCATGCCCTGTGTGAAAACGCCCTCACCGTCACCTATGGCTTTTACCTTTTTAACGTTGGTGTCTTTGAACCATGCGTTCATTACGAATGCATCGTTTACAGATAAGCAGTACACCTCATCAATGCCTAGTGCTTTCAATTCATCATATTTCTCCTCATACCCTGGCACTTGCTGTGAACTGCAGGTTGGAGTGAATGCACCCGGCAGTGCGAACACCACCACCTTCTTGTTGTCAAATATCTCAACTGTGTCTACGTCTTTCCATTCTCCACCTATGAATGTGCAACCGCCGACCTCATCTGAGTCGCCCGTCCTCGTTTTGAAGTTTGTGTATGGTACCCTCATCATTTCCTCTCCTTGATTAATTTGATTTCACCTTTATCTGTGTGTTTTATTCTGTGCTCATTCTGAATGGCTAAATGTAGGAATGACTCGTACTTGTCTTCCTTGACCATAAGCGTAATGCAGTCATCATCACCGTCATCCCAGTCTGTGCCTGACCATATGAAATCTTTGCCATACTTCATTCCAAGGTTACCCGCTGTGGCACATATGTTTGCCACCGCATCCACGGTTGTGTATGAAGCATTGAGACCTCCGCCATCGATAGGTAGGTATCCCATCCTTGACGTTGCTCTCTTTTCTTTGAATTTCACTTCTTTCATTAAATACCACTCACCGGTGCTGGTTTGTCATAGACTGCGTGTGATCCATTCTCACCATCTTCGCTGACATCTATTTCTATCTTCCTACCTGGATATCTCTTTGTGATCGCTACATATAAATCATCCGATATCATCTCACAACTTTTGAAGTCTAGTTTCATTGTGCCATCAGCGTACATGTTCTCCATCCATCTCTTGAATTGTATGAACTCTATGTCCCTGTCATCGTGGAACACTTCTATGGCAACTTTGAAATGGAATATGTGTCTGTGAGGGTGTCCTAGGAAACTCACGTCATACTCGTCACCTGTGGCCAGTTTGGGATCGTCCAGTGCCGCAGGATATTTGTGGATACCTTCCTTACGGAATGTGACCCATATCATCTTACTGCCCTTGTTTGCTTGTTCTTTCAGTGCTTGATCTCTCATATCCTCGGTGCTCATTTGCTTCGTTTCCTTTCCTTCTTTAACATTTCTTCTAGTAATTCAACCTGTGCCTCTAGTTCTTCAACACGTTTCATGTAGTAGTCTGTGCCAACCAGACCTTGCTTTTCAAACTTCTTGTTCATTTTTAACCAGGCGTTGTAATCTGCAACCGCTTGTCTTTCTTTAGACTGCTTTTTTGGCATCGTTATCCTCTATGGGTTCGTCCTGTTTGTATTCCTTCCAGGATGTAAATCCTGCACTCTGTTTGAAGTGGTCCATGGTCATGGTCCACACACCTGGATTGGTGCTGTCAAAATCCACGTCATCAACCTTGATACATAGGTTGTCATCGTCCTCGGACTTGGGGAATATTATCGAACAGAATGGTATGAATCTCTCGTGTGTCCATATGCCTTCGAATCTCGCCTTCACTTCTTTGTGTAGACTGTGTGGATAGTCAATTGTAACGTAGTAACCTTTATTCAGCAACCTAATCATCTGATTGATCTGTGTTGCATGGTTGTACATGAAAGTCCTATTGGCACCGAAGTACACTGCTTCTGCTCCTACCTTTTTGGCCATCTCTTCTATCTGATCATAGTAAAGATCATTCCTCGCCAGGAACAGTGTCTGTTTACCAAATGCAGGAGTGTGCTCAACTTCTAAGCCTGAAAACACACCTACACTGTCACTCTTGCCTGTTTTGTAATCTCTGTCCATACCTTATTATAATGTTGTTTGACTACTTTGTCAACGTGGCTTTTGCTCTAGCGATGGCATCCTTGATCATCAATTTGGTCCGCTTCAGTCTGGTAAGCACGTCCTTGCTCTCCATACTCCTGTCCTTGAGCCTATCTTTGGTAAGTTGTTTTACCTTCTTGTCAAGATACTGATGTTCTTCTTCAAGTTTCTTAAGTTTTTTGCTTCTTCTTTTTGTTAGCCTCATATTGTCCTCCTATTCAAATAAAGAACTGAAATTGTTTGTGCCTTTGCCACCACCTGTTGCCCTTGCCCATCTGTTACCCCTTATGTCTGCAAGATAACTAGACGCACTTGAAATTACATCCATTGGCTTCTCACTGGTAAACACCTCTTCAACAAACGTGTTGAAATACAAGATGTTACGTGGAACATATATGCTTGGTTCGTCTGTTTTGTCAGATGCTTTTGTTTTACGCCAGTGTTTGACTTCCGGTCTGTATTTCATAGATTCAATATCATTCAAGTCGTTAGCAATCTGTATCGCTCTGATCTGGTTGTATACATTGTGTGCCATCATCAGTACATAACTGAAACTGTCCCAACTGGTTGCTCCGATCTTGCCATTTTTATTTAGATCTTTCTCACCATACCAACAGACATCCTTCATTTTTAATCTCCTACCAACGCCACTATCAAATGGAAACTGTATCTCTGATCCTTTCAATGCTTTATCATCTGGAGCCTTGTCCATGACAAATGACCATCTGTCTGGTGTGAATGAGTTGTGCGTGTATACAAGTCCATTAGCAGTCGATAAGAATGCTGAAGCACTGTCAAAACTTATCGTGAAGTTAGGATTGATATGTTTACGGACCTGCCTCTGTACCTGTGTGAGATAACAACCCCAGTCCATCTGTGAAGTTCCTAGTACGTGCATCCAGTCTTTGCCATCCAGTTTCTTCTCATCTCTCATTATGATCAGTCTTTTTAACATCACTTCCATGTCGCACATGTTGATGCCACCCATTGCCCAACCTTCGAACTCGAAGTCTTTGACAGCGTCATACCATATCTGTGCTGTGTTCCAGTCGTCACCCTGTAGCACGTTCAATAATTTTGTCTGTCCCAGTCTGTTCTTCTGGAAGAACTTGTTGTTGTATATCGTGCCGTCCAGTGTGTCCTGGAAACTTGTAAGTCCCGTCTTTGGACTGTTTAGATCATCTGCCGCCCATGTTGGAACATCAAGCGTCATTGCCCAATCGCTTGTGAGTTCTAACCAGTTCAAAATATCTGATCTCACTTTGTTTGCTTTGTTACCTTCGAAATCTTTCCAATCAAATTTTATAACACCTTTACCTATCTGGTATCCGCCTGAGTCTCCCACTATAGTGGAGAACTTCCTGTCCCTGTTCACGAACATGTGATCTCTGTCACCGACTTTTTCCATGTCAAGGCAGGCGTGTCCTGCCGAATACAATGCTGTGGGATAAGTGAACATTCCTTCCTTTGGATTTATGAAGTTCAATGACTCAACGCCATTTTCAAATGTTGTAGGGATCCTCTCTGCTGGAATGTGTTTGCCTTCCGTGACCCTTTGTTTGCTTATGAATGTGTTGTAGAAGTTAGAAATAGCAGGCAAGAACACCGCGAAGTCTCTGCTCAAGTCTCCTAAGTGTTCCTGCTTACTATTATCTGTCGTCATTACTGCGCCTGTGCTGGTATGATGTATTGATACTTGCCCAATCCTGAATCAACAGAGACCTGCATAGCACCCTCGTTAGAGAAGTGTAATGTGACCTTTGCTGAGTCTGATAATTTAAGTATTTGTAGCACCTGTCCTACTGGCCAACTCCAACCTTTGTTAAGTGTTCCCTTAACGTCAGTTGCGAATACAAACTCACCACCATGTGATGCCTGATCACCGAAAGTGAAAATCAAGTTCCCATCCTCGGTCCTCACAACAAAGGAGTTGTGTTCAGTGTTTGCAGTTGCTTGGAAGTTGAATCTTTGCACACTCGCCACAGAGGGTTCGATCTCAACGTCCCACTTGACACCCTTGAACTTTACGGTCTTAAGTTTCTCGTTGATGATCTCAGCGTTCATGAACCTGTAGTCATTCTTGAAGTCACCCTTTTCATTCTCGAAATGGATTCCTGTTGGAACCGTTGCACCGTTTCTCTCACCGGACAACACAGTAATGTTCGCTTTTTCCTTGTACTCCGGACACTTCAAATGTATGTCAAGTTTGCCCATCTGAGGCATACCAAACGTACCATTCATCTCCGTCTGTGGCTTGTGGAAAGACCCTTGTAGGATAACGGATCTGTCTTCTGCCATTGAATCGATGACAGTCTCTTTGTCGTCGCCAGTGATTTTAACAAGATCCAAGAATCCCAGTCCATGCGTATGTTTAACGATGTCTTTCAAGATGTCTATCATAATGTTCTTATTGTATACTATATTTAGATCTTAGTCTAGTGTTATTTCAGAAACTTTGTACACCACAGGATTTTGTTTACCAGGCTTACGGAATATAGCGTAACTGGCACCAGGCCTGAATTGGTTCATTTCCACAACTTCGTAACCTTCATCTTTGATCATCTGTGTCATCGCTGTCTTGGTATTGTAGTTCCAGTAACCCCTCTTGGCCAGATCCAGTTCAAGGTCGTAGTGGCAATCAGCGTAATGTATGAACCCATACCCTCCAGGTATCAGCACCCTCTTGATGTCGTGCAGGTACTGTTGCACGTGCTGTTGTGTGAAGAAAACGAAGGTGTCCCAACTGAACACCAGGTTACAACTGCCCTGTGGGATATTAGAGCATTCTGTGTTGCGGGTGGTGTAGAATTTCAAATACTTGTGGTGTCTGGGGTTGAATTTTTTCCTTATCACATCACCCCTGTCTATCAGCACGTCTAGGAAGAAGTTTGATGCCCACGTCCTGAAATCCATTGAAAACATTCCATTGCCTGGACCAATCTCTAGGCTGTGGTATATGTTGGTTCTTGCAAATTGGAATATCTTGCTTTGCACTTGCCTTTGGGTTATGGGATCGACGAAGGGTGTGTTCACTTTCCAGTCCAGGTCTTTCTTGAACCATTCTGTTGTCTTGTCAAGTCTCTGTATCTCTTGGCTATTGTTGGCGTCCACGGCCTGTGCCAGGTCTTTCAATATCTTTAGATTGCTGTCGATCAACTCCTGCAGGTCCTCTTTCTTGACCCGTTCAAGTTTCTCAATCAATAGTTTTATTTCCTCTATGCTCAACATTTTTAGAATTCAAACAGTTTGTTGAATGTGTTGGTTGTCTCTGTGCTCTGCACGTCCCACCCTAGAACACCTATCAGGTTGTCGATCTTCTGGTCCAGTATCGTCGCCTCCATTGCATCGCCATCAAATGGCAGTTCCTTGAACCATTCTGGTATACGCATCTCATCCACAGGATACGCTATGCTGGTATAACCCAATGGATTCTGTTTCAGTTTACACACAATGACCTTAGCACCATCTGTGATAGGCATACTGTACTTGTCGCCATACATTTCCCTGCACTTGTTCCAGTTCATGCTGGCCCTCACGTGCCCTGGCATGTTGGTTTTGCCTGCCTTCTCTTCCGCCTCTGTGTACTTGGTCATATTGTTGGCCCTCTTAGGAGAACCTTTCTCCCACCCTGGCCTCGCTTTGAACTCTGCCCTGAATTCACTGATCTTCTCTAAGACTTGCTCTTCCGTGTTTCCCGTCAGTACCATGTACAACAGATCACTAAGGAAGTCCTGCACGAACACAGGAGTGTCAGAACGTTTGAGATCAAGTCCCATGGCCTTCATCTTGCCTTCCTTGCCATCGACGTCTGCACGTTTGCCTTCTTTGTCATAGTACAGCACCGCATATCTCTTCTTTGTGATGAACAAGCCTTTTGATGCGACAAGTTCCCTACCCGCCGCTATGACTTCACCACGTGTGCTCGGACAATGGAAGCCTTTGGTCATGAACGCCTTGAACGATCCGTTGACCTCGTCCGCTATCCTGTCATACAGTGACACAACGGAATCTTTCGTCCATGGTATCACGCCCTCGTTGATCTCTTTCTGTAGAGTCTTGTGTGCCGTGAAGTAGACTGAGTCAGTGTCTCCGTAAACGATGCTCTCGCCCTTGTGATCATACTTGCCCGCGATGATCTCGTTGGTCTTGCTGGCCATGTGTTTGGTTATACATCTACCCGTGAGTGTCACACTCTGACCGATCCTTATGTCAAAGAACCTACATCCTGGGTTCAGTATGGCACCATATAGACTGTTTAGATTAATTTTCTTTACAAGTTGTCTTTTGTCCCAATACTCTCTTTCGATCTCGTTGTCGCCACACTCACGCATCTTCTTCTGCATTTCCTGTCTCTCTGCATACCAACGTTTCAACAAGCCTGGGATGATCGCTTCGTACTCGTATGTGAATATTGTACCATTAGCACTCAACATCCATTTGTTGTTGCCGTCGAATATGATCTCGTACAGTTGTGCCGCACTCATACGCACACTGGTCTTGTCTTCCCAGTCCACGATTATCTCCGTGCCTTTTTCTTGGTTCATCACTGCCTGATACTCCCAACTGCCGAACTGACTGTCCCACGCCGCCGCGAATGATTTCTTGGCGTGTTTGGCCCTGTTGATCTCCGCTGAAGTTATCACAGGTCTAATCTGTCCCACTATAGTTTCAGGTCCCATGTTCAGTGCCCTAATCACACTAGGATACAGACTGTTGATGTCAACAGATCCTATCCAATCATGTATTCCTTTTTGTGGGGTCGCCACGTGGGCTCCTGCCGCCGGTTGATTCTCTTCACCGTCCTTCTTGTACTTTCTGCCTGGTACCTGCATTCCACGTCTGTGTGTTTCATTTACGATTGCTTGTTCTGTGACCGCGACCGCACCCATTGTTGTTTGTAGTAACACAGTGTTTTGGTGTGCAATCTCATTGGCCAGTTCTATGAACTTCAATTTCTTCTCTAGTTTGGCCAACAGTGCAGTATCCTGCCTGTTGTATTCTATGAACAGTCCAAAGTCGTTTTTGTACAGGTTGTCGAGTGATCCCTCGTAGACTGTTTTCCTCTCACCTAACTCGTGTTCACCTATGGCGTCTAGTCTGAAACTGTGTCTCTCCTCGTATGTGTACTTCCTGTAAAGTTCAAGCAGATCCAGGTGTACCCTGCCGATCAGATCAAAACTCAACTGCTCCCTACCATATTTCTCGAACACCCTCTTCTTTGGTTTCTCGCCCCAGAAACACAGTCTCCTTGTGTCATCTGAACTGAGTACCTTTTGTATCCTACCCACCGTGTATGGGATATCGTAACCTTCTGAGTTCCAACCTGACAGTATGTCTGCGTCCTGTACAAGTTCAAGGAATGCGTCCAGCATGTCCTTCTCTTTCTCGAACAGCATGGTGTTGTCGAATCTCTTTGTAAGTTCTTGTGCGTCCTGCATACTGATGGTCTTGGGTGGTACCGCGAATGTGACCAGTTGGTCCGTCCAGCTCATGTAACAACTTATGGCAGTTATGGGCATGAACGGATCATCTGTTGTTGAGTAACCCCGATCTGGATCGAAGTCAACTTCAATATCGAAGAACATCACGTTCAGTTTGGGCGTCTCCTTGCCCAGATAGTTCTCCTCCAAACATCTGAAAACGGGATTGATGTCATTCTCGTACAGTTGCTTGTTGGATCTAATCCGTTGTTCTTTTATGAATTCTTTCTGTGTGGCACACTGCACCCTCTGTAATGGTGCACCTGTCATGGATCTGTGTTTGCCCCTTGCGTCCTCGTAGTAGAACACGTACCTGGCGTCATACTCCGTGAATATCCTACCCTTCTTGGGATCACGTTCTACGACGTATATCTTGTCCTCGTCTTTCTTGTATAATGCATCTATGTAACTCATCTTACCACCATCCTGCGGCCACGCCGTATCCGAATATGTTAACACAACTGAAGTAGAAAGTCAAAATCATCACCCAGGCCGCACCTCTCCTGTATGATGCGTAACACTGTGTGGTCGCACCAACGAAGAATGCCGGATACACTATGAGCATGTTGGGGTCTCTGGCGGATATCGCTAGGGTCATGCTGGCCGCAACTGTGAAAATGAAACTGACTAGTTCGAAGTAGAACGCTGTCCTGTCGCTCTCAAAACTACGAAGCCAGAATGATCTGACTTTGTCTAACATTAAAGTTTGCCGGCCGTGTTCAGTATGCTTTCCAGCGTGTCCATCTCGTCTGCGATGTTCTGGTAGTTGCCTTTGTGTGCAACTGATATCGCTTTGTTGATGAGTGCTGGTTTCAATTCTAGTTCTTCTGATATTGCTTTTACTGTGTCTTTCAATCCACCTTTCAAGTCCTCGACCTCACCTAGTACCTGTGAACCTTGGGAAATGATCTGGATCAATTTCTGCTTTTCTGCGTCATTAAAGTTTCTTACTGCCATTTGTTTCTCCTGTTGTTGTCAACAGTATATAACAGATTTACAATGAATGCAAACTATTTCTTCTTAGTGTTGACGTTCTTGGCTTTACCACGTCTGTTTGCGTTGGGATCTTTTCTTCTCTTCCTGCTGGCCGCGGACTTCCTGCCTTTTTTACCCAGTGCGTGTGCTTTCGATCTTGGTAAGCATTTAGGTTTTCCTTCTTTTGAAGAACCCCTCGCACAGTCACCTCTGATCTTGCCATCCGGACCAAAACGCACCCATTTGTCCTTGAACCATTTCTTTAGATTCTCGTTCAGTGATTCTGCAAATACTAACTCGCCACAGTTCACACAGAAGTCTACGTCCTCTTTCTTCACGCAGTTGGGCACACGTTTGCCGAACATGGTCTTCATGCCCTTCTTCTCGTAGCCTTTCCAACACTTCTCCGTGATTATCTCACTGGCTCTCATTATTATTTCTTCTTGCTGTTGCCCCAGTTGGCCGCACCCTTTTTACGACACTGTACTAATGCACCACTGGCGTAGGCCGAAGGCCATACTTTGTATCTTGATTTGACTTTGTGATAGCAGGCGTCTTTCTTCTCTGCTAGTTGTTCGAATTGTTCTTCTGTGATACCTGTTACTTCGTTGACTTTCATGTTACCACTTCCTGCATGACCAATATCTTGCTTTAGTTTTTGGTCCTGGGTTGGCACAGTTGTGTCTGGCCCTGAATGATTTCCTCGCCTTTGGATTTGACTTCCTGATCTTCATTGTTTTCTGTCCGGCTTTTCTCGCTGAACTTCCGCCGTGTCCGAAGTTGACTTTCTTTACGTTTCCTGATTTAGGATCTTTAACATACACTTTGAATTTCTTCACATCACCACGCATTGGTTTGTTCAGTGGCACTTTCCTGCCTCTGTACTCTGCGTCAAACAATTCGTTCTCGTCTTCTGGGAAACCCAGTTCACCAAACGCTTCATAGAATGCATCATCATCCTCGAACGTCATCTCGT
>Ga0209232_1001481_pt1 | contig 12548 bp, 16 predicted proteins | sample ETNvirenome_2_60_FD_184066 | JGI IMG/M metagenome (GOLD analysis project Ga0209232, IMG submission 184066) | Marine viral communities from the Pacific Ocean - ETNP_2_60 (SPAdes) (version 2) | ecosystem: Environmental > Aquatic > Marine > Oceanic | place: Pacific Ocean | collected 2013-06-22
GAGTTCCAGAGACCAGCACCCCCAGGGTCTCTTAGTCCTAACTTGGTTGATCGAGTTTTAGGTAAGAATCTCTCTAAGTCAGCGATTGCAGGAGAACATCTAACACTTGAACATGTTCCGAGGGAAAAATAATGATAGAAAAAGATGGCATCGTATTGCGTGCCATAGAAGAGAAAGATTTACCAGTTTTACAATCTTGGAGAAATGACGATAACCTAAGAAGATACTTTCGTGAGTGGAGGGACTTCTCTTTAAAACAAAAGAAAAAATGGTACGATCAGATGATCTTTGATGATCGGTTTCAGATGTTTGTTATCGAAAGGGCAGATAAAGTTTTCTCTCAAGAAACTAAGATGTGTGGAGTTGCTGGTATAACCTATGTTGATTGGGTTAATCGCCATGGCGACGTGCATTTTTATATTGGTAAAGGGGGAGAGTGGATAGATAAAAGGATTGCACCAGTGGCTTTTGAGATGATATTGGACTATGGCTTCAATACGATGAACTTAAATAAATTGTGGGCAGAAATATATCAAATTGATAATAAGAAACTTGACTTCTTTACAAAGAGGGGTTTTAGTATCGATGCTAGCTTAAGAGAGCATTATTTTCATAAGGGTCAATATTATACCTCACATATTTTATCGCTGCTAAAAAAGGAATACGATGAAGAACTTCAACAAAGTGATGGTGATTGCAGCACACCCTGACGATGATATTTTAGGTTGTGGTGGTACGCTTAACAAATTAAAAAGACAGGGAGCAGATGTAAGAGTTGTTTTCATCGCTGAGGGTACAACCTGTAGATACCCAAACCCAGAATACTATGATCAAAAATTAATCAAAAGTCAGATTAAGCACAGGAGTGATTGTGGCATTAAAGCTTTACAAAAACTTGGTGTTGATAATTATGTGTTCCATGACTTACCTTGTGGTAAACTTGATCAAGAGCCAGTAATAAACATAGGTAAAATTATTGAAAGAGAGATCAGGCAATACGAGCCAGATGTTATTTTTACGCACTCGAAAAGTGACGTTAACAAGGATCATCAAATTGTTTACCAAGCCACCTTGCAATCTACGAGACCCGGCGCTTTAAACAATGTAAATTTTCTCTTGACCTATGAGGTTCTTTCCTCTTCTGAGTGGAACTTTGCAGACCCTTTTGCGCCAAACTTTTTTGTTGAAATATCTAAAAAAGATGTTGACAAGAAGGTTGAGGCTATGGCAGAGTATGACACAGAAATAAAACCGCTACCTTTTCCTAGATGTGAAGATATGATTAGGATGAAGTGTAATATCAGGGGATCACAGATTGGAGTGAAAAACGCAGAGGCTTTTAGATTAGTCAGGGGACTCATGCGATGAAAATTGTTTGTGTTGGGTATCGAAAATGGGCTTTAGAAATATATGAACGCCTAAAGATTTTTTATGGTGCCTCTCACGATATCGTTATATTTGATAAGGATAGCTATTCGGAAACATCTTTGACCCAGGAAAATCCAGACATGGTTTTGTTCTATGGGTGGAGTTGGAAGATAAGCTCATCAATCATTGAAAAATATATGTGCCTAATGTTACACCCATCCCCTCTTCCTAAGTACAGAGGTGGTTCACCAATACAGAATCAAATTATCAATGGTGAAACACAGTCGGCTGTAACTATTATTGAGATGACGGACAAACTAGATGCAGGTGATATATTAGCTCAAGAGAGTATCTCGTTGAACGGTAATATAAAAGAGATCCTAAAAAGGCTTACCAGAGTTGGAACTAGGTTGACAAAAAGAATTATTTCTGGTAATACTACAAGGAGAAAACAAAATGAAAATGAAGCTACTTTTTACAATAGACGAAAAGAAGAGGATAACGAAATAACAGTGAACGAGATCTTAAACCAAGATAGTCAGTATCTATACAATAAGATTAGGATGCTTGGCGACCCTTATCCATATGCTTACATTAAAACTGTGGATGGAAAAAAGCTTTTGATAAAAGACGCTTCGATAGAGGTAAGTGATGATTAAGTGGAACAACTGTATATTAGTTTACAGTAATGGTGAATTTGTAGATGACGCCATGATGCAAGATATACGCCAGGCGTTTATGTTCTACTATCAAATGACAGGCGCAAAAAAGCCAGAATATAATGTTTGGTATGACACAGAGAAAGATTTATGTTTTGGGTTAGATTTTACAAAAGAGAAATTCTTTTCAAAAACATCAATGGTTCACACTAGGCAAGGTAAAACGTTTATAGCCCCAGTGATGCGATCAAGCCCAGAAGCTTTTCTTGATAGTGATTTAGCTTTTGTTAAGAACCAGTTAGCAAACAATTTTGGGGGCAATGTTACAATTGGTACGGAAGCAATAATTCAAAACCTAGGCGACTGTAGCAAGTTTAAAAACTCTAAAATACTTGTAGTCGGTGCTGGTCCTACTGCTAGACAAGTGCAATGGGATGCGGATGATTACGATTATATTTGGTCTTGTAATCACTACTTCCAGAGCGATGTCTTAAAAGATGTCAAGATTGATCTAGTAACGCTGGGTGGTGAAGTGGATTTATCACTAAACAATAAAAAACTACATGACAGCATTACTAGAAACAATACGATTTGTTGCTTTGATAATAATGATGATCACCACCTAGAAGATCGATTTTCTGCGAAGAAAGTAATATTTGAAAAGTACCCGTCTTTTTATTCTCACTTAAGGTTTAATGCTAGGAACGGAGCAGTTCCAAGGTTGTTGATTTTAGCTGCTATGATGAGACCTAAGAGTATTGACTTTGTGGGTATGGATGGATTGAGAGAAGATGAATCTGGTGGTAGTACTTGTGAACATTCATTCCAGAGTGATAAAAAATGGAATGGAACAGTAGACTATCACCTTTACAAAAGACACTATGTTATGTTATGGGATTATATCTTGAATGTATTGGATAAAGAGAGAAGAATAAAATTCCAAAACCTAGGAGAGGGTTATTCCTCTAATCAATCTACAGATATTTCAAAACAAGAATTTCCCCTTGAGAGAGAAAAATGAAACACATAGAACAGGTCGCATTTATAGTACAGGCTAGGCTTGGATCACAAAGGGTCCCGCAAAAGATGATAAGACCTTTTGCTGGTACGACTCTTTTAGACATAATGTTAGATAAACTTTCAAACAAGTCAGATGCTATCCCAAACAAGAATATTTTTCTATCTGTTCACGAGGATGAGTTAAAACAAGTTGGCAGTAAATACGATCTAAACATTTTTGATAGAAGTGAAGCCTCAGCAAACTCAGAGGGTACCCCGGTAACTGAGATGTATGAGTGGTGGGATAAGCTACCACATGAATATTGTGTATTTATTAATGCTTGTTGTCCGTTCTTGACAATCGAAAGTATTGAAAACTTCACCTCTGAGTATTTAAAATCTGACTCTAATGGTATGTTCGGGGTCGTTAACAAAAAGAATTACTACTGGGATGAGAGTGGTGCGATGGTGACACCTTGGCCAGATGGGCAAGATGTGATGAACACAAAGGTTGTTGGTGTCACCAAGGAGGCAGCCCATTGTTTATATGCTGGCAAACTTTCTGATATTGGTAAAGGCATTTGGATGGGGAGATTTGATGTGCCTGGCGGCATAGAATTATACTCAATGGATAATGAGTTTGAAATTTTGGATGTAGATTACGAGTGGCAATTTAAAATGTGTGAAGCATTATATGGATCAGGCTACAGATGAAAATAGCAGCGTGCCTATCTGGACAGTTAGGTTCTTTTAGGAGGACTTACAACAACCAGCGCCAAATGTTCTTGGAAGAGAATCAGTGCGATGTTTTTGCTTTGACGTCAAACGCTGTTTCTCAAAGAGTTAACATGAGCCTCCATTATCCTCCATCAACTCCAGTGTACGAATATTTACCAAACATCAAATGGTACAAGTCTTACCCAAGACCATATGGTATTATATACAACACTGACGAGCGAGCCCTTAAATATTTGATTGGTGCAACTTATGGGGACACTCTTAAGGAACTGCACATATTAGACGAGTCAGCCAAGGAAAGCCTTGACGATATCCGACTACCAACAAAGTGGGACTGGATGAGGAAAAGGCAACTGAATAAGATGTATGAGTGCAACAAATTAATGCACAGATACGAAAAAGAAAACAACACCAAATATGACATAGTAATCCGAGCTAGGTTTGATATTGCATTAGCCCGGAAGATTAACGTTGAACAGATAATATCAAATCATGATAACATAGAAAACAAGTTATTTGGTGTCGGGGGTTTCCCTTGTACCCCACCTAATGTTTTTATGAAAGAATTTCTTTGTGATGGATTTGCGTTTGGTACACCAGAAGTTATGGATATTTATACAGGACTTTATGAACAGGAAAAACCATACCCACATCTTGAAGAATATAACAACTATCACTCGCAATGGGGCGAACATGTTGAATCTCAATTGCGGACGCATTTAGAAAGGAATGGTATCGAGATTGTTCACATTATTGATGAGCGAAAAGATTACCAAATTGTTAGATGAACCAAGACCTTAAAAAAGTATTAGACGTTTATAACAAATATCTTGAACCTGAAGATATTAAAACATTTGAAGAAGTAATCCCTTTTAACTTTGACACGCTGATGTCTTCCCTGGGGAATATGGAGCCCGGAAGATTTGCCAGTATCTTTACAGAGGTAAAATCTATCAACAATCCACTGTTGAATGAGCAAGGCTTGCAGGTCTATCGATCTTTATTGGCAGACCGGGTTTTATCTGCTAAATCAAAAAAGCTAGGATATCATGACCTAGATGAATATCAAAAGTTAATGAAGGATGGCTTCTTAATTTTAGATGATTTTTTACCTGACAGTAGTTTTAATTGGCTAGAAGATAGAGTTCAAGAATTTGTCAGTGCTAACCTTCAAGATGGTGGTCGTGCTCCAATATATAATCCTAAAAAGTTCTACAGTCTTAACGATAAGATGCTAACCTATATGAAAATGGTTTGGGGTGTAACAGAATTTTATTCCGACCTACGGGATGGATACCCAAGAGCAGATGTAGATAACTTAATACATGAACCTTATGAAAATGATGTACAAAAATCATTGCACACAGACACTTTTCATAACACAATTAAAGGGTGGCTGTACATTAGTGATGTAGAGGAACACCAAGGACCATTTGCATATGTTAAAGGATCCCATAGCAACACACCAGAAAGAGTAGCTTGGGATTATGAAAATAGTAAACTAGGATATGATCCAAAGCACCCCCTTTATAAAAGTCGAATAGAGCGACGAAAGACTTGGGTTACGCCAGGATCGTATCGTATAGCAGACTATGAAAGAGGGGCAGGTGAAAACGAGGAACTAAAAAGACTTGGGTATGACGAGCCAACTTTATGTACAGGTAAAAAGAACACTCTTGTTCTTGCGACTACAAAAGGATTTCACAAAAGACATGAAGTAGTAGAGCCAGGGACACAAAGGTTATGTATTCAATTTCAGTTCAGGATTAATCCGTTTCCTTTAGTAACAGAGCGTAGAGAAAGATATATTCTAGGTCAAGATTTTTTGGAGGAAAAATGAAAAAAGTATTTTTAGATTGCGGAGCAAATAACGGATGTTCGTTTCGGGCATTTAAGGAATATTACCCAGACTGGCGTCAATATGAGGTTCACTGCTTTGAGCCAAACCCTTGGTTTAAAAGTGCCCTTGAAAGTTTACCAGTTGTTTATCATCCCGATGCAGTTTGGGTTGAGGATGATGAGATGGATTTTTACCTTACTGGTATGGCATCATCAACTTTACTTGAGGAAAAAGTAAAAGCACAAAATAAACATGTACAAGCTCTGGTAAAGGTACCAACTATCGATCTTAGTAAGTGGATTATGGAAAACTTTAACAAAGAGGACCATATCGTGCTAAAACTAGATATCGAAGGTGCAGAATACGATTTGGTTGAAAAGATGGAAAAAGATGGATCACTTGAATATATCTCTGAGGTACACGGTGAAATCCACGGACCAAAGTGTGGAAAAGGTTTTGACGACGATATGAAGTTGATTCGTAGCTTTAAGAATCATGGTCTTGATATTTATGCTTGGTCTGCGGCAGACGATGAGGATATGACTTTTAAAAAGAATATTTTGAATGAAGAGTACATGATAAAAGTTATGTATCCAAACTGGATTAGAAAAGGTTTTACCATCGAAGGGTTTGTACAAGGATGATCGTTTATATTGATATTGACGAAACTATTTGTACTCACCCAGAGGGAGATAAAGATAAGCCCAGGGATTATTCTTTGGCGGAGCCAATAATTGGTAACATCAGAAAAGCTAACGCACTTTATGATGCGGGTCACACTGTTGTTTATTGGACTGCTAGAGGAGCAACAACTGGGATCGATCACCGTGAGTTGACTGAGAGTCAGCTTGATGAGTGGGGCGCTAAAAGACATGAGCTTAAATTAGATAAACCATTTTATGATTGGTTTATAGATGATAGAAATATTAACACTAAGGATTGGAGGCATCCGCTATGAAACTATCAAACCAGGCTGTGGGAGCACTTTTAATGACTCTCCAGAAATGCTTATTGGAAGAAACAGACATTGTTCCCTTGTTGGAAAATTGGGAACTAAAGGTTGAAAACGATGAGGTTGTGGTAATTAATCCACCAAACTTCACTGTACCAGAAACCGAAAGTGAAAACGCATAACATGCCAAAGTATGAATATATTTGTGGCGAATGTGGTTACACATTTACAGAGATACATTCTTACAAAGAAGTGTTAACGGATTGTCCTGAGTGCGACGCATTGGGTACGCTGACTAAGTTGCTCAACACGCCCGTAAACTTGTCGTATAAGCAGGTACAAAAAACTTCTAAACCGGGTACGGTTATTAATGATGCTATTTTATCCACTAGGGAAGAAATAGAAGTTCATAAAAAAGAACTTAAAAGTAGGAAGGCAAATCATGATGGTTGAAGTATTGTTAGGCATCAGTGTTATTATCAATGGTTTTGCTGTGTGGTATGTTAGAGAGCTTTTAATACGCTTTAGATTTTATTCCGAAAACACTGGACAACTTTTTACAAACTTACAAGAATATACAGATCATCTTGAGAGGGTGAACCAAATGGAGGTTTACTTCGGCGACCCGACGATTCAAGGACTCTTAGAGCACTCAAGAGATGTAACAGTTACCGTGGCAGAGTATCTGGACATATTCTCTTTAGAAGAGGAGGCTTTAAGTGCCCAAGAGGAAGAAGAAGAAAAAGAGTAATCATTATTTTACTCAAGACACTGAAGATGCTATTGTCGCATACGCTCGGACAGAAGATATCGGTGTCAGGACAAAACTTTATGTCGAGCATATTCAGCCGGCGTTTAACGAACTAGTAGACAAGATTGTGTACACTTATAAATACACAAGCTTGCAAAACATCAATCCACTAAAGGAGGATTGTAAAATATGGCTTACTACTATTTTGGACAAATACAACCCAGATAGGGGAACAAAAGCTTTTTCCTATTTTTCAGTGGTGACTAAGAATTGGTTCACACACAAAGCTAAAAAGCAGGCAAAACAAAACAAGCGAGAGATTCACTATGATTCTATGATAAGAGAAGTTGAGGCTGTCACTGCACAGACTCATGTATCTTTCGAGGATGATCGTGAAGATGCAGAATTTTGGATGTTTCTACTGAAAGAAATTGATAGCTGGAAAGATCTAAATCTAAAAGAGAACGAAAGAAAAGTCCTCAACGCTGTTGAAATTTTATTAACGAGCATCGAAGAGATCGATATTTTTAATAAAAAAGCTATTTACTTATACATGAGAGAGATTACTGGCTTAAACACAAAACAAATAGTTAGTAATCTTAATCGCTTGAGAGAAAGGTTCCGTACCTTTAAGAAAAAGTGGAATAACGGTGAGGTAAAATAAAGTGAGTAAAAAATCTCTGGATGAACTTATCGGTCAGGCTCTAGACAATATTGAAAACGATAGACAGGTTACGGAAGAGATGTTAACTGATATTAAATGTTATCTTAAAGGTAACGATAGTCGCTATGCCGAGGTAGGTAATACAGCGGCTAAATTTGTTGAAACACTACAGAGATCTAACGAGCAAATAGTTAAACTAGCAGCCTTAGTACACAAGAAAGAAACAGTAAATGGTTCCACTGCTTTATCAGATGATGATAAGGATAGTTTATTTGATTTGATCAAAAAGGTGGACTAATGTGGCAGAGAACAAATTTGATTTAGCAGATAGCCATGGGATCTTAAATGATATGCGGGACAAGAACCCGCCGACATTAAACCCAGAGAAGTCTAATTTTTTAAATGCGGTTAGGAACAACGCAAGAGATAGACTTGTATCGAAAAAGTTAACTAGCAAAAATATATTCAGGGCGCTGGTTTTTCGCAATGATACTGCCGCAGCCATAAGTTCAAATAATCGTAACAAGGCAGTTATGATAGCCTTTGGGATTTCTAATCAGAGAGAAATTACTGTAACTGCAACAATACCTGAGATGTTTGGTCACTTGCCTTTACCTGAGAACAGTGAGGATCATGCCACTATTGATTTGTATCCAAAGTTTTCTGTTGGTGTTGATCAAATGCCTGATGCTAGAAACATTGAGCCTGGCGATATCATTAAGGTAGCTTTTGAAAACGTAAGCCAATTAACAAGCCCTACTATCGTTGGTCTGTTGAAGGGTGGCAAGGATAGCGCAAGAGTTGATTTGTTTGGTTCCTGCCCTCCGGGCAATGAAGCAACCCCAAACACAAGACCTGGCAGAGGTTCAGAAAACGATAGAATTGAATCTCAATCTTCGCCAAACTTAAATCAAGATCCATGTGTCAATCCAGTTGAGAAGCCCGACGAAAATGAGGACCCAGAAAAGAAACACCTTGGGGCTGATTTTCCAGCCGCACCTGTTTCTTGTGGACCTGAGTTGTTTGAAAATGTTTTTGGTGTTCCACCAGAACAAGCAACGGCAGATGATGAGGACGAATTTAGACTTCTAGAAAAAGCTATCAGAGGTGAGAACCCAGGGTCACTAAAACCGGGTATGCACCCAATTTATTATCAAGGTCGCCGTATTGGTAGTGTCAAAATGATTGCCGTTCCTTTACCATATGCAACTAAAAACTATAATCTTATACTACCTGAAGAAAGGTGGCCACCACTTAAAGCAATGCTTGATGACATGTATGCTGACTTTTGGTATCCAAGAACACATCGACACAACAGAAAAGCCTTCTTCAGTAAAAAATATGCAGAGTATGATTACTCAAAGTTACCAGGCAATAACCCTGGTGTCCCTTATCCAGTGAAATCTAGTAGGGCAAACAAGAATAGATCAAAAGGATTCACCGCTGGATGTATCAATAGTGCGTTTAGATCAAGACCGCAACAGGCATTTGAAAGAGTTAAAAACGCTGTCATTAACGGGAGAAGAAGACCTTCTAACGTTTCTGTCAAAGAGTGGGCTAAAGAAATAGCAGCAGCTTGTAACGCTGGTCAGGTACAAGGACGAACAAGGAACAGAAGCAGTGTAGAAGCCAAGATACATGCTCAGAACCCCGCTGATCCTAAAGGAGCACCAGACTTAGGTGGCGGCACAAAACGATTTGATAATATTTTTGATTTTATCATGAATGCCCGCTCATCTAATTTTAAACCTTTTACTGCTCCGCCTGGATTCTCAAAGCACCAAATTGGAGCAGCTTATGATTTCAACGGGTTTAGGGTTGGACGGGATGGACCCCAGAACAACGAAGCTGGTAAACAAATGTATAGGTGGATGTGTCGCCACGCTATTTTTTATGGACTTGTTAGAACAGTTGGTAGTGAAGAGTGGCACTGGGAAGATATGTATGCCGCAGGCAATGATAAGTTTAGTAAATATCGACCACAAAATCGTTTAAAGGCAGGCTTTAAGGGATACCCAGTTAATAACATCGGCAGTGTTGATTTTAATAGTGAAGCATATAGGACGTGGGCTGATGAAACTAGATTTGCATTTGTTAAACAGGGTGCTGCAAATCCTAAATGGCATGGGTTTGGTACGCTTCCATTAGGAGAATTTAGAGATAAAACAAATGGAAGAAATTCATTTGGGGCTGACGGTGGGTATCAGTTTAAGGATATCCCTAGAACTTATCCAACTGTTGAGGGTATGAGACCTAATAGTGCTGAGTCACCTGGGACATATTCTAGACAGTTATCTCAGGCTGAACGTAAAAAAATATCAGATGAAATTGGGAACAAGAATCGTGCGGCTGCTGCACGTCTTAGGGCACGAGGCAATCCAAGACCGGGCATCCGTGAAATTGAAGAAGAAGCCGGCACTAGGCAATTACAAGATCTTTTGAGAGGGAGATAAAATGAACAGAGGACCAATAGAGAGACAGAGACAAGGACGGGTAAAAGCAGTCAGCAGAGAGGGTATGAGCAACAGAAAATATCGTGCTCTTGGTAACGATGGCACAAAGACTGGTGTAGAAAATGAAAAGATAAACGAGCCACATCCAAACTACAATGTCGCTCCATGTGAGAAAATAATTGAAGGTGAGAATAATCAGTTCATTATTTTAGGCAGGGACCGCCCTGCTGGGCGGACTAGTGGATATGGCGGTGCTGGTGATACTCATTGTGCTCGCATTGAGCTTGTCGCTGGGATGTCTGGTATGCTGGCGAAAGAAGTAAATGTTAAAAACCAGACGCTAGAAAAATTTCAATATGATGATCCCAACGATAACGAGGAAATTATTTTTACAGACGGTAACGCATTTGCTGACGCTTCAAAAATTTACATGTCGCAAAGAACAGATGTTGATAGAAACTTTAAACTTTCAGTCAGTCGGCTTGGTAACTACAGTACTAGATCGGCTGTTGCGGTAAAAGCAGATGCCGTTAGGATTATTTCTAGAGATGCTGGCATTAAGTTAATCGCAGGCGGCACTGACTCGATTAACTCCCAAGGTAAAGAAATTATCGGCAAAGATAGGATCGGTATCGCACTAAACTGCGGAAACGTGCCTGATAGCGATATGTACAAATTAGTAAAGGGCGAACCTTTAGTAGAATTATTGAAAGGTCTGTACAAAAATATTAGTGAACTAAACAGTGCAGTCGGACAAATAGCTCAGGCACTAATTGCTGTTGGCGGTAATTTAGCTGCTATTCCATTTACGGCACCCGCTGGGGCAGCATCTGCGGCTGGTGGAACACTTGCAACTTTAACTGCAACAACCCAACAAGCTAATTTAGCAATATCAGAAATAGACCTAGAACTACAGAAAATTTTAAGCCAATACAACTATACTAATTAACATGACTATAAGCACTAAACTAGCAAAACTTATTGGACCAACCCCAGCAGGTGAAATGGAATCAGTGCAGAGCCCTGATAGTCCTGAAGAAGCACTTGAAAAACTTGGTCAAAACGAAGCCATTTATGCTCATAATGGTAAGATTTATTCTGTCCGCAAAGTAAAAGGTGGTCGAAGGCGTTATAACCTAGACACTGTGAAAATAAATGAGTTGAAGGGAAACCCAGCAGCATTAGTATTCCTTAAAACAAAACTGGTAGGGTCAGTCTCAACAGATCTAGATTTAGTTTCAACCTATAAAACCGCAGCTAGTAAAAGAGCGAGGTCTGGAGCACTTCGAGGTGTTGCACCACCACAGAGGGGCTCAGGGTTTAGTAGCTTGTATCACAAATTCTCTGATGTAACAATCAGACCATCTAAAAATTCTCTTAAGTCACCTGGTGGCTCTCCGCAATTATATGCTTTTATTACAATTAACATACCAGATGTGGACGCATTTATAGATGATGGTCCTGCAAAATCTAAAAGCAAAACTGCGCAGCTAACCAAGAATAAATTAACAGCCCCACCAAAAGACGGAGAAGGTTCAGACTCAATTAACACAGAGGCTGAGGGCACATCAATGTCCGACACAGTTGCCGCTGCTAAGGCACAGAGAACATTAGTAAATGAAAAAACCGGAGAAGAAGTTAAAGAACTTGATTCTATATCAGACGAGGAGTTAAATTCTCTGGCAGAAGGATTATTACCTGAAGGAGCAGAGGATGAACCTGATCCCCTTGAAGTAATAGAAGCTATCGAAAAAGAAGAGTATAGTAAAAGAGCCACCTCGATAGATGAATCAGACCAGGCACTTTCTCAAAAAGATGACACTCCTCAAGCTGTCAAGGATGCCTTAAAGCAGAATTTAAGATTAGACAACGTGACAGTATCAACGGGTGTAGAATCTGCGATGTCAGTCTTGGATTACTACATTGAAGTCATGGAGGATAATGATCCTCCTATAGATCCTACAAATCTAAAAGGTATCAATCTTATTGATGAACTGGAAAAGATTGGCAAGCTAAAAGATTACTTTGAAGACCTTAAGGCGATGAATGGTCTAGGCACAGGTCCTGAGAACAAAGTTGTTAAAATGATTCAATATTATAACTTTGAAGGCGGGTTGCTTGATT
>Ga0209232_1001483_pt1 | contig 12545 bp, 24 predicted proteins | sample ETNvirenome_2_60_FD_184066 | JGI IMG/M metagenome (GOLD analysis project Ga0209232, IMG submission 184066) | Marine viral communities from the Pacific Ocean - ETNP_2_60 (SPAdes) (version 2) | ecosystem: Environmental > Aquatic > Marine > Oceanic | place: Pacific Ocean | collected 2013-06-22
TCAACTTGGTGGAATGATATCTTACTTGATGGTGTTTGGTTTCCAAGAAACGATACAAAGACAGATTACGACCTACGATTTGATGGAGAGTGGAAGTATCTCAAGAGGGTAAATGCGGGTAACAACGCCTCTAATCCATTTCATATCGAAAATAGATGGAAGGTTGATTGGGTTAGAATGCCAAGTGGATGGAAAACATGGCAAACAGAAAAGGGAATTAAAACAATTATCAGAGCCTATTTCAGTTTAGAAAAGGTTCTAACAGAAGTTAACGAAAACACATTGAGGATGGCAACCACTTTAAGAAAGTATATTGCATCTCAATTCAAACCAAGTATTGCAAAGGCCTTTTATGACTATTTTGGAAGTAATCATGTACTCGATTTTAGTGCTGGTTGGGGTGATAGGTTGGCTGGGTTTTATTGTGGAGAGACAACAAAATCATATGTCGGGATTGACCCGAATACCAACAATCATCCAAACTATCAGAGACAAGTGGAATTCTATAAGAAACATCAAACATTCTTCGAAGAAGAAAAGAAAGTAGATTTAATACCACTACCAGCAGAAGATGTTGATTTTACTGAATATAAAGAACACTTTGATACGGTGTTCACTTCACCACCTTATTTTAATACCGAGAAATATTCCGAACACGACACACAGAGTTTCAGAAGATACACAGAGATAGATAGTTGGAATAAAAACTTTTTACATAAGGCCTTGGGTAACATAATTCCAGCGATGAAGAAAGGTGGTATTCTTGCGGTTAATATTGCAGATGTATATTGTGCTAAAAAGAAGGGATATCTTGACATCTGTAATCCAATGAACGATTTCATAAAATCACAAGGACTAAAATACAGAGGATGTATTGGTATGGAAATGACCAAAAGGTTCAACTCGGCTGGAGCTGGTAAAGCTGCGAGTGATTACTTTTCAGATGATTTTCAAGACAAGGCCTTGGATACAAAAAATGATGCTTTTGGTGAACCAATTTGGATATGGGAGAAATAATATTATATACTTATTAATAGATGAGTCCAGAGAATCCAATAATCCAAGTGGTTATATGGATATTCTATATAGGATTATGTCTTTTAATAGCAAAAATATGGTGGGATAACACATGAATCAGGCTGATAGAAAAGAATTTGAGTTAATACACGAAAAGATAGACAATATCAAAGAAGATATAAAAGACATGAAACATGAGATGTCAATGGCACATGGTAAAACAGAAGAGTCTCTGAGATTCATGAAAGAAAACCTCTTTAACCCGCACGAGGGACTTTGGGCTGAAACTAAACAAAATACTCAGTTCAGAGAAAATTCCCAAAAATGGAGAGGTATCATCGGAATAGGTTTTATAGGATTGGTTATTGAAAAAGTCTGGTCAATATTCACATAAATTAAAACAACTTGAAAAATGGATGGATTGGTTGGAGACGCCAAATAAAGATTTTGGTGGATTTCCACCATGTCCGTTTCTTGCACCTGAACGTAAACAAGGTAAGTTACTAATTGATTTTTACGATTATACAGAAAACTCACTGTTTAGCCAAATAGAAGAGTTTAATAAGGATGATAACTACACTACAGCATTATATCTACATGTCAATGGTGAGTGGAGAAAACAAAAAACTAAGGAATATGAGGCCTGGATAACAAGTAATTTGGATATGATAGGACTTGGTCTTCTAAAGGCTATATGTTTTAGTCCTTGGGAGAAGGTAAAAAGAAACGGAGTTAGAACAAGAGTACAGGCACCTTGTTTTATCACGTCCATAACTACACACAAATCGTTAGATGATGCTTGGAAGAAAATAGTCAACACAAAATATTGGAATAAAAATAGATAAAGTGCTTGACTTATATGTATATTTGGAGTTAAGTTTACTATATGAGAAATAAAGAAAGATATAACAAAGAGATAAAGAGTCTCAGAAAGCTATTGGCTGATAATCAATATACAAGGACATTGTCAACCACTTATCATGGTTTTTTGAATGATATGCACATGAAATTAATTGGTGATGGAAATGTGACACCAAAGATGATAAAATCAATAGAAACGGCTATTCATTGTTATGGTAATTATAATAGACCTGATATTAAGATTCAAAGGGATAATATGTTAGCTAAGATAACCAAGTTAAAATACTTATTATCACAATGTGGTTATACTCAACAATATGAAAGAGAAAAAATGGAGTTCTTAGATAGTATAACGAGTAGGGCACATTCGAGGGGTAACCTAACACCTAAACAGGCAAAATATGCCAATAATTTATATAAACAATTCAACAAGAGGATTTTACCTTAAGTGCATTTTTTTGAAGAAAGTGCTTGTAACTGTTGTTTTTTATTCGTAGCTTTAAGTGTAATTAAAAGGGAGTTTTTGAGTGAGTAAATATAGTGATTTTTGGTTTGATAATCGGAGGACAAGTTTGGTCGATGACCTGTTGTCCCTTGATGATGACAAACCAGTAAAAAAAGGTAAAGACCACATCGCTCTTGCTGGTCACAAAAGGGCAATTGCTAATTTTGTCCGTATCGTGAGTGGTGAAAGTATTCCTGTCAAATTTCCATCTCGTGGAGATAGTTATACTGATGGTAAGTCTGTTACTATCGGTGCTAATATCAATGAGAAGAACTTTGACTATGTTGTTGGTCTGGCTCTTCATGAGGGTAGTCACATAGCCTACTCTGATTTTAATGCCTTCGGTGAAGTTCGTAAGATGTCAAAAATCAGAGAGTTTGAACTAACCTATGAAAAGATGGAGTTCTTTCGTGGGATAATCAATTACATTGAGGATAGACGAGTCGATAGTATTGTCTTCAGAGGTTCACCTGGCTACAAGGGTTACTACCATAGTCTTTACAACAAGTATTTCAATGGTAAGAAAGTTGCCAAAGGTCTTAATTCACAGATGTATCGTGAGTTGGACTTAGATTCTTATATGTTCAGAATCGTTAACTTCACTAATGAAGCTACTGATTTTGGTTCTCTTCCAAGACTAATTGACATTTACAAACTAATCAACATGAAAAACATCTCAAGACTAAAATCTACTGATGATGCGATTCAGTTGGCAAAGTCTGTTTGTGAGATTGTCTTCAAGATTGTAGATAGTGTCAAACAACCTGAAGAGGGTAATAGTCAAGGTAACAACGAAAATACCGAGAGTGGTGAAAATAAAGAGTCTGAAGGTAGTTCTGATGGTGGTGGTAGTTCTGATGGAGATGGAACTGAGGTTGATACTGGTGATGCTCAGATGACTCCTGAAAGTGGAGAACCTACTGAGTCAAATGGTCAAGAGTTATCACCTCAAATGCAGAAACAAATTCAGAATATGTTTGATAAACAAAAAGAGTTCTTAGATGGTAAGACCAAAAAGACTCAGTTGACCAAGAAAGATTCTCAGATTGTTGACGCTCTTTCAAACTCAAATACTGAGTTGGTTGAGACTGGCGATGGTAGAATTGGTAAGGTTGGAACTGTTGTGATTCCATCACTAACTAAGGAACTTATCGAAAGTGGTGCCTTTCCTTTCTTTCGTAAACTTGATAATTCTTCTTGGGAGTACACGAGTAGTTATGGTGGTGGTGCCGAGATGATTGAGACAATTGACGAAGGTCTTAGACTTGGTGCTATTCTTGGTAAAAAACTTAAGATTCGTGGTGAGGAAAAAGACTTGATTTTCACAAGACAAAACACTGGTAAGATTAACAAAAGATTAATCTCCGAGTTGGGTTTTGGTAATGAGAATGTCTTTTCCCAAGTGGTTAAAGAAAGATATAACAAAGCTAACTTACACTTGTCGATTGATGGTTCTGGTTCCATGAGTGGTGGAAAGTTTGAAAAAGCCATCAAGTCTGCGGTTGCGATTGCTAAGGCTGCCGATATGGCTGGAAACATTCATGTGACTGTCGATGTGAGATATACTCATAATGACAAGCCTGTTGTTGTCATCATTTACAATAGTAAGAAAGATAAGTTGACTACTATCAAAACTCTTTGGAAGACACTAAAACCAAGTGGAGTTACTCCTGAGTCACTATGTTACGAGGCTATTATGAAAAAGTGGTTAGGTGGTACAAATGGTGAGGATAACTACTTCATAAACTACTCAGATGGGGCGCCTTGGTTTTCTACTGGTGGTAGAGGATATAATAATCCTGATGTTTACTATTGTGGTGACAGAGCCATTGACCACACTCGTAGAATGACTAAGTTGATGAGAAACAATGGAATCAAAATCATGAGTTATTTCATTTCAAATGGAACACCTTACGAAAGTGATGTTCAGACTTTCAAAAGAATGTATGGTAAGGATGCGAGTTTCATTGATTCCACAAATATGATGAACGTTGCGAAAACAATGAATGACAAGTTTCTTTCGAAGTAAATGATTAGAAAGTGGTTACATAACAGAAAACTCAAAAACAACCCGATGTGTCCTTGTGGGTGGCGAATGATTGACCACCCACGAAGGCACTTTACACACTATTGGACGTGTATATGGGATGTATGTACCTGGGAAGCATTTGCACAAGATGGTGGAAAGGTAAAATATTGGTATGGCTAATATAAGTCAAAATATGTTGGTAGAAAAACTTGAGATGCTCATAGAGTTATGTGTGGAAACTGAACCTACACCAAAACAACTTCTGAAGATGTCTGGTGAGAAAAATGCTGACATGACAGACCTATTTACGCCTGAACTTATCGATGCTAAATTCTATCTACAAGAAGTTTTAGAGGGTAGTTATGAGATACACGAAATGACAGAAATCATGAGGGGAGCTAATACTATCTGGCGATGGAGACAAAAAGTCAAAAAAGATGGATGGCCAGATATGTCTAATATTGAGTATAGATGTGGTGACTTACTGAAACAGAAACAAAAGATAAATGCGATTAAGGAATACAGAGCATATATGCATGACCGAGGTAATAAGGTGAGTTTGAAAGAATGCAAAGATTGGGTGGATAGGTTAATGGTGAAGATGGACTTGGACAATTGAGAGATTTGGGGAAATTTTTTTTGAGGGTTATATATATAATCCATAATTATTAATAAGGAGAAGTATAATGAAATTACATGAAATAGTAGATAGTTTAATAGAGTTGTCAACACATGATATGCCCGAAGAAGCTCGTAAATCACTTGATGATGCCATAGATAATATAGTATCGAGTATGACCGAACTACAATTACAAAATATCGTAGAGGAATCGTTTGGAAAGATGGTAGGTGAAGAGGAAGAGATTCAAGCTATTAAATCCATGATGGAAGGTAATATTGCGATTGCCTAAATACGTTAAAATACATCGTGAAGATTGGGTTCGAATGATGTTTTGTGTAAAACACCTAATGAGGTTACATCCCGAATATAATGAATTAATAATGACGTTCTATGCCAAAATGTTCGACAAGTATCCATATAATGAAAAAGACCCGTTTGATTTCGAAGAACCAAGACCAAGAACTACAATTGAACGTTCCCTTGATGAGTTGGTCGACTTGAATGATAAAGAGAAAAAAACTACAAAAAAAGAATTTAGTAATGATTTAAACCTTATGCTAGTCAACTTAGGACTTAAGTTACCTAGTTGGGATGATAACAAAGAGGAAGGTAAAGATAATGGTAAAACGTAATCCATGTAGAGTAAAAAAAGTAGAGTATCGTGAAGATGGTGTTCATATCGTAGAACGCCGTGGTTATGCTCAAGAACGTAAAACAATCGATGGTGTAGAATCTGTCTTCGTAATGGAAGGTGGAGATACAGGCATAGGTTATTGGTATCCGAAGGATGAAGTGACACTCACGAAGGGTAAGTGGACTAATAATACGGGTAAAGTAATAAGTAAGAAGTCTTTCTACAGGCGTGCGAAATAGTAACAAGTTAGGATACTATATTTGGAAAAGAATTAACCAAGACCAAGAGAGATTCTCTCGTAGTAGACCAAAGAATCTGGTTGGTTTGTATGTGAATGAAAAAGATATTCGTGGTTACATAATGGACTATTTCAACTATGGATTTGATTGGGATGACACATCCAAAGAGGAACTATGGGAGCGAAGGTATTGGGATGAAAGAGATGAGGATATATGAGTTTAGTTAGACCAACAAAAGTAAGGATTGATTACTCACCCGAAAAACCAATTTGGGGGGTATTTGCGTGTAAACCAATAATGAACAACGAGGTAATAGAGGAATGTCCAGTGATTCCGTTGGATGGTGAAAGTCCATTACCCGACTATCGTTTTGCTTGGCCTAAAGCACCAACCGATGTACCACAAGTATTGTGTTTACCTCTTGGTTTCGGTGCGATATATAACCATAGTCGTAACAATTGGAATGCGACATGGATTAATCATCCCGAATTAGATATGGTGTTTCAATTTATAGCAAAAAGGGACATCGAGGTAGGTGAGGAGATTTGTACATACTATGATGATGATTACTACTTTGCTAGGGACGCATTTAACGACATACCTTTGGTAGGCGAATTGGAATGATGGATGAACTAAACAAGTTACGACCAAAACTCAACATCGAGAAGTCTATTCGAGAAATCCTCAAGATACTTAGGACACCACACCGTGTCTATGGTCATGGTGTAGTTGGTCATAAAGAATTAGAAAAAGTACAAAAACGACTTGATAAGATTGAAGACGACCTACATACTATTAAAGATAAGCTTGGTTTACTAAGTAATATGGATAAATTAAATAATGAAAAAGTATAGAGTATATATGTTGGAATGTTCGGATGGGACTATCTATACAGGAATAACAACGGATTGGAAGAGAAGGTTAAATGAACATAATAGTGGTAGGGGAGCAAAGTATGTAAGTAAACGAATTCCAGCTCACATAGTATATCTAAGTCATCTAATAGGTAACAGAAGCGACGCTATGAAAGTGGAGTATGGTATAAAACAATGGAATCGTAGAAAGAAACTATCTTGGATAAAGGCAAATGAACGAGAAACAAAAGAAAGAATACTTTGAATTCCTAATCAACGAGTACGATGAAGGAAGAGCCCGTATAAGGGGTGACCATCCAAAGGAAGTACAAGTAGCAATAGATACGTTCTTTAAAGCGGGTAAGATACTCGTGGATAATCCCGAGATAGATAAGATACCCGATGAATACGTTACTAACCTATTGAAGTCTCTATCCAATCATCCTCAATATCATCAACTCGTATATGAACTAATCGATATACTCAACCAAAAAGAAAAGAATGATGGGTGAATTTATTATGCAAGTAATAGGAGTTAACTTGACGCTTCTTTTCTTAGAATGGCTAGTTAACGAGTGGAGTGATGTCTAATCCTTTTTGGGGTGAATCGGAGTTTGGAAACGAGAAGGGATGGTATCACATAAGAGCCAGAGACATGGGTATATACAAACCTAATGGTAAAGTTATTCAGTTCTGGTTATGGGGTGACTCTGAAGTACACATAAAAGAATTATTAAGCATTAAAGACATAAAAGACATAGAATGGATAAGGAAGGAAGAGCCACCTTTTACCTAAATATAACACGTTCTACCCTCTAGCGAGGGATACACATAAAATATCCAATATAATACACTAGCTCTATGGTTACTCGTGGGTAGTGGTGGGTATTTTCCCTAATTTATAATATTATATATATGTCAAAACTACATGAATTTGACTATTTGACACACCTCAAAGTATAGGGCTCACACACACTTGAAAAAAAAGCTTTTTCTATAGGTTTTTATCACTTTTTGCTTGTATTTTAACGCTAATAGTGTTATATTTGAGGATTGCACAGCAAGCTAGATTAGGATGAATTACCCAGAAAAAAATGCATTTATTTGCCTTTTTTGCTTGTAACTGTCGTTTTTTCTTCGTAGCTTTGTATATGAGTTAAAGAGATAAAACAAAGAATTAAGTGGGACTAAGGTTAAGAGCCACTGCTAGTCAAAGACTTCTGGAGTCCCCAAGACATCTGACCGAAAGGGGCTGAAATGCTGGGTTTGGAAACCGCAACTGAGTAAGGTCAGGCTTTGAAAGGCCCATGATAGAGAACTAATCACTCTCTTAGGTAAGTGGCGTCAGAGGACGAAAAGGAGTGATTGCCCGAGTAGTCCGTTAGTATGGCTGGGGGGTTCGAGTCCCCCCTCAATGATTCGTGAGACATGGTGGTGGTACAGGCCGCTTCCGTCGGGTGGAAATGCCGGATTTGGGTAAATGTCTCACAAAGATTTTAGTGGCTTCGTGACCGAAAGAGGAGTAGGCTCGGAGTGGGGTGGTGCCCTTAAAGTGTAACCGTGTTAGGATTGAGTGTTCGAACTAAACATCTGAGACAGACCACTAACTAAGATTTATTAAAAAAAGGCAAAAAAACGAAAATAATGCTTGTTTCTTTCAAATATTATTCGTAGCTTTAAGTGTTAAATAAGGAGAAAATATGACAAAAAGGAAAAACCCATCACCAGGCGTAGTCGTCAAGATTGAGAAATCTGGTAATAGATACAACGCTTGGGATAAAGATGGAGTAAAATATACCTCGTATATCAGAACTGGTACGAGGAAATCAGCATACATGAAAGGTAAGGCTCTTGAATGCCGAGAGGGCAAGGGTGGAAGAATCTATTGGTGGAAAGTACCAATGGAACAATTCGGTGCGGTATCACACGTACCTGATGCTCCATCTGATGTAGAGATACCTGATGGTCATAAGGCTGTAGTAGATTTTATTTCTAATTCCTATGGACTAAAACCGAAAGGTTTGGTCATGAAGGAACTTAAGTGGAAGTACCTCATAAGGTCAGCCGTCAGAGGTAAGAACATTATGATGACTGGTCAAGCCGGTTGTGGAAAGACAATGGCTGCTAAGTCACTCGTCAATGCTCTTGACAGACCTGACTTCTACTTCAACTTGGGTGCGACTCAAGACCCGAGGGCGTCCTTAATAGGTAACGTTCACTTCGACAAAGGTAAGGGTACTTACTTTTCTGAGTCACTATTCGTTAAAGCCATACAGACGGAAAATGCCGTTATACTCTTAGATGAGTTGACAAGGGCACATCCTGATGCTTGGAATATCTTGATGACTGTTCTCGACTATGGTCAGAGATACTTAAGACTTGATGAGTCTGATGGTCAAGATACTATCAAGGTCGCTGATGGTGTGACATTCATCGCTACGGCTAACATCGGTAATGAGTACACCGCTACTCGTCAGCTAGATAAAGCCCTCATGGATAGATTCACCGTTATCGAGATGGACTTACTTAATGACGAAGAAGAGCTTGGTTTACTTAAGTACATGTTTCCGACTGTCGAAGAAAGTGAACTAAAAAATATTTCGTCCATTACCCACCTTACTCGTGTTGAGGCGGCTAATGATAATCCTCGTATTACGAGTGGTGTGTCGACAAGAACCTCAGTAGAGATAGCTGGGTTACTCTTCGATGGATTCAATCTAATGGAAGCTGCCGACATCACCATCTACCCTCAGTACGATGCGACTGGTGGTGTTGACTCGGAGAGAACATTCGTCAAACAGATAGTACAGAAGTTCGTGTCTGATGGTAGTGAAGAAGAGTTGTTCACCGACCACGAGATAGAGGACAACGACTAAAAGACATCGCCCAACCTCCGAGGTTCTCATGACATAATGTCACGAGTTAAAAGGCCTCCGAGGTGGGCGACTCATAATTAAAGCGATACTTTAAGGTTGGTGTTAATCTCCTTTCACCGACCTATCGCTGTACCCCCCAATCTTCATTCGGTTTTCCAAACAGTTAAAGCGATACTTTAACAGCGCTAGGGTGGCAAACATTTTGCTGTCAATTTTTTACCCATGGATCCTTTTTATATGTCTAGCGACATATGATATCGTGTCGGTTTGATATTTATTATTGGAAGAAGGGCATAGAAGAAATGGAAGAAATAAAAAACCTTGTAAATGAGTATAGTTGGTTATTAGTTACTGGCATAGCTTTACTCTTATTTAATAATACCATACAGGAATTAGTAGATGGTATTATGATATTCTTAGGTAACGACTATAATGAAGATGATGTTGTAGAGGTGGATGGTTCACCTGGTCGTATCGTAAGAGTAGGGATGTGGAAGACTGTATTCTTTATATATCATATAGTAAACGGTAAGATAGTGGGTGGTAGTAAGTTAGTTGTAGCGAATAGTAAACTGAAAGACCTTAAGATAGAGAAACCTTTACCGAATCTCGATTTATCTAAGTATCAAGAAGATTAAATTTTACATTATAATATTTATTAGCGATTAGCTTAATAATCCACAAACCGAAGTAGGAGAATCACATGAAGCGACTTATGTGTTTGTTACTTGTTGGATTGACATTTGCTAATGTAGTAGATAGTCAACCACCTATACCAAAGACACCATTTGAGTTATACTCTCATGAACTACCATACACACCGAAAAAAGGTAAGATAGTAGTTTCATTTATGATAGACGAAAATGGTAAAGTAGACCAACCAAAGATACTCGATACCTTTGACCGATACCTGAATCGTATTGTTATAGACAAGTTAAGACAAACAAAATACAAACCCGCGTTACAAAATGGAAGACCTGTTAGAGTAAGATATCAGTTACCGATAATATTTAGATAGGACTTTATAACCAAAGGGATGGCACAAGTAGGTATGCCATCCCTTTTTCTTTTACCTACTTACGAAATAAACCCACCAACACCAATAAAGCGACAAGTCCAGCAAATCCGGACTGACCGAATGTACTGATAATTGATGTTAGGTTTCCAATAACTTTGACACCAAAGACACCAGTTCCAAAGATTACTTCGGACACAGCACCTATAGCTACAAAAGACATTAGTAAATGAGCTATGTCATCTACATATCCCTTGACCATTGTTATTACTTCCTTCATGTTTATTCTCCGTTAGTTAAAGGAAAAAGTAGAGGACTTTCCTCTACCACTAATAAATAACTCTATTTTATGTAAAAAAAGACTTGACACGAATATATTTTTTTTGTATATTATAGGTATGAAAGAAATAATTTGGGCAATAATAGCTATTGGATTTATCACTGTATCTACAGATATAATCGAATGGTTAGCAGATAAAGTACAAGACAAGTTTAATAAATGATAATGTTAGAGATACTATTGTATGTTATATTTACATACGCATTTTATCAACTAGCTAAAGAATTAGAAAGGGACATACACGAATGATGACAGCATCTTTATATTTTTTAATGGGAGTTATTGCTCCTTCATTTCTCAATCTACTACACTTGGTCGTTGGTGTTTATGTAGTTAATGCCAGAGGTAGTGTGATGAGTTTGGGTTTTAGTGGTATTAGTTTCCTAACCAAATCTATGGGTATGATATTCTTTACTTGGTTGGGTGTTACTATAGTAGGATTGGATTATAGAATCTTTGTTCCTATACTATGTTTTTTCTGGTTCTTTTCTCACTTAGCAGAGGCCTTCGTGATACAACATTACATACAAAAAAACGTACCACAACATTTACAAGATTTACAAATTAAATAGGAGAAAGTTATGTGGGAATATTATTTAGTAGGTGGTATTGTACTGGCAGTATTTTATCTAATATACATTTTATATTACGATGACTATCAAGATTTTTTTAAATTCTAATGGAATATAAAACTTACAGATTTACATCTGAAACAACAGGTGAAGAATGTGAAGTAAAAATAAAAAGGGAGAATAAAATGAAAAAGATATCATTATCTTGGTTACATATATTAATAGCTATAATAACGTTAGTATTAACATCACCTAGTATCAGAGGTGAAGTTAAACCTGAAATTATAGGTTATGTTCTTAAACCATCAAACGATGTCCATTGTCAGATTCAGATAGAAATAGTTGAATCTTATGCTTGGGGAAATGTCCCAACTATACAAAAAGAACAGACTTTGGATATACTTATGGATAGGATAATATTTGAAGAAACAAACTATTGGGGAGTTAATGAGATATTCTATGTAGACGACACACCCTACATTCTCATTAGACTACCTTATACAGGACATTGGTATGGCAAAGAAAACTAAATATTCAAACGCTGGTAAAGGTGATAAGAGTAGAGTATCAGACAAAAAGAAGTACGATAAGAACTACGATAGAATATTCAAACCAAAGATGTCGGACTTTCCGATACCCACCACAAAGGTCTTTAAAAGTAAAAAACGTAAATCAAGACAGCAAGAAAAAATCGATTTAAAAAAAGAAATTGCTTGACTTATATACATTTTCTTTTGTATCTTTAGGGGTAACAAAAGGAGAAAAAATGTTAGTTTCAAAATGTCATAAAGCAAAACCGTGGTTCTCACTTGGTGTGGCACACGGTGTTGTTCTTAATAAGAAAGACCAATTCGTTGGTAAGTGTGGTAAATGTCACAAAGACACAGTATTTAATAAGGGGTAAAAATGAAACCTAATCAAATAAAAAACGGCTTTTGGAAAAACGCTGTTGTTCACTTTAATGGTTTTCAACACAAAGTT
>Ga0209232_1001487_pt1 | contig 12534 bp, 23 predicted proteins | sample ETNvirenome_2_60_FD_184066 | JGI IMG/M metagenome (GOLD analysis project Ga0209232, IMG submission 184066) | Marine viral communities from the Pacific Ocean - ETNP_2_60 (SPAdes) (version 2) | ecosystem: Environmental > Aquatic > Marine > Oceanic | place: Pacific Ocean | collected 2013-06-22
GTATTTGATTTTGTAAAAAAAACTAATCCTAAGGTTGAAAAGATATATTTATCAGATATAGGTGATGTCAATATGGCTAAAGATTGTTCGATGAACACACAAAAATTAAAAAAGGTTTTAGATGATTCAACTATTCAACATTAATAAACATAACATAGATACCTCTGAATTTTCAAATCTTCTACACGATGATTGTGTTGAGGAGTTTGAAAAAAAGATAGCCCAATACGTAGGAGCTAAATATGCTTGTTCAGTCAATAGTGCTACAAGTGCTATATTTTTGATTATGAAAGAGAAAAGAACTTACGTTAGAGAGAAAGTTACAATTAATATTCCAAGTATGATACCACCTGTTGTTGCAAATGCAGCTTTGACAAGTGGTTTTTTTCACAAATTAAACTTTGTAGATGATGTTGATTGGGTGGGCGACTCTTACGTTCTTCATCAATTTAAAGATTTCAAGGTTGTGGATTCAGCTCAAAAGTTACAAGAGGGTCAGTTTCGTAAGGAATGCAATCCTGAAGATTTAATGATATTTAGTTTTTATCCTACAAAACCTTTAGGGGGTTCTGATGGAGGAATGATAGTTACTGATGATTATGAAAAGTACAAATGGTATAAGGAAGCTGTATTAAATGGTATGAGTTATGCTGAAAATAATTGGGATAGAGGTATATCATTTCCAGGATACAAGATGTATATGAGTTCGATTCAAGCTCGGATATTGTTGAACAACTTCAAAACCTTCGATAAAAAAATGAGAGTTCTGAAACAACTAAGTGATACTTATAATAAAGAGTTTGGTTATGAAAACACAAGTCAACACCTTTACAGAATAGAAGTTTTAGATAATAAGAAATTCATAAACAAAATGAAACAATTAGGAATAGTATGTGGTATACACTATCCTGCTCTACATCTTAATGATGTATATAATAAAAATTGGAAATGGGATTGTCCTAAATCAGAAGCACTTCAAAACAGAACGGTTAGTTTACCGATGAATGAAAAGTTATCATTCTTAGAGTTAGAATACATTATTGATAAAGTGAAAGAGAATTTATGAATATACCATCACACGGAAAGTATCAGTGGTTATCTATACTTTATGCTTTCGTAAGTGAGTATAAACCTACAAAGGTTGTAGAGTTAGGACCTGCTACAGGTTACACAACTATTACAATGGCTCAAGCTCTCAAAGATAATAACAACGGACACCTTAACTCTTATGATATTTGGAATGACCAATATTGGGGAACACAAGAAAATTGTCAGAAAGAAATAAATAACTGGAATGTACAAGATTATGTTACTTTAAAACATATGGACTTTTATGACTGGATAAAAACTAATGAAGAATTTGATTTCATATATATGGACATTGATAATGACGGTGATAAAATATTGAAACTTTATGAAAGTGTTAAACCTCAAATCGAAACAGGTTCAATAGTTCTCTTTGAAGGAGGCTCTCAAGAACGTGATAAATATGTTAATGAGAATGTAACTAAAATGAATGATGTCAAAGATATATTAGATTATAACCTACTAACGAATGATACAAAATATTCAGTTTCAGGAATATGGAATAAGGAAATGTATCAATGAAAAAGATATTAGTCATAGCTACAGGATGGCATTTTAGTTCACAATTTTACACCTATATGCCAAGACAAAAAGTACCTGAGGGTTATCAAATAGATTACTTTTGTGTAGCTCATAGACCTCCTGAACATCAAGATACAATATCAGAAAAACAACACTTGAGAAATGAAACTTCAAATGATAATGTTCGTAAGTTAGAACAAATTATGTATGAGGTTCCTATTACACGTGGACAAATAGAAGTACTTGGTTGGACTTTTATGGAAGAACCTAACACGATAGGAGATATGGAATGTTTCAATCAATGGGCTGAATCATACGATTATAGTGAATATGATTTTGTATTGATTACACACGATGACAACTTTATTTTATCGGATGAGTTATTTGTTGATATTGTTGAAAATAATATAATCACTTACAAACCTATATTAGAGACAAGAAGTGGACATCAGTTTCAAGTCGAGAAGGTAAATTTAGATGATGATTGGTATTTTATTGATAATGGTTATGCTCAACATATTCCGAAGGCATTCGAACCTAGAGGTTCATTTAGTTTATATAAGAAAGAATTAATTGATATGTTACCTAACAATAGGTTCGATATGTATCAAGACGGAGGACTTGGTGTAGTAACTCGTGTAGGTGAAACTAATAGTGTAGGACATCAAGGTATTTCAGCCTGGAACACGCACGCAGGTACATTTCGTGAGTTTTTATATAATGGTAATTTAGTTGAAAAGACGAGATATTTTTCATTAACAAAAAGAGTAAGTAAATATTGTATTGAAGGTGAAAGAGGTTTTATCAGTAACGCTCTTGCTGACGGAGGTACTTACTTAAATGATTTATCAAACAGAATACAGGAACTCAAATGGTTATAGAACAACCTATTATACATAATAGATTCATAGTAAAAGAAATATTTGAGTTGATGAAGAAACAGGGAACGTATAAAGGATTGTTTAGTTGTCCGAGTTCACTAACAATTACTACGTGTAGAAACTCAGGTCCAATGACTGATAGAATTATTCCTGAGTTAGAGGGATATGAGGACGTTTCGTTGTTAGAAAGTAGTTTACAACATTTAGGTATTCACACTCTAAAACGATTAGAGAGTTCAGAATTACCTTGGAGAAATACATTCAAGTTCGAATTAATCAATGAGTACTTAAAGGAATGTAAAACAGAATATTTTATGTGTTGTGATGCTATCGATGTGATATTTAGAGATGACCCATTTAGAGTCCTAGATATATTTGAATCATTCGATTGTGATATGTTGTTTATGTCTACTGATTCACTCGATGGATATGATTGTATGCCAGAAGTATTTAATGAAGTTAAGAAAATAAACAACAATAATGGACGTTATTTAAATAGTGGTGTTTACATAGGTCGTACAAACTTCGTTCGAGAAGTAATAGAGGAATGTATGGAGTATGCAATACCACACGGAGTTACAATGGATGATTATAAGGAATATCTAAATAGTAAACCTAAAACCTATCCAAAAGGAGCTCAAGACCAAGATATATTTAGATTTCTTGAACCTAAATTTAGTCCTCGAATTAAAGTTGATTATGAGAATAGGATGGCTTTTAGATGAGTTATGAACACGTTGATATAAAATGTAAAAGTGTTAAGATAGGAAAGAATTGTAAGTTTGGAAAGAATGTAAAAATACATTGTACTGAATTTGAGATAGGTGATTTTGGTTACATAGCTGACGGAGTCGAGATTGGTCGAGGAGGAAACTACGGACCAAACTCTAAAGTTAAGATAGGAAAGAATGTAGGAATATTCGAAAGAACAATTATAAATCCTTCTGAAGAAGTTACGATTGGTGATAATACAGGTATCGGAGCTGAAGTTATGATTTGGACTCACGGAGCTTGGTTAGATGTTTTACAAGGTTTCCCTTCAGATTTCGGTCCTGTTACAATCGGAAGTAATGTTTGGTTACCCGCGAGAGGAATAGTGTTACCGAATGTATCTATTGGTAATAATGTAGTTATAGGGATTAACTCAACTATTAATAGAAGTCTTCCTGATGGTTGTTTTGCGGCTGGTTCACCTTGTAAAGTAATTAAGGAGGATGTATATCCTAAAGAAGTTACAGAAAAAGAAAAAACAAAAATAATCAATCAAATTATACAAGATTGGAAAAATTTAGTTGAGTACAAGGGAGAAATTGTTGATATGATTTTTTATGAGGATAAAAAAATAATTTTGAATCAGTACGGAAGGCAGACTATTTATGATATAGAGAATAGAACAATTAAAGGTCATAATAATCCTTTGGTTGAAGATTTACGTGATTACTTACGTAGAAGAGGTATAAAGATTTTTACAAAAGATAGTTTTAATTCAATAAAACCTAACTGGATGAAATAATGAAGTTACTTAACTTAGACAAGGTTGTTTGTTTATCACCACATCCTGACGATACTGAATTTAGTTTAGCAGGCACAGCTTTAAAATATTACGATACAACCTTTTTTATAAATTGTTTAACAAAAGGAGGAGCTCCGGGATTCGATAGTTCAAATGAAGAGTTTGAAAGACGACAAGAAGTAAACGAATACTGGAGAGAACTAGGAGTAGAAAACGTTCAAGTGATTCACTCGAATTGTGATTATCTAACAGACAAGACAGAACCTGAATGGATTAACTACATTGAAGATGTTTTCTTCAGAAAAGATTCATTTGAAGAGGGAGTCAATACTGGTTTGATGATTCCTACATTTCAAGATTCTATGTTCGAACATAGATTTGTTAGTCAGTTAGGTTATGGTCTAATTAGGTCTTATCCTATTAGTTTGATTGAATATAGGACGGTGAGTACATTGACTGAGTGGAATCCCAATTTGATAGTTGATATTACATCTGAGTATATTAGAAAAGTAGATAGTATGAAGGCTTTTAAATCTCAGAACAACAAATCATTTTTTAGTGATAACTCATTAGAACAATTTCATACTGATTATAGAATGACACGTAGAGGTATTAGATATTGTGAACAATTTAAAATATTGGAGAAATTTGTATGAAGAAGTTATTAATAGTAGGAGGTTCAGGAACTATAGCTAGAGCTTTCTTGAGTCATTACTACAATGATTATGAGTTCTATTGTTTAGCTAGAAATGAAAGACATTTAGCTGAAGTTAAGAGAGATTTTCCTAACGTGAATATCAAGATAGGAAACATAGAAGACAAACAACAATTATTTTTTATATTCGATAAGATTAGACCTGATGTAGTGGTCCATATGGCAGCTATGAAACACGTTAATTTAGTCGAAGAGAATCCTATACAAGGAAGTAAAATAAATGTACAAGGTTCACTTAATGTCATATCTGCTAGTTTAAGGTCTGATGTTCCTATCACAATAGGGTTGAGTACAGATAAAGCTTGTTCTCCTGAAAATGTTTATGGATATAGTAAATCATTATTGGAAAGTTGTTTTATAGAAGCTAATACAAATAGAAACCGATTTGCTTGTACACGTTTTGCTAATGTAGCTATGACTTCTGATTCGGTAGTTCCTTTATGGGAGACTTTGATTGAACAAGACAAACCCCTGAAGTTAACAGACCCTAATATGAATCGATTGATGTTCTCACAGAAGGAAGCTGTCTCTGTAATTAAGAAGTCAATAGACAGATGTGAAAATTATGGAGGAGGGTTTATAGCTAGTACTTTGATGAAGTCAGTCAATATGAAAGACTTAGCTGAAACTTTGTTAGAAATGTATGGTAAATCAAAAGATAATATAGAGATAGTAGGAATAAGACCAGGAGAAAAACTCGATGAAAAACTTGTGAGTGAGAAGGAGATTCCATTTACTCACATTCATAACGATTTGATTTACATAAGACAACAAAAGAATACAGGTGAAAACAAACTAAAAGAAGAATATAGTACGAAGACAGCTGACAAAATGACAAAGGAAGAGATAATAAAATTATGTACAAAATAGGATTCTTTAGTGAGTCAGGTTACGAGGGAAAAGTAGATAGAAATAATCATCCAAATCTTAGAACAGATTCTTCCTGGGTTTGTTCATTAGATGCCACACATCATCCTTTACCTAAGGTGTTATCATTACCGGATAATTCGTATGATATTGGTATAATGATTATACCTAAAAATAGACGTGATATGATGAAACATCCTATACTCGAAAATTACAAAAGAGTTTGTAAAAAAGTAACTATTATGCAAGAAAGTTATTATAACTACTGGCAAGATAGTCCGATAGATGAACAGATATGGTATTTTAATTTCTTAACAGAAATGGATATGATTCTCTGTCATAATGAAATAGATAAGAAATATTATAGTGGACTAACAAATGTCCCTTGTGAGTTAAATCCCACCTTAATGTTAACAGATAATCTAGTACCTAGACACGAGTCTGGAGACGGTGTAATTATAGGAGGTAACTGGACAAGAGACTACGGAGGATTTGATTCATATCAAGTAGCACTTGAGATAACTGATGATATTACAGCTATAACTACAGGTAGAATGAAAGAGGAAGAATCACAAGTACTTAAACACGTACCTTGGGTAATGTGGAATGAATGGATAGATATTTTATCACAATATAAATACGGAGTTCAACTAAGTACAGCAGCCGCAGGTCAGTTTCAGTTGAATTGTAGTTATCACGGTATTCCTTGTATAGGTTATTCTAATCTAAATACACAAAAAGTTTTACATCCATTAACAACGGTCGATTTAGGAGATATAGGACAAGCTAAAAAGATAGCTAGATGGTTAAAAGATGAGAGTTTTTACGATGATTGTATGATTAGTACACAAGAATTATTTGAAAAACATTATTCAGAGGAAGCTTTCCAAAGACACTGGAAACACGTTATAAAGATTTTAGGAGTAAACGATGAAAAAAATTAGTTTCATACAACCTTCAAGAAACAATTTGAAATACTTGAAATGGTCTTATGAAAGTATCAGAAAGAATTTAGACCCACAACACGAGATATGTTGGGCTGATGATTTCTCAGACGACGGTACTTGGGAATGGATGCAAGAGACAGCTAAACAAGATGGTAACATCAAGATAACTAGAAATGAAGGTCCTAACAGATTAGGTCATACAATTCTTTATGATACTTTAGTCGATATGGCCACAAGTGATATTGTTATGATTTATCACGCTGATATGTATGCTTGTCCTAATATGGATGAATACGTTTTGAAACATTTAGAACCAGGAAAAGTCGTATCAGCTACAAGGATAGAACCTCCTTTACATCCAGATGGACCTGAAAAGATATTAAAAGACTTTGGTATTGAACCTGAAGAGTTTGATGAAAAGGGTCTGTTAGAATTTGTAATGGATTATAACTCTAAACAACACGACAAACCTACTAAAGGTATTTTCGCTCCTTGGGCTATCTACAAGGATGACTTCACAAGTATAGGAGGACACGACCCATTGTATGCTCCTCAGTCTAAGGAAGATTCAGATATATTTAATAGGTTCGTACTAAACGGATATGATTTAATTCAAACTTGGAGAGGTTTTGTATACCATATGACTTGTAGAGGTTCGAGATTCAAAGATGGAGCTCTCAGAAATCCAGCAGGACAGGTATTTATGAAGGGAAGAGAATCAAGTGAATGGTTAGCTCAAAATCTAAGAAGTACGAGAAATTTTATACGAAAGTGGGGTCATATGGTACAACACGATGAACTTATGCATCCTATCGTTCCTCCTAAGTATGATGTTGGATTTATAGTTAATAACTCAAGTCCTAATATGATTAAAGAGTTAGAACCTTGGTGTTCAACATTATACGTTGATTGTGATTATGATGAATACGTAAAGGACGAACAAAAAGATACAGCTTTCGATTTATTTGATAGAATTAAACCTTATGATAATGAAAAGAATAATGAGATACTTGTGTCTTTTGATGCTAATAAACTTACAGCTGATAGTTTTCAAGTCATAATTAATCTCTCAGAAATTCTCAGAGATAGTGGAGAGGAAGGACATATGGAATATGATATATTTACTTTTCATATTAATTCATTAAATAGATACGAAAAGGATTTGATTTTAGTAAAATGACCTACTATTTATTATTGAATGGAGACTCAGAAAAAGACTCTATTTACGAAACAAATGTTTTAGGAGAAGAAAGTTTTGACACGTTTTACCCTTCAGTCGGATTTATGATGTTACATAGAATAGTCAATCAGAAACCAGAATTATTAGAAACACTCACAATACTTGATGAGAAAAAGAAAAACTATTCCATTACTGAGTTTATGGACAAACTCGAAAAGTGGAAAATAGCAGAAAGTACTTGACTTATATAGTATTTAAGTGTTATATTATAAGGAGAATTGAGATATGCCTACAATACATAATTGGGAAGACTGGGACGAAGTTGAAGACCAGACAAAGACAGACCTAGTCCGAGAGAAGAGAAACAAACAAAGTAAAAAGGAAAAAGGAAAAAATGAAAATGTTCAACAAGTTAGGGAAAATACTATTAACAATAATAGGTAGTTTTTTCATATCGTGTGAGGACGATGTACAAGCAAATTCTTTATCGTTTGATATGAGATTACCTAAAGATAAAAATGGATATTATCATCTAACGATTGATAGAAATAACTGGCAAACATTACATAGAGTTTCAGGTTCAATAACCTATGAAGGATATGGTGAGGAAAATTTTGTAGTCGAATGGGAAAGTAATTTATACTGGTTCCTCGGTGATACATTGGGTTACATTATAGACAGAGAGTTTAGTACATATACAGGTCAATATGTAAGTCGAGATACAACCTATATGATAGGATTTAACCGAAGAGTTGTTCCTACTACAAACAAAATAAGTTATAGCAATAGTAATGGTGAACTAAATAATATGATAGCTCCTGTTCAAACTATGATAGGAGATACTTTAGTTCTAACTGCTAATTGGTATGACGGGAGTGCAACATTTAAAATCGTATTAGATTAGGAGTGTAATGGTATTCAAACTAATAAACAAAAACACAAATGAAGTTATAGATTCAGTAGACTTATCAAATGTAGGTAAAAAGGGAGCTAAAACTTTCTTTATGGAACGTAAAAAGTTACCTAAAGAGGAGTTTGATAAGTTATTTAAAGTCAAAGACCAAGCCTATATAGGTCGATACCAATGGTGGGAAGAGGAGTCTACAAAATTAGACGATTTCTAAATGAAAATCTTTAAAAATATATTTGATAACGCCTTATTACAAGAAATGGTATTATACCATAATGAGTGTAAGAAAGACTCAACTAAAGGTAATTTCTGGACTAATAGTAGTTGGGACTCAGGTATTGTTCTTGATAGTGGCACGGTGTTGTGTTTAGATATTAGAGAACACTTTGGTCAAATTTTATTCGATATTTGTAATCAAAATAAGGTATTTGTAGATGAAAATGGTATAGATTTAGGAGTTCCTACTGATAGTTCGATGATGATTTACAACTGGCAAAGATATAGTTATATTCCTTTTCATTCCGATACACATTGTAAGATAGGAGCTACATTGTTTTTGAATCCATTCTGGAAAAAAAATTGGGGAGGAGCTCAAATCTATGTTGATAACGATAGACATTACTTAGAGTATCCTGAGTTTAATAAAATGTGTGTTCACTACACGGACGACAATGATGAGATAGGTCATAGTACGACAATGGTTCATCCCGGAGCTCCCGACAGATTAACCGTACAAATGTTTTTTAGGTATAATTAATGAAGTGGTCAGTAGACAAAGCAATACAGAATACACGTTCTGATGTCAATAAAATGAAAGCCTTGATTGACAACTGGAACATTATGGGAGTTCAAAGCGGAAAAATGTTAGCTCTCAATGAAATAGGTTGGGAGGATAATAAAAAAACACATCCTGATAGTTATTTCTGTCGATATTGCGGACAATCAACTCTCGAAGCTAAATGGGATGAAATCTCACAAGGTTTCTCACATAGGACTTGTGTTGAAAAGAATGAAGAATTAATTAATGAAAGACTAGGTCCGTTAGCTAAAGCTCCTTTCGGTGTAACAGACGATGGACAAGTAGAACATAGAGTTGATTTAGAATATGAAAAGAATTTATTAAAGTTATCCGAACAAGCTAAAGGATTCGGTATAGAACAACAAAGAAATCCCTCACCTTTAGACCCTGAGATAGAGCGTTGTGAATATAGTTATGAATCTTATGACAATGGAAAAACAATATACAGAAAGAAAATGGGAACAGGTATTACTGAATTAGTAGAGGATTGGGATTGGGAACTCGAAAACGTTATAAATGGTAAAGCAGTAGCTATAGCAGATACTGGTTGGATACCAAGAGGACTTACTTATGGCTCTTAACAAAGAACAAAAAGAAATGTTAAATGATTTAACAAGAGTGATTCAAACTGAAGCTGATATTGTTAAATTAGATTACGAAAACAATCCGTCAGATATGGCTAGTGGAAGTGCTGTAGTTGTTCATCAAGATAGTCCGTTACTTCAAGATGAAGATACAAAATTAGGTGATGTTGCTTTCAATATACAACCTAGTTCAAATATAAACGATTATGGAGATGATGATTGGGCAGTTCCTAAGAGAAAGGACAAAAAGTGAATTGGTTTTATTTTCATTGTGTTTTAGCACTTGTTATCTTAGTGAAAGATTACAATGGAACATTAGAAGAGGACTTAAATAAGTTCGAAGAAAGATTAGGTATACGAACGGTTTTACCTGAAGATACAAATGAAACAGCTGTGCCGTATTACATACCACCAATAACAAAAGAGGTAGATTCAACTTGGATATTACCTGATAGTCTTAGGAGAAGATAATGGAACAATATATGATGTATAGTTTATTTTTTATCACGGGAGTCAATCTAGGAGTCCTAGTGATGTTTATCTGGACAACAAAAAGAACAACTGAGCTTAAACAAGATATATCAGATTTACGAGTAATGAGAAACTTATTGAAAGAAGAATTAATCAAGAAACAGACTAAACGTACACCTCGTAAGTTTAGAGGTAAAAAAATAGGAAGATGGCGTGAGTGATTTAAGTGATGTGTTTGACCAAGATAACAAACCTAAGAAAAAGAATCCTTTTCGTAGTAAACCTATACCCAAGAGTAGAATCAAATGGGCCATAGATAGTACATTATCAATCAGAGCCGCTGCTCAGTATCTAGGTGTAAGTTACAATACGTTCAAAAAATATGCTAAGATGTATGATTTGTTTGAACAACACAAAAATCAGAGTGGTAAAGGAATCACAACAAAAGGTAATACAGGATGGGGCGTCAAGATACAAGATTTATTTGATGGTAAACATCCTAACTATCCTCACTGGAAACTACAAGAGAGAGCCGTCAGAGATGGTTATCTGAAACAAGAGTGTAGTAATTGTGGTTACGATGACTATCGAGAAAAAGATATGCGAGGGCCATATTTGATATGTTTCCTGGACGGTGACCCTAAGAATCACGAGTTAGAGAATTTATACCTGTTGTGCTATAATTGTTTCTTTATAGTGAAGCCAACAGGAAGAATGTTAACAACTCCTAAAAACGTTACATTATTACGTAAAAAACTAGAACAAGTATATAGGGAAAAAGACGAAGAATAATATTTATAATAGAGTTCACTTCATGGTTTTGAACTTTATGAATGAATATATAATACCCATTATTCTAATAGCAGTATTCGCAAGAATATGGTGGAAAAATACCTAAGGACATAATGAATCAAGCAGATAAACAAGAATTTAAAATCATCCACGAGAAGATAGATACTATCACAGCTGATATTAAATTCATCAAAGAGAATCTATTCAACCCACATCAAGGGTTATGGGCAGAAACAAAACTCAACACAAACTTCAGACAATCAACGAGTAAGTGGAGAGGAGTCATAGGTACAGGTTTTGTAGGTCTATTTATCAAACACGTCTGGGATATGTTCAACCCGTAGAGAGAGTGGAAAATTTTTTTTAATTAAAAGTTATATCAACACTATATATTACTGAGAACTGAACCCGAAATCGTTCTTGAACCCGAAGTTAGAAAGAGAGTAAATGAAAAAATTTTTTATAGTGTTATTTCTTCTATTGAGTATCATCTCAAGTAATGACTATCCAAGTGAGAGCACAATGATAACAATGAAATTGGAATCCTCAAAAGTTCTACCGAACTTTCAAGGACAACAACATCCTCGTAAATTCAATCATAACATCTATACGGATGAATATATGATAAAGCGTGATTACAAAGAAGCCTCGCGTCACCGGATTGTACAAGTGAGCGAGAATACATTTAGAGTGGTGGGTTCTCCTGCTAGCAATTGGAGATAGGGATGCTCAATTACATCGCGTGTCTATTGATTCTAGGGGGCACTGGCTACCACATATACAAGTTTTTGAATGAGAAATAGATTTACTGCGTAAATAATGAAAATAAGGAATATAATAGGGATGCTTCTTAACATATTTAAGCTATCTGCGTTAACCCTTGAGGATAAAATCACAAGTTATTTTGACAAAGGATTGCGTTACATAAATAAAATGGATAGTCCTCGATACATCAAGAGTGAAGAATGTAAAGAGATAAAGGATATGTACATTCAACAAGATAATATTGATGAACAAGAGGACAATCAAAACCAAACAAAAAGGAACCGCTATGGATTCCCTAAATATTAATTTAAAGGAAGTAGTTATGATAACTTTAGTAGCAGCTACACTAATGGATGTAGTTTTTTGGTCCCTGGTAGGCTATATTGCCTATCTATTCAACAGGGAGCTACATAGAGATGCACACAAGAACTAAACGAAGCATACAATATACATTACAATGCTTTACTGCTATCTTTTTAGCTCTGGAGATAGCTATCCCACC
>Ga0209232_1001490_pt1 | contig 12519 bp, 12 predicted proteins | sample ETNvirenome_2_60_FD_184066 | JGI IMG/M metagenome (GOLD analysis project Ga0209232, IMG submission 184066) | Marine viral communities from the Pacific Ocean - ETNP_2_60 (SPAdes) (version 2) | ecosystem: Environmental > Aquatic > Marine > Oceanic | place: Pacific Ocean | collected 2013-06-22
TTACTGGAGCAGCTTGAGCAAATTGATCCCAACTCCGCTCGACAACTCCGGAAACAATTAGATGATGCTTACTCAAGAGACACACAAGCGGGTGCTGACCCAAATGGCCAAGCCGTTGCGATGGGTCAACCAGCCCAAATGGGAGCCGGATGATGAAAAGGCGTTGCTTACTTTTTTCCGCACTAAAAGCGGTAAGAAACTAAAAGCATGGATGTTGAACGCAGCATTACAGCACAACGCCACGGCGACCGAATGCAGTGGGGAGCTTGCGTGGAAAGCGGGGTATGCTAATGGATTTCGTGGGGCAATTGCGACATTGGATGCGCTGATGTCCCAACCCGAAACGTCGGAGCCGGACGCTGCTGATGATTTCGATTACTTGCGTCCATAACTACAGTGCTGAACTGGTGCGATCAGTACTGAACCAAAGCGCCACTACAGCGTGCAACGTATGCGATGCATGGCTGAATTGAAGCATACAAACAAATGGCTGAAAAAGAGACGACGATGGATGAGCTTACCGCAATTGCGAAAGCGATGGACAGCGGTAAGAGCTTGGATGAGGCGAGGGAAAGTTATGTTCCAGCGCCACCGGAACCAGAAGCGGAACCGGAAACACAAGCTGATCCACCGCCGGAACCGGAACAGCCGAAACAGGATGAGTCCGCGTCGAGTGACGCAGACAGTTCTTTGACAGAAAAGACGGAGCAGGAGAAACCGGATATTTCCCGCGAAGCGAAGGACATGGAGCGCAAGATGCGTTCATGGAAATCGCTTAACGAGGATAAGGAACAGTTTCAAAAGGAACGCGAGGAGTTTGAGCAGCAAAAAGAAAAGTGGCGTGTCCAGCAAATGTCCGAAACGAACGAGGTTCGGGACGATGAGGGGTACAGTGCCAAAGACTATGATAAAGCTGCGAAGGAGTTTCGCGATGATGGTGAAGTCGATTTAGCCGTAGACGCGGAAGACAAAGCTAACAAGCTGCGCGAGCAGGAAGGCGAAGTAGCTAAAAAGCTGCAAGCTGACAAGTTTAGCAAGGACTTCCGCAGCAACTACGAACAGGCTAGGACGGCATATCCGGATTTAGCGGATCACGACAGCGAATTGTTCAAACGAACCGAGCAAGTATTTTTGTACTATCCCGAATTGTTAGGGGATGCCGATGGGCCGCGCAAAGCTGCATGGGTCGCATCACGGGACATACTGGCAACTCAAGCCGAGTCTTTTCGAGACGAGAACCAACAACTCAAAAACGAGTTGGAGGAGTACAAATCGAAGTTATCGATTGGCGGTTCACAACCAGCGCCACGACCACCGAGTAAGGAGTTCATGGAAATGGATGCGGAAGCACGAATGAAAATGCTTACCGATCAAGCTGCACAAATGGACATTAATCGATAACACTGATTAGTACAGTACAGTATATAACATTTAAAAATAGAAAGGTTAAGTTATGGCAGATGCAATGACACTATCCAGTGACTTGAGTTCGCAGTATCGCGAGCATTTCGAGTCCCAACTGCTTACATACGCAGTTCAAGCCACCCGCAAAGCGGAGTTTGGTCAAAAAGCACCTTTACCCAAAGGCGTAGGATCGAAGCAAATCAGCTTCTTCAAGTACGGCGCACCAGATTCGACGCAGATCGCTGATCTGACGACTGGATCACCGGCAGCGGAAGTTACGACATCCACCATATTACCGATTGATATATTCGGGACGAGTGCAAGCGGGGACGGTACTGGTGTTCGGCAGTTGGCTCTTTCCAAGGTGACGGCTGATTTGCAACAGATTGGACAGGTAGTGGTGCTGTCGGACGTGTTGAACAATACCGAGTTTTTGAACTCGCTTGCTCAAGCGACCAAAACAAACGGCGAAGACGCCGCGTTGAAGTGCGACAACATTGTGAAAGCAGCGTTGAGCAGTTCGTCAACACCAACTGGTGCAACTAACACGCAAGGTGGCAGCACTATATTTGCTGGTGACGCCGACAATGCGCCTGGTTTAGACAGTTTAACTAACAACATTATGTCGGCTAGCGATGTTCTGGATGTTGTTACTCAACTGCGTATTAAACGCGCTCCGGAAATCAACGGTGGTTACGTGTGTATCGCTGCACCACAAGTGCTTCGCGACATCATGCGCGATGCCGACTGGTTGAATGCTGCCACACGTTCCAACGTGGGTGCGTTGTACAACGGTGAAGCTGGATCGCTTTACGGCGTCCGCTTTGTGGAAGACACAAATCCGTTCCGGTGTGCAATTAGTGGACACGCAGACATTGACACGGAAACTGCGGATGGGGTTGCGTTTGCTTCGTTCTTTTTGGGTGGCGAAGCATTTGGTGTACCGGCGTTGAGCGGTGATAGTCCAATGAGTCCGTCCATACAGATTGTGGATACTCCGGACAAAAAAGATCCGCTGAACCAAGTTATCACGGTTGGTTTCAAGACCATGTACACGGCTAAAGTGCTGACATCGGATTATTATATCCGGTATTTTTCACGGGCTGGGTTCGCTGGAATTGATGCTGCTGGTTAATAATTGATTCATGGGGTGGGGTGGCTTGTGCTGCCCCATCCCAGTTTTTAAAATGCCAGTTTACGAATATAAGTCAGATACGGGGGACGTGATTGAGTTGGAACGACCGATCACCGAACGAGACGACGCACCCAATGGATACACTCGCTTGGATTTTCCAACGCGAATCAGCGTTCCAAACGGTGCTTATGACGAGAATGGAATGAACAAGGAGACAATTCGCCGTGGCTACCACAAGCAAGAAGAAAAGCTAGGAAGCCGCTGGCGCAGTATGCATTCAGTTAAAAACATAAAAAAAGCGTGGGAGATGTAAAATGAGTTATCAAAACGAACGATTCAGAAGTTTCAGCAGTGTTACGCAGCAAATTGTTGCTGTAAGCGGAACCGCTGCCAACGTGGTGACAAGTTCGCCGCACCATTTGACTGTACAGAATTTAGGCACAACACCGGTTTACTTAAAACTAGGAGCCACTGCCACAACCAGCACTGGTGGATTCAGCTATATATTAGCTGGTGGCGGTGCTGCAAACGATGGAACCGCCGCATTGGCAAATATTAGCGGATACGTCGGAACCATCAGCGTCATCACAGCAAGCGGCACATCGAATGTCGTGATTAGTAACGGTTAAAAATGAGCGCATCAATTTCAGTATCCGGATTTATTAAAAGTTCCGGCGTCACGGTCGAAAACGAACCGATCATTAAGTCAGATGGCGCTGGCGCAGTCACGCAATGGGACAACTCCACCCAAGACGCTGGCGAGGGGATTTACTTTGTCGAAGGCGGCAGTGCCGGTGATCCGTTGCGGCTGGGTATTGGGGCCGCTGCGCCAGAGGAGGAGTTGCATATAAAGTCCACAGCAGCAGCGGCTGTAAGTGCTAAAATAGAAACGGATCAAGACCAAGAAGCGTCGCTGAAACTTAAAAATTCACAAGGCGAGTGGGAAATTAAATCCGATAACGGTTCAGACTCGTTCGCCATTAGTGATGTAGGTACTGCGACTCGGTTCGCGATCGACTCCAACGGCGCGGTCAGCATCTCGTCCGGCACACTCACAGTTGGTTCACTCGACATCGGTCACGGTTTAGGTGGTGACACTGCGTCTACTGCTGTTGGTATGGGTGCGCTAGATAGCAGTTTGTCTACTAGTTTAGAAAATACTGCTATAGGAAAAAACGCACTCACTGCAATTGCACACGCTAGTGGTGACCGCAACACTGCTGTAGGTGCATACGCTGCTGACGCATTGGTTAGCGGAGTTAGCGTTACTGCTGTTGGATACAACACGCTTTCTGACTTCACAGGATCAAACGCAACTGCCGTAGGTTCAGGTGCAGCAGATGCAGCGGTCGCACAATTAGGGATAACTGCTATTGGTAAAGACGCTTATAGCGCAGCAACTTCTGGCAATTACAATACTGCGGTTGGTTGGAGTTGTTTGGATGGGACAATTGATGGCGCGAATAATACCGCTGTTGGTGTTGGTGCATTAAGTGCGGATTGCGCTGATAACAACACTGCAATAGGTCTTGACGCATTAACTGTATTCACCGGCAGTTATGCAACAGTCGTTGGTAGTGGTGCAGCAGATGCAGCGACGAGTGCAGCTAGTTTAACTGCTGTTGGATACGCTGCTGGTGGCGCACTTGTTGACCAGCCGCATAACACTTTTGTCGGTTTTCAGTCGGGCTTGAACACATTGGGTGAGTCCAACACGTTTATTGGATCACAAACTGGTTATTACGCCGACGATGTTGACCATTGCGTTGCCATTGGCCGAAACGCATTGCTGGGTGTAGATGGTGGCACAACTGATGGCGACTACAACATAGCAATTGGTAGTTACGCACTGGATGCAACCACTTCGGGGCATTCAAATGTTGCTGTTGGTTACAACGCTGGAACCGATTTAACAACTGGGCATCGCAATGTGCTACTTGGATACGGTGCTGGTGCAAACGTCACAAACAATCACAACAACATTGTACTTGGCTACAACGCATTTACATCAGCCAACGATGGCGAACTGTACAATGTCGCTATTGGCGCAAGTGCATTAGCCAACGAAACATCCGGCGCAGACTATTGTGTAGCGGTTGGCTACAACGCATTGATTGGCCAAAACGCTGATGTTAAAAACATAGCAATTGGTGGTGATGCATTATTTCACAATAAGTCAGGTGATGCTAACACGGTAATAGGTTATAAAGCAGGTTACGCAAACGTAGACGGTTACAATACATTGGTTGGCTATGAATCCGGCCGCAAAATGGGTCATGCTGCGGCCAACACAACACTTGGTTATCGCGCATACAAAAGTTCCTCGTTTGACAACAGCACTTGCGATTTAAACGGGTCAACAACCGTATTGTGTGACAGCAACACCGACATTCAAGTCGGCCAATCGGTAACTGGAAGTGGCATTCCTTATGGCGCATATGTATCCGCAGTCAATGATGCAACTGGTGTTACTAGCTTCACGATTTCAATTGCTGCAACAACAAATGCCAACAACCAGACGCTGACGTTCTACAAAGGAACCGGCGACAGCAACACTTGCATTGGTTACACGGCTGGTGAGGACTTAACGACGGGTAGTGGAAATATTTTTATAGGCAGAGACTCCGGCAAAGATCAAACGACTGGGAACTATAATGTTGTCATTGGCAATAGTGCTTTTGATGCAGCTAATGGTAGTGAACAGTACAATATTGCAATTGGAACGAGTGCGCTTGGTTCTGAAACATCTGGTGCGGACTATTGCGTTGCCATTGGTCACGAAGCACTAACCAACCAAAACAGCAACGTCAAAAACACCGCCGTTGGTGGACTCGCGGGTGATGCGATTACGAGTGGGAGTGGCAACACCATGCTTGGTTACGCGGCTGGTTCAGCAGTTACTGATCACCATAATAACACATATATTGGCAGTACGGCTGGTGAAGCCTCAACTGGTGCAAACAACGTAGCTGTTGGCTCACTGGCTTTCAAAGCCTCTGGCAATGCAGACGACAATGTTTGTGTAGGAACGAGTGCTGGAACCGCACTAACACACGGCCCCGGCAACGTACTCATAGGCAAGTCTGCTGGTGCTGCAATGACAACCGGCGATTACAACGTCGCCATCGGTTATCAAGCGGCGGTGAGCATGGATGGCGAGTCCAACCACAACATTGCTATTGGTAAAGGTGCATTAGAGGGTGAAACGAGCGGTGCGGATTATTGCATTGCTATCGGTACTACTGCGTTAGCCGCACAAAATGATGCGGCATCAATCAACTTGGGAATTGGTGTAAATGCCGGTAACGCAATTAATAGTGGTAAACAGCACGTACTAATCGGCCATCTAGCCGGAAGTGCGCTTACCAGCAACGACGCTTGTACAGCATTAGGCTATGAAGCACTCACAGCAGCAACTGGTAATTCAAATACTGCAATTGGCGCAGGTGCTATGACTGGTGCTTGTACCGGTTCCAGCAACGTAGCTATTGGCGCGTCTGCGCTTGCGTCGGCAGGTAACTCCGAAACGCACAACGTCGCGATTGGTGTTTCAGCGTTAGCCGGACTCGCACACAACGACGGTGACAAAAACATAGGAATAGGTGGTGATGCCGGTCGTTATTACGAGACAGACGCTACAGCAACGCCGGGGTCAAGCGGCCCAGTAGACGGCGTTAACAATGCAGGTTCTGACTCAATATTCATCGGATACGACACACGTTCGGCCGAAACAGATCGTTCCAACGAGATAGTCATCGGGCATACAGCAGTCAGTAACGGTTCCAACACGATTACGTTGGGTAACGATGACACGGCTTCAATTCACTGTAACGACACATCTATCGCTGCGCTATCGGATCGCCGCATCAAGCGTGACATCAAGGACACGAATGTTGGCTTGTCGTTTGTTGATAAGCTGACTGCCGTTGAGTACAAGCGACTTAATCCAGCCGATTGGCCAGCGGAAATTCGTAGTCACCGTTATCGGGTTGAGGAACATAAGGAACTTGTCACGCCAGCAGTTGAAGCTGCTGAAGCCTTATACGAGGACGTTGTCGTTGTTGAAGCACGCGAGGCTGTTGAGGAAGTTACGGAAACGATTGAACACCCAGCAGTAGAAGCAGTTTACGAGGATGTCGTCATACCGGCTGTTGAGGAAGTTAAAGGCGAACGCCACAAGTACGACGAGAAGGAAGTCACCGAGGAGGTGGAACGTGTGGAGATGGTTAAGGGTGAAGGCGACACATACGTTCGCAAAGTCACCACCGAAACAGTCACTCGGACTGAGCGCACTCCGTTGTATGTGGATCACCCGGTCGTCAACGAGGACGGTACTCCATGCGTGAACATTATTTCACCGGCTGTTGAAGCAAAAGACGCGGTCACTCGCGAGGTTCCAGCAGTTACGGAGGAGCGCCAAGTCGTTGACGAAAACGGTGACGGTGTAGTTGACGAAGACGGTAACGCAGTCATGGAGACTGTTGAAGTTGAGCCAGCACGAACTGAAATTGTTGAACCAGCAGTTGAAGCTAAAGCAGCAGTCACCGAACAAGTGATTCACCAATGTCCGGTTCGCGAGGAGTACGTTGTGCAGGAAGCGCAGGAGGAGCGCACCGAACGTGAATTAGTATCACCAGCGGTTGCAGCACGAACTGAAGTCCGCGTGATTACACCAGCCGAGCCAGCAGTTGAGGAAGTCAAGGAACGTCGCTTGGTGAGTCCAGCAGTTGAGGCACAAGAAGCTGTTTACAAAACGGTGACTGTACCGGCTGACGAACGACCGGACGATGATGACACGTTGCGTTTGGGACTTGTCGCGCAGGATGTACAGACGGCGATGAGTGATGCCGGTGTTGAGTTTGATTTGGTGACTAAAGGCGCGAACGGGAAGTTGGCGGTGAAGTATTCCAACTTGGTGATTCCGTTGTTGAAAGCAGTGCAGGAGTTGAGCGCTGAAGTGAAGGCGTTGAAGGGATGACGAACCATTTAGACCATGCAGCTATTGAACGAATGGCTGAAGGCGCTATCGGTCACTACGGTTGGTTGATTATCGCTGCATTTGTCACGCTGCTGTTTAAGGACATACTATTCAACTTCGCGCAGGGGCTAATGATTTATTGGGGATCATCACTTGAAAACGACGAGGTGTTATACATTAGCGGACGACAAGCGCGAGTGATCCGGATGGGTGTTTTTTCATGTACGTTTTTTTTAACGGATAGGCAAACTAAAATGATCGTACCGTGTTCCCAACTGAAACATTTAACCGTTGAAAAAAAATTACCATTAAATGGCGGCGAGGAGTACTTGCCAAAAGGCAGTGAAAAAGGCGCTGTAAAAGTGGAGCTAATCGATGACAAGGACTGATAAAATAACAATGGGAATATTTTTAGGCGCACTGCTTTTTATCGTGGTGATGAGTAGCGGCTGCAAATCGCTGCCTGGTTCGCTGGAAGTGGATACGCCATTTTTTGACATCGAATACGTAGCACCAGAAGCTAAATAATTTTATGGACACAAATACAGAGACGAAATCGAAAACCGTTTTAGTTAACGGGGTTGAACACAACGTGGAAGACTTGAGCGCTGAACAACGCACATTGATCAATCATGTAGCCGACTTGGACAACAAAGTCCGTCAAGTTGGCTTCAACTACGATCAAACCGTTGGTGCGCGAAACCATTTCATGGGACTGCTGAATGCTTCGTTTGAGCAATCGAAAGAAGCGGAAACTGAAAATGTCGATACCCAAAAAAGCTAACAGTCCTCGACGAATAAAAAAAGGCGAGCCGGGATACGGCAAAAAAAAGTTTGTCGTACTTGCAAAACAAGGCGGCAAAACGAAGACGCTGCGCTTTGGTGACGCGAACATGACGATTAAAAAAAACGACCCCAAACGTCGCAGTAATTTTCGATCACGACACAAGTGCGACAGCAATCCTCCAAGTAAATTAAGCGCCCGTTATTGGTCGTGTAAAAATTGGTAAAATGAGTTTGTACAAAAACATAAACGCTAGGAAAAAAGCGGGAACTTCACGTTCCAAAAAAAATACAACTATATCCGCAAAAACATATTCCAATATGAAAGCGGGTAAAGGTGGGTTCGCGAAAAAACGAAGCAAAAAATAATATGCCAAACGTAAAGGGTAAAAAGTTCGGGTACGGTAAAAAAGGAATGGCTGCTGCAAAAAAGCACGCAGCTAAAACCGGCTCAAAAATGACAATGACAAAAAAACGTAAATAATAACATTATGCTAAAAGGCAAAAAAACTTACTTCACATGTGCTGCCGCCGTTATGACGGCGCTGGGCTTATATTTCGGCGGGGAAGCTGATTTGACTGTCACTATAAACAGCGTTTTTGCAGCGCTAATGGTGATATTTTTGCGGAAGGGAGTAGCTTCTTCCGAAAAAATGAATTCGTAAAATACTGACATGCCGGACATTCAAATACGTAGCGCAGACGAGTTAGCAACGGGTGTATCGCTGCAACCAGCGGACTTTCATGCACTGGTCAACAATGCGTCGTTGCAGTCCGGTGCGATTGGCGACAAAACCGCGATCACCGCGCTGGAATCAAGTGATGAACTGCTTATCAAACAAAGTGGCGCGTTAAAAAAAATCAGTTGGAGTAACGTAGCTGCTGAAGTTGCGTCGGACTTTTCACTGACCACCAGTAGTGTTGACGAGGGTAAGTCGGATTTTTACACGAATTGGGATACCCCGAACACAGCGAAAAGCCGCTTGGTAACGGATGGGTTTTTACCGATAAGCAAAGCTGCCACGTCGGAACATCCTGTCATCGATGTCATGGCATACGGTGCGCTGGGTGACAATTCCGGAACAGTGGTGGCGCAATGGTTAAGCGGTGGCACGTATGACCGTGGGTACACAAACTTGGCAGCAATCCAAGCGGACTACCCGTGGGTCGAGTCACTGCTGGATACAATTGATTTTGCGGCGTGCCAAAAAGCGCTTGATGTTGCTTGGTCAAAAATCAAAGCAACATACGGGCTGCTGGAAGACACATCAGCATCGGCTGTTTTACTGGCACAAAGCGGAAGCGACACGGAACACGACAAGTCGCGTCCAGCGCGAAGCGTGGAAGTGTTTTTCCCTACCGGCTGGTACAAGCTAAACAAGACGCTGATTGTGCCACCAAGTTGCGTGGTCACGGGAACCGGATCGGGGGGTAGCGTGTTGCGTTACATCGGTGACAAGTTCAATGCGGCTGGTGAAAAAAAATCAACCGACTATTCGGACGCAATTACCGTTGGATCGGAAAGCGAAACATTGGCCCGAACGCTGAACGGGCGTAAGTGGAAATATTATTCCGACAAAACGGACTACAAGGTTCCGTCACGCCTCGATGGTATGCACGCGATCATGCTGGTTCGTGATGAGTTAAAATACACCACGGCAAATGTTACGACCGGCATTTATCACAATGTTGGAACCGTTAAGGCTGGAGCCAGTTTGTCAGCGGCAACGACGTTCACGGTTAATAACGGAAGCGGGTATGCGGAAGGCGCTTCATCAATTGTTTACGATAATGGCTCAACGCTTTCAGCCACCACATTTTATGCGGAAGGTGGCAGTTACTACACCAGCACAAACGCATTAGCTGCAAGCGGGACGCTTACCGGCGGTACGTTAACGAATCCGTTTAGCGGCGCATATTACGAGGACGGGGTTGACGACAACGAAAAGTTTTATGCACAGCAAAGTTTAAGTGTTGATCCAACTAATCAACGTATTTATCCAGGCACTAAAATAAATTTTCCAAATGGTGTTTTTGTTGTGGCTGCAAATGAAGCGGCATCATCAAATGCATTGGTTGGTTACGTTGAGTCCGGTTCAATCGCTGACAATGATGATGGAACCATCGATGTTTACTCGCAGGGGTACAATCCTACCGGCTCCGAACAAGGTGCTGACGAATCCGCAGCGGCTGGTAAAAACCGCGTGCAGGACATGGATGGCTGCATCCGTGACATTGGGTTTAGCAGCTACGCTGAAGACGATACCATCGGCATTTGGTTGGCTGGATTTACACACCGTAATTGCAAATACACTAATTTAAATTTTCGCGGTTACAGTTCGTTCACCAGCAGCCACATCAGCGGCACACCAAACGACTCAAGCAAGGGGATGTTTGGGATTATGCTGAACAGTGGCAGTTCAAACCAAAGCCGCACGCTGGGTGACGATTTAAAAATCACGAACAGCACGTTTGAAGCGTGTTACGCGGGTGCAGTCATTACCGGCGACAGTCAGGGGATTGTGTTCAGTGAAAACCATTTAAAGTTTAATCGTTTTGGTGTTCGCTTCAATGGGCTGCACCACAACATTGCGAACAACCGTTTTGATGGATTCACAACTGCAACACAAACTGAAGCGCCTCATCGTATCGGTGAAACAGCGATTTATTTGCGGTATCCGGTTGGCTGTATCATCAACGGAAACAGCATTGAACACCAGCAACGTGCAGTTGAGTTGTACGGCACGACTAACGTCAGTGTTAATGGCAACTCGGTAACCGTTCCCGATCCGGCTGGTCGAACCGGAACCGTTCACGACTACACACAGGCGCATGGCTTCGTTGTTCACGCGACGGCTGTTACTTACGCGTATGCGGAAGACGGTGACGGCGATGCATACCGGCACAACGCTGGGTTGCTGGTCACTGGTAACAACTGGAAATACAACGACTACACACCGGCAACATATTCGCCGCTGTACATTAACGGACTTACCACAAAGCAAGTTTTTGGGTCAGCTTATGGTAATGGTAGTTGGCCAACCAACATAGCAATTGAAACGCTGCGTACTGACAGTGCGTCGAACCCAAATCACAGTCAAAATTTTGTTGTAGATGAAAACGGGCTGAACAAAATACACACTGTTTTCACTAACAAGGGACTGCACACTGCGCGTAATTACGGGTTGTTTAGTATTGAAGATTGTTACGGGATTGCGCGTGGAACAATTACCACAGCGGACGGTAATTACATTGTAATATTGCCAAACCCAAAGCTGAACGATGCGCCCAACCACCCAATGCTATCCGGCAACAAGTTTGATTTAAGCGTCACATCAACTACTGCATTAGATTCGGGGGCTACAACAGTTAAAGTCCGAACTGGTTCAACAATTACAGCATTGGCAAAAGTTGGAGGTGGTGATAATCGCCTAAAAGTTACCACCGGCACAATGCACGGGTTGGAAGTCGGTGACAAAGTTGACATTATCGATGTTTCAAATACCGGCGAATCCAGTAGCACTTTTATTGCGGAACACACAGTCGCCGTAGTTGATAATTCAACACAATTTACAGTTAACACAACAATCAGCGGTGCAATTAGTGCGGCAACTTCAAGCGGAGTCATGGGCGCTGCACTTACTCAAAATGGTTTGGTAACAAATTTAGACGCAAACAGTGGAGCGTCCACTATTGTAAGTGAAGTTTCGCTTTATAGCGGAAGCAGCGCACACGCGTTAAAAACATTTAGCGGAATCACGTTGGATAACATTGCTGGTGAATCCGGTCATTACGTAATCAAATGACGAAACTCGAAATAGCTAATTACGTTGGCGAAAAGGTGCATAGCACTGACAGCGATAGCATCGCCGTTTTCAAGCAGTTCGTGGATCGTCGGTACGAGATGATTTGGAACGCTGAGTTGTGGCGTGAATCGATGGGAACTTACAGCACCAGCGTCAGCAGCGGGACAAGTGTCATTGACCTGACAATTGAAATGGATTTCCCAGTGTCTGCGTATTGGGATGAGCGCGAAATTACACCGGTTGATTACCAGCGTGTGTTTCAAATTAATCCGGCTTTATTGGATGAGAGTGGGACGCCAACGGACTTTATTGTATTGAGCAAATCGGTGAGCGCCAGTGGGACGCGCCCACGGATACAGTTGATCCGCGTGCCGAACGAAACGAAAACGCTGCTGGTGCTTGGGAAACTGGTG